>Ga0209541_10010720_pt1 | contig 14521 bp, 13 predicted proteins | sample RifCSPlowO2_01_FD_184027 | JGI IMG/M metagenome (GOLD analysis project Ga0209541, IMG submission 184027) | Groundwater microbial communities from Rifle, Colorado - Rifle CSP2_plank lowO2_0.1 (SPAdes) (version 2) | ecosystem: Environmental > Aquatic > Deep subsurface > Groundwater | place... | reverse complement strand
TCCCTAATTTTTAGCATGACTTCTCTTTGTTTTTTTCTATACTCTGGTGTTCTTCTTAGCGTTTTTAATCTTTCTTTTACTTCATCAGTCCATAATGTTTTTTCAGCCCAATCTCTATGAAATTGGAAATGTTCTTCTTTTTTCATTCTTGTTATATTAGGGGGATTATTGTTACTCTTCTTGAAGTCTAGGTGGTGTCTTTGTTCTCCTTTTTCCTTTCCATATATTCTATTTCTTAGGTTATACTCATCTGCGAGGACGTGTGTAAAAATCCATCCTTTTTTGGCGCAGTCGTATACCATTTCATATCCTTTAATCGTAATTCTTCCTTCAATCTTGGATATTTTTCTCTTCAGAGGAGAAATATTATCTTTTTTTGTTAACTCTTCCGCTCTTTTGTAGTCGCCTTTGGAGAGTCTAAACTTATGTTCAGGAGTACAAGTTATTTCTTCATTATTGTCCAAAATTATCCGGATAAGCTTAGCATTTTCTTTTGTCTTTCTAGGATTTTCTATTTTTTTTAGCTCTATATTGCCTTTTTCGTTTAGAGAATAACAGTAGTTCTCTTTTCCTTCTTTATGTTCTTTTACTAATTCTTTGAAGCTCAGGTTTCTTCCGTCAGCAAGTGCAACTTTGGTTTCTCCTGAAAAACAACCACCTGCCGAATCTCCTTCGACAATAAACAGCTCTGATTTTGCAGGATCCTTTTCCTGACAGTCTGCTAACTTTCCTGGAAGGGACGTTCCCATTAATGCTCCCTTTCTTCTCACTAACTCTCTTGCTTTTCTTGCTGCTTCTCTTGCCTTTGCTGCTCCAATTGCTTTGTTTAAAATCTCTTTTGCTATCTTCGGATTTTCTTCTAAGTATTCTGATAATTTTTCTGAGAGCATAGAATCTACTATCCCCTTTATTTCTGAATTGCCTAACTTTGATTTTGTCTGTCCTTCAAATTGGGGATTTTGAATTTTTAATGAGAGAATTGCCACCAAACCTTCTCTTGTATCTTCCCCTGTTAAGACCATGTCTGCTAATTTATTTTTTTTTATGTAATTATTTAAGACTCTTGTTAAAGCAGTGTTAAATCCTGTGAGGTGTGTTCCTCCCTCTACTGTATTAATATTATTCACAAAAGAGAATATTGTTTGTGCATAACTTGTGTTGTACTGTAATGCTACATCTATGATGTTTCCTTCTTGTTCTTTATGTAACAAAATAATTTCTCCTAAAGGGCTCTTTCCTTCATTTAAGAATTGTACAAAATCTTTTATTCCTTGTTCGCATTTGAATATTTCTTGTTTTTCTGTTCTTTCGTCTTCTAATATTATTTCTAAACCAGGGTTTAAGTATGCTAATTCTCTTAATCTTTTTTTTAATGTTTCATATTCAAATATAATTGTTGAAAAAATATTTTTATTTGGCAAAAAGGTTACTTGTGTCCCAGTTTCTGTTGCTTCTCCTAAAGTTTGCAATGTTGTTTGTGGTACTCCTTCTTTGAATGCTTGATAGAACATTTTTCCTCTTTGTTTTACATATACTTTTAACCATTCGCTCAATGCGTTTACACAAGAGACCCCTACCCCATGTAAGCCTCCTGAAACTTGATAGGATTCTTTGTCAAATTTTCCTCCTGCATGCAAGACTGTTAATGCTAGTTCCAGTCCTGTTTTTCCTTCTTCAGGATGCATATCTGTAGGGATTCCTCTTCCATTGTCTAAGACTGAAAGAGATCCCTCTTTGTGAATACTTATTTTTATTTTAGAACAATAGCCAGCTAAGTGTTCGTCGACTGCGTTGTCTACTACCTCCCATACTAGCTGATGTAAGCCCCGTTCGTCTGTTGAACCTATGAACATACTCGGTCTTTTTTTGACTGCTTCTAAGCCTTTGAGAACTTTAATACTGTGGGAGTTATAACTGTTTTCTGTGTTCATATCTCTCTTGCTTCCTTTAAATCTGAATGTGGTTTTCTTTAAGAATCTTTCTTTTGTCAATTCGTTAAAATTCCTAAGAATTAAGCCTTAATTCAATTAAATTCAGATTTTAAGTTTAAATTTGTGAAAAAGAAAGACTTTTTATTAAGAAAGGTTTTAGAAAGTTATGAAATGGGTCCTTTTAGATACTAATTTTCTGATTTATTGCTTTGATTTTAAGATTGATATTCGGGAAGAAATTTCTTGTCTTTTTGATAATTCTTATGAAATCTTTGTCTTGGATAGTGTTTTGAAAGAGTTAGAGAAACTAAAGAAAAAAGGTGCTTTAACTTATGCTTCTCGTTTTAAAATTTTAAAGGGTCTTGAAGAGAAGGTAGATGAGGATTTAGTTCTTTTTTCTCAAGAAGGGTATATTATTGCTACACAGGACAAAGAACTTAAAGGTCGTTTAAAGAAGCCGTATGTAATTATTAGGCAAAAGAAGTATTTGGCATTGGTTGAATAAGCTATGACCTTTTAGTTAATAATATTTATAAGTTACTGTATTTGCTAAAACTAAATGGGAAAAGGGCTATTGCCTCTTGGAACCTTAGTATTAGTAACATCATTAGCTGGATGCGAAATGAAGGAACCGAAAAAAGAGAACTATGAAGATCCTAATTTTTTAATTTTAACATTTGCTGTGGGTGATTCAATGAGTTATACTATAAGTCGAGGTATGTTAGGTGAGATAATTATGGTTTCTAATAGGAATTCTTATTCTTGTTTTTATACCGAGGGAAATAGAAATAAATGTGAATTAACTGGATCTGTTTTAAATATGTTTATAGATAGAAATACAGAAAATGCTATTGATAGGTATATAGATGTCAGAACAGATCTAGCTTTTAGATTAGATAAGAGCGAGATATTATGAAAGAAAGAGGCAGTGATAAATAATTTCATAATACTCTTTATTTTGTCGTTAAGAAATAATATCGGGGTACTACGCTTTGTGTACATAGAAAGCTATATAAATATCTCCTTCTTTAAATTTCTTAAGCCTGGCATGAGAAAGACTCATCGGAGCTCATGCATTACGCCAAGCCGTGAGGTTTGAGTGTTGGTGTCAGGCGATATTCATCATTCAATTAATCACAGAAAATACAAGGAACACATTTGATATTTACCTATTCAACGTATCACCAGTATTTGGATATTATAGGATTTTGTTAGAATCCTGTGATATGTTCTATGTGTGCGTGTGTTCCAGGAGGATTAAAATGGGAAAAGTTAGCCCTGTATCGGCTAAGTATATCATTCGTGCTCTCATGCACATTGATGGTTCAGTGGACCGTCCAGATATCATAGGAGCTATTTTTGGTCAAACTGAGGGGTTTTTAGGAAATGACTTAGAATTACGTGAATTGCAGAGAAGTGGTAAGATTGGCAGAATAGAAGTCAAGTCTGATGTGAACAATGGAAAAACTAGTTCTCATATTATTATTCCGAGCAGTTTAGATAAAGCTGAAACAGCGATTATTGCTGCTGCTTTAGAAACTATTGAACGTATTGGTCCGTGTAATTCTTCTGCTAAAATTGAGAAAATTGAAGATGTGCGCATTAGCAAACGCGATTTCGTTATTGCACGTGCCAAAGAACTCTTGAAGGCTTTACAGTCTGAAGTGCTTCCCGATTCTCAGGAAATTACGGATGAGGTTGCTCAAAGTGTTCGCATGATGGAAATTACTTCTTGGGGTCCTGAGCATCTCCCTTCTGGCCCTATGGTGGAAGAAAGTGAAGAGGTGATCTTGGTAGAGGGAAGAGCAGATGTTCTTACTTTATTGAAGAATGGTATCAAGAATGCTGTTGCAATGAATGGAACTTCTGTTCCTGAGTCTGTCAAAGAATTATGCAAACAGAAAGTAGTGACTGTTTTCGTTGATGGTGATCGTGGCGGTGATTTGATTGTTCGTGAGTTATGTAGTATTACTGAAGTAGATTATATTACGAAAGCACCTTCTGGAAAAGAAGTTGAGGAATTGACGAAGAAAGAAATTCATCTTTGCCTGCGCAATAAAGTTGCTTCTGCACAGTATAAAGGAGAATCTACATTAGAATCACGACAACGACGTGTTGGTTTAGAGAGAAAACCTTTGCGAAGCAGCAGTTCTCGGCCTAGCGTTCGACGTGAAGCTCCTCTTCCTTTAGGAAAGAATAAAGTTGTCTTCAAAGACATGCTTGATAATTTGATTGGCACTCGTGGTGCTTATATTTTAGATCAGGACAGTAATATTTTGGGAAGAGTTCCCACGAGTGAATTATCTTCTACTCTTTCCGGATTAAAAGACGTCTATGCTGTTGTCTTTGATGGCATGGTGACGAAAGATCTTGCCAAAGCTGCTGAATACAGCAATGCTCGTTATTTAGTTGGAATGGGATCCGAGTTAGGCCTTTATGAAACTAAAGTCGGTGTTATTACCAGTAAGGATCTTTAATTTTTTCTTTTTTCTTAGGGCAATCTTTTTAAAGAAGTATTGCTGTGGAGATTGTTATGGCTCCTTCTCATCTGCGAAGAGGTGATTTCTTTCGTCCTCGTTTTCTTTCTTTCTTCTTTCGTCCTTCCACCTATATTCCTCTTCTTCTTGTTCTTTTGCTTCTAGTCTTCTTTGCTTTTTTTTATTCTACAAATTGCGGGGAAGATGATGTTTGTTTTTTAGAAAAATCAAAAAGCTGCCGTCCTGCCAAGGTTCTTTCTTCTGATGGTGATGCCCACTATAAGTATGTCATCAAAGGGAGACATGCACAGAATTGTGTATTTTCCGTTACTCTTCTTGACCTTGATGAAAGTTCTGGTGTTGTTCTGCCTACTGTCTTAGAAGGAAAATCTATGACTTGTTCTCTACCACGCGAATTAGTAAGTGAAACACGTTTGAAAGATATTGAAGGATTGAGTTCCTATTGCAGTGGTCCTTTGAAGGAGGCCAGCTTGGAAATTTCTATTCAAAAAATGTATGAAATCATTGTCCAGAATTTAGGACCTTTGGTGGCTACGCAATTCAAGAATTCTGCTTCTCTATAAGATAAAATTCTTCTCCTGGAATTAAGAATTTTTTGTAAGGCCATTTTTTTCTTTTCAAAAGTTGTTCTATCCATCCTCTTCTCGGATTCTTCATATTTTTGCTGTGAAGTGTTTTTGTTGAAAAGGATACTACTATTCTTTTTGATTGAATGTTTTCTAAGATTTCTTCTGCCTTCTTGTGCCCTTTTCTTTCTATAATATCTAGGATTTTGAGGAGCAAAGTAATGTCTGCTTTTGGAAACTTTTTTTCTTTGAGAAGATTTTCTTGTAGTGCTTTTCCATTAATATGTTCTTCTTTGAAATAATTATTTAATTTCTTTACATCTTCTTTAGTAAGTTCTGTTCCTATGAATTTTCTTTCTTGATACTTGGGGATGAGTTTATAAGAAAGGGGATTTAATCCACATGCAATATCTAGTATGGTTTCTTCTTCATTGAATATTCTTTGATAAATTAGAGGATAAAATTGTTCTCTCTCTTTTGTTGATTGGTGATCTTTTAGAGTGCAGTTGTTTCCTTTCCAGAAGTTCCCATAGGTCTTGTTGAATGTCTCTCGTACTTCTTTTATAATTTGTTTCTTTTCTTTTTCCTTGAGTGTATTTTCTCTTAATCTTCTTTTTATCTTCGGATTTCTTCTGAGAAATTCTTCTATCTCTTCTTCAATACTTTCATCATCAATGTTCTTTAATGATTTCTTTTCCTTGATTTTTTGAATAATCTTTTGCATGATAAAACGGCGTAGGTGGAAGTGGATGTTCATACCCCAGACAGTTTTATCCTATTGTTTTCTTGAGCCCGCTACCCTAAATGCGCCCTTACATACGCTTAGAGCTGCTTCGTTCCCGACCTGACCCGGTTCACGAATATAAGAACCGATTAGGACAGGCTTTCATGGTAGACAATAAGACTGGCCGGCATATCAGCACCGCCTTCCCCCCTTCATCCCTGCTATAGAGGACTTGCAGTAATAGGTTACCCCTAGCAACCCGGACTAGCCAGTATTTCTATTTGAAGAAGTTTTTTAAATGTTTTCGTGGTTCGTTTATGACATGTATGATATACTTTGATGGTATAAAATCCTTTAGAATAGTTTTCTACTTTCAATATCTTTTTAAAGCTTGTTTCTTTCTTTCCCTTTATGCAAGATGATAAAAATAAAGTGGAAGCCCTTCTCTTCATTACGGGGAAATTTCTTAGTTTGGATGAGGTGAGCAGGATGTCAGGTCTTGCTTCTAAAGGCTATTTAAAAGATCTTCTTATTTCTCTTCAAGAAGAGTATAAGAATCGTTCTTGTTCTCTGTCTTTAGTAGAAGAAGGTGATAAATGGAAGCTTGCCGTTCGCAAAGAATATATTTCTCTCAGTCAAAGCTTATTGACTGATTCTGAGATGGACAAAAGTACACAAGAAACTTTAGCAGTGATTGCATATAAAAGTCCAGTGTATCAAAGTGATATTATCAAGATTCGTGGGAATGGTGCTTATGATCATATCAAGAATCTAAAAGAACTAGGGCTTATTGTTTCTGAAAAAAGTGGGAGAACTGCCATCTTAAAATTAACACCCCAATTTTATGATTATTTTGACATTGCTGAAGAAGCATTGAAGAAAGAGTTTTCAAAATTAGACGCTTTGGATGGAGAAGTTTCTTCTTCGGAACTTGGCAAAGCTATGCAAACCCTCTTCGGATGAAATTCAAAAATCTTTTTCGATTACCTGCCTTTCTTCTTCTCGTTCTTTTTCTTTTTACCTTAAGTTTTCGTTTATATTTCAGCTTCCAAGATCCAGGATTTAGTTCTGATTCTGCGTACTTTCATTTACGTCAAATTAATCATTTTCTTTTTCAGCCTGAGTTTCTCTTTCAAGATCCTTTGAGTTACGGTGGGAGAGTTGTATTATATCCTCCCCTGTTTCATCTTCTTATGGGTGTACTGAGCTTTGGCTCTGTTTTTCTCTTGAAAATTATTCCTGAAATTTTCTTTTCCTTTCTTGTGTTCATTATCTTCCTTATTTGTCGTGAGATTACTCACAGTAATTGGATCTCTCTCTTTGGAGCTTTTATTTCCTCCTTTATTCCTATTTATTTAACGAGCACAGTAAATACTCTTTCTGTTTATTCTCTTGCTCTTCCTTTATTATTTTTTATGCTTTATTGTTCTCTTCGTTTAGAGAAACCATTTTATCTTTGGAGTTTTATTCTTAGTTCTTTTATTCTTTCTTTAAGTCATCCTCTTGCTTTCCTGTTTCCCTTTATTTTGGCAGTGTATTTTTTTCTTTTGGCTGGCGGAGATATTAAATCTTCTCCTCTGAAACATGAAGCTTTTCTCTTTTCTTTATTTTTAGTTTTTCTTATTGGTTTTGTCATTTATAAGAAAGCTTTTTTTGCGTATGGTGCGAATGCTCTCTGGCAGAACGCTCCCTTAAATATTTTCTTAGATACTTTTCGACCACTTTCATTTTTTGATCTTCTTTTTGGTGTTGGATTCTTACCTTTGGTTTTAGGTGTTGTTGGCTTGTATTACGGTCTTTCCCGTGAGAAGAGAAAGATTGTGTATTTGTTCAGCGCCCTTATTCTTTCTGTTTTCGTCTTACTTTTTTTTCGTCTTATGACTTTTAATTTAGGGCTTATGATACTTGGTATTACTCTCAGCATTTCTGCTGCCTTTGCTTTGCATCTTTTTTTTAGTTATCTCAAGAAAACAAAGTTTGCTTCTTTTCATCGATTTTTTGTTTTTCTTTTACTTCTTTTCATCGTTATTTTTTCATTTTTTCCTTCGTACCAAGCTCTTTCTTCTCGGGAAGGCGTCAGTTTTCAGACTCTTTCTGATCTTGAATGGGCGCGTATGCATCTTCCCCGCGATGCTACTATCTTAGGCAATGTGAATGAAGGACATCTTATTGCAAGTTTAGCTGAACGAAAAACTGTTCTTGACAGCAATTTTCTTTTAGCTCCTTCTCCTGAAGAACGTTTACAAGATGTTTATCGGGTCTATTCTGGCTGGAGCAGTTTGCAAGCTCTCGACATCGTGCAGAAATATGGTATTGATTACATTTATCTTTCTGAAGATAGCAAACGTTTGTATTCTATCGAAGGATTGAAATATATTAATGATACTTCTTGTTTTGAAAGGGAGGGTTCGTTTTATGCTGTCGTCTGTTGATTCATGGATTAAGAAATATGGATTTTTTGTTCTTCTTTTTCTTGCTGTCGCTCTCCTTCTTTCACCCAGTGCTTTTCGTAGCCTGTCTTTATGGAGTCCTCTTTTTGGCGGAGAAAGTTACTATTCTTTTCGTTTAGCAGAACTTTCTTCCGATACTGGGCTTCTTTTTGGTAATGATCCTTTAAGCTTTGGTGGTCGTCCTTATGTGGGTGAATTAGGCTGGCCTTATATTCTTTCTTTTTTTCCTGAGTTATTGTCTCAGTTTCTTCCCTTTATCTTAGGATTGTTTAGTTTTCTTCTCTTTTATTTTCTTATTAAAAAACTTCTTCCTACTCTTGCTGAATATGCTACGTTCTTTTTTGTTGTTTCTCCTGTCTTTATTTATCTTTTTACTGTTTCCACCCCCCATGCATTTGCCTTCTTTCTTCTTTTAGCTGGTCTGCATCTTGCCCTTTTACATCAAAATTTACTTGCTGTTCTTATTTTCTTTCTTATTTCTTTCTTTAGTTTTTATGTGAGTCTTTTTGTGTTCTTTGTATATCTGTTTTATTTTCTTTTCAAGAAACATCATGCTTGGTACAGTATTTTATTTTTCTTTTTATTGCTGAGTTCTTTTTATCTTCAGTTTTATGCCTTCCTTTCTTTTGATTTGAGCTTTCCCTTTTCTTTTGTCCACGGTGAATTTTTTAATTATTTCTTTTCTCATACCTTTGCCAATTTTGGTTCTTCTCTCGGGCTTGGCTTCTTTGCATTCTTGCTGTCTCTTATTGGATTTTATTCTCTATGGAAAAAGAAATTTCTTTATCTTTTTGCTTATGCTGTTCTCTTTGTTCTCTTTGTTCTTCATTATTATATTGAAAGTCTTCTCTTTTATCTTTCTGCTGTTCTTTCTGTGTTTGCCGCATATGGTTTTGTCTATCTTTTACAAAAAAAATGGGCCTCTCTTTCTCTCCAACATATTACTCTATTTGTGATTTTTTGTGGATTAATCTTTACTCCTCTTTCCTACGTCAATGAACTTGTTCGTTCAGATCCAAGTCCTTCCTATGAACAGGCTATGCTTTTTTTACAATCTAAAGATTCTTCTGTTGTCTTTTCTCATTTCAGCCGAGGAGATTTCATTAGTTCTTCAGGACATGCTACTGTTACTGATTCTCATTTTCTTTTTGCTCCTTCTGCTTTGCAGCGCTTCCAAGACAGTAATTTTCTTTTTATGACGGGCAATCTTACACGGAGTAGCTCCCTCTTTGATTTCTATAACGTCTCTTATATTTGGATTGATGAAGATCTGCGTGAAGAACTCTATAATGGGCAGACTACTGCTCTTTTATCTCTCTTGCAGAACTATCCACAAATCTTTATAAAAGTATTTGATAATGCAGAAGTAGAAATTTGGTTTTACGTACGAGAGAATGATATTTGAATTATATATCTGGATTGTTTCCTTTGCATTGTTGTACATTTCTGTGTTTTGGATCATTGTTTCTTATTCTGATTCCCGTAAGCTTTCTTCTTTTGATGATCATGGCTATCCTTTCTTGAGTATTGCTGTTCCTACTTTCAATGAGGAAGAAAGTATTCTCTCTACTCTTGAATCTTTGTTGCATGTTAACTATCCTCTTGAGAGGTTTGAAGTTTTTGTTGTTGATGATGCAAGCACTGATACAAGCGCTTCTCTCGTTCGTAAATTTATTAAGAAACATTCTTCTTTTCCTTTACACTTAGTTCGACATTCTATCAATAAAGGAAAGGCTGCTGCCCTGAATAGCGCCTTGAAGGAAGCTCAAGGAGAATACTTTGCTGTTTTGGATGCAGATTCTTTAATTAGTCCTGACTGTTTCAAAGTTATGCTTCCTCGCTTTGATACTAATGTTGCTGCGGTTATTAGTAGCATCAGTGTCTATGAGCCAAAAACTACTGTTGAAAAAATACAACGTTTTGAATATATTCTTGCTTCTTTTATGAGGAATCTTATGAGTGCCGTTGATACTTTGCATACTACTCCTGGTGTTTTGAGCTTGTATCGTTGTTCTCTTCTTAGAGAACTTGGTGGATTTGATGAACATAACTTAACGGAAGATTATGAAATTGCTATGCGCTTGAAGTACCATCATTACGATGTGCGCATGTGTGAAAAAAGTATTACGTACACCTCTGTTCCTCCACGCTTGAAAGGTCTTTGGAGGCAACGTGTTCGCTGGTTCAGGGGATTCATTCACAATAACTTACTTTATCGAAAGATGTTCTTGAGCAAGAAACATGGATTGATGGGTTTGTTTCAAATGCCATTAAATATCCTTAGTTTTGTTATTGTCTTTCTTTCCCTTGTTTTATTTCTTTATGAAGGAATTTTCTTTTTCTACCATTTCTTACTTCGCTTATTTTTTCAAGGTTCTGATCTTCTTTCTTTTTGGAAAGATCTTTCTTTGAAAGAATTTCTTTTCTTGTTTAATTTTAAACTTCATTTTCCTTTTCTTCTTCTTTTTCTTTCTGGCCTGTATTTGTATATCTTAGCTCATCGTTTTTCTTCTGAGCAATGGAAATTTCATTTCGCAACGTTTATTTACTTGTTTTTGTACCCTTTTATTCGCAGCTTGCAGTGGACTAATGCTTTACTGCTTGAATTATTTGGAGCACAAAAAAAATGGTAGCTTACTCTCGTCGTTCTTTATTTGGTCTTGCTTTCTTTGTTGTCTTCTTTATTTTTCTTTTTGGATTGTTTTTAGGATATCAACTGGATTCTTATCGTGTTACTGAAACTTCACAGTTGTTGGACAGTCTTGAACGTGAAGCTAATTCTTTTCTTGTTGAAGAAGAATTTCTTGATACTATTGTTGGTGGTGCAAGCTGCGATTTGTTTGAAAAACGTTTGTCTTCCCTTGGAGAGCGTTTGTATCCTCTTGGAAAAGCATTAGTTGCGTATGATGAAAAGAAAGTCTTTGAACGTGAGCAGTATGATGCGTTGCGCCAGCAGTATTTTGCCTTAGAATTGAAAACCTATATTTTACTTCGTCAGTCTTTTGATCAGTGCGGCAGACAAGGTCATGTCGTTCTTTATTTTTATGATACGAAAGATAATGATGAGAGCTTACGACAAGGCTATTCCTTGAATGGTTTAGTTGCTCGTTTAGGAAATGTTACTGTTTTGAGTATTGATCGTGGCTTTGAAGATCCACTTTTAGATACTGTGAGGGCTTACTATAATATTACAAGAGGCCCAACAATAATTTTAGATTTTGAGAATAAGAATGAAGGATTCGTTTCTTATCCTGAACTGCTTACTCTTCTTGGCGAGGAAGAACTTTTATAATTCTTTGCTTCTTTTTTCTTCTATGAATAAAAAACAGCTTGCTTTATTTTTGAGTAAGCTTTCTTCTTTTTCTTCTTTTTCTTCTTCTCTTGAACAGTATGTTTTATCTAGTGAACTTGCTGCTGATATTCTTTGGACTGCTTTCTTACAGGGAGACATTGAAGATAAGATTGTTGCTGATTTAGGCTGTGGCCCTGGCATTCTTGGTATTGGTGCTTTGCTGCTCGGTGCGAAGAAAGTTTTCTTTGTTGATATTGATTCCCCTGCTCTAAATGATTGTAGGAAGAATTTAAAGAATGTTCATGGTGATTACGAAATCATCTGTTCTGATGTTTCTTCTTTTTCTTGTCCTGTTGATACTGTTCTTATGAATCCTCCTTTTGGTGTGCAAGTAGAACATGCTGATCGTGCTTTTCTAGAGCGTGCTTTTTCTTTAAGTTCTTCTGTGTATTCTCTGCATACCATTGAAAGTGAAACTTTTTTACGTAGATTTTCTTCTGAGTTTGGATTTTCTTTAGTTTCTGCGCGAGCTCTTGATTTTCCTTTGAAAAAAACATATTCTTTTCACACTAAGAGAATACACTTTGTTTCTGCAGGATTATTTTATTTCAGGAAAGCTTAAATATTTGATATCTTCTTTTTGTCTATGGTACGATCTTTTGTCTTTATTTTCTTTGTTTTTGTGTTTCTCCTTCCTGTTTCCTTTGCTGATTCTTACCTAGATTTATTTTCCTTAGTTCGTGCTAAAGAATGCAGATTAGAAGATACTCTTCTTCGCTTTTCTCCTACTCTTCCTTATACTGGTTACTATAATCAAAATGTTTCTTTTCGTGGCGGTCTTCTTCCCTATGCTCTTTGCTTTAATTCTGCTTCTGCCAATAGTGGCTATTATGTTCAAGGAAGGACATGTTTAGCTGATCTTTCTAACCGCTTTGTTTCCTTACAACATTATGATCTTCAGAATGGTCTTCTTGCGTTAGGTAGTGCTGTTGATGATGATCCAAATTTACAAGACTCTTATGAAAATCTTTGTTATGGCTCTCTTTTCTGTCAAACTGGTTCTGCTTGCGATGATCCTTTCTTTGACTGTGCTTTTCAACTTTCTTCTCCTTTCGGCTCTGCTCTTTATTCCTGCGATGATCCTTCTTTAAATGGAGCGTATCGTGTGTGTTGTACTTTAGTTAGCATTGGTTCTGCTCCTTGCCCTGAAGGTTTTGTTTATGATGCTCAAGGAAACTGTGTTTTAGATGAAGAAGAATCTGGTGAAGAAACATTTGAGGGTCCTAAAACCTGTGATGAACTTGGAGGAATTATTTGCGATGGAGGTTCTTGTAGCTCTGGTGAAAATATTGAAGCATTAGATAGTCTTGTTTGTTGTGCTGGGGATACTATGTGTTCTAGTTCTTTTGTTTTGCCTACTCGTGGTGCTCTCGGCTCTAAAATGGAAGGTGACTGCAAGGATCCTGATGGCGATGGAGAAGGTGAGCGTGAAGTGATCATAGAAAGTAGCGGTGATATTTTTAGTGCTGAAGAAGTTTCTTTATTAGATGACGTTCCTGATGATTATACTCTTGATGGAAATACTCTCTCTTATATCACTCCTTGCTATTCAGATTTTTTAATACAAGGAAGAAGGCAAGCTCCTTTCTTTAGTCTTGTTTCTTTTAGTGTTCTGTTTAGTCTGCTCCTTCTTTTTTATTTGCGCAAAGTTTAAATAGAAGATTATTTCTTATTGATTCCTTATGAGAGAAAAAAAGGTGCATCGCAATTATTATTTTATTAGTGCGACTGTTCTTGTTTTGGTTGCTCTTGCTGTTGGCTTTGCTCTTGGTGGAAGTCCAGGTGTAAGTCATAGTGTTGATGAGATTATAGGATTGCAACCCTTCCTTTCTCAAGTTATTGATAACATTGGCAAGATTCAATCTACCAGTGATGAAATAGATCAGTTGAGAAACGATGTCAATTTTATTGCTGAAAGGCAAGGTATACCTCTTAATTATCGTATTACTTCTGCTGTTGCTACTCTTTTTATTGATCAGGGTGATGCTTATTTAACTACAGATGTTCGTACGAGTCTTGCTTCTCAAGGATGCCATCTCCTTAAGAAAAATGTAGGCAGTAAAAGAAGTACTAGTTCACGTTTGTTTAGTCTTCCTCAGATTGATGGGGGTACTCGTTGGTCTCTTGATCGGGATTCTGCTTATCAAAATAATGATGGTATTTGTAACAATGTTTTGAAAGATGCAAATAATCGTTATTATTTTAATGCTTACTGTTGGTATGATTCAAGTTCTGATAGTGAGGTTAAAGCTTACTTGCAAGAAGGTACGGCAGATGCTTCTGGGTTTTTGAATAATTGTGCTACTTAATTTTAATTTTCTTTCAAAACCTTTAAATATCTCCTTGAGCAGTTGAGTGATTATGTCGATGAAAAAGAGTGTGAATGTTTTTGTTCTTAGTTTGCTCTTTGTTTTTCTTCTTTCTTCCTCTGTGTTTGGTATTGATGTTATTGGCCCTCTAAGCGATTTTGTTGGCCCTATTGGTAATTTTTTTAGTAATCTCTTGGGTAGCAATGAAGAAAATGTTCAAGGTGGGTTTGATGTCATTTCTTCTTCTCAATGCCCTGCTTCCCGCACTTTGTTTAGACTGAGTGATCTTAGTAATGCTCATCTTGCGCGCTATGATGATGATGTCTATACTTACAGTGGGTGTTATGATTCTTCTCTTTCCAATCCATCCCGTGCTTGTATGTCTCAACCTTTAGTTCTTGTTCTTTCAAGTGTTGCTAATGCTCATGTTCTTTCTCAAGTTAGTTCTGTACAAGATTTCCCTGTTTGTTATCAAGGTCTAGCCTGTGGTGTCTTTTCTGGATCTTGTTCAGATGATACTTCCTGTGTTGCCAAACTTTCCTCTCCTGATAATGGTCATGCGAGTTCTTGTTCAGACTCTTCTTATACTTATTCTCTTTGCTGTCGAAAACTTGCTGCTGGAGAAACATTTAGTCCTGGGGAATATGTGTTAGATGGTGGAACTGAAACAGGAAGCAGTCGCCTTCAGTGT
>Ga0209541_10010714_pt1 | contig 14528 bp, 19 predicted proteins | sample RifCSPlowO2_01_FD_184027 | JGI IMG/M metagenome (GOLD analysis project Ga0209541, IMG submission 184027) | Groundwater microbial communities from Rifle, Colorado - Rifle CSP2_plank lowO2_0.1 (SPAdes) (version 2) | ecosystem: Environmental > Aquatic > Deep subsurface > Groundwater | place... | reverse complement strand
AGAAAAGCGAGAAGTACGAGATACATGCCAAATTGATTGACAACGGGAAGCCTTTTGTTTCCGAGGTTGTTGAAAGGAACCTCTTTATAGCTGTAGACAGCGCTTTGAAGAAGATAGTCAGCGAGCTCAGCTGAGGTTTTTGGCTTCCTGCCTGGTTTTCTTTAGGCTTATTATCTGTATAAGCTTCAGGGCATTTACTTCCTGCTTTAATTCCTCAATCTGGTCTTTTAACTCATAAATTAGTTCATAGTTGTGCTGTATATTATCGGTATTCTCAGAAACAACGCCAGGCACATCCTGGAAATTAGAAAACTCTCTCCTTATCTGCTTTATCCATGAATCCACATTGTCAATGAAATTTTTTACTTCTTGTTCCATTTTTGCCAAGGAATTTCGGTTTTTACAGTTCAAGGTGCAAAAGGAGCTCGATATCATAGCAGAGAGGTCTAATGAAGATCATTTTGTCCTCATCTATGATATCTTTTATGCCCCTTTTGACATAAAAGGTAATTGTAAACTAGTATACAAATCTCCACATTACTGATATTTAAACCTTTCGGTATAATCATATACTGGAGAATATAGGTTAAAAAGAATAATTCCAAACATTAAGAATGTCTGCATAACACGTTTTTATAAGCATAAATGTTCGCAAAAGCTAGTTAATTAATATTTTCAAAAAACGGAGCTATTTGCGGTACGCTTTTTAATTTTTTAATATCTTCATCATTCATATTCCTTTCTTTTTTATCAAGAGTTAGCAATTTTAATTCTTTATTTTTATGTTTATCAAAAACTAATTGCTTGATATTTTCTCCCATTCCCTCAATCTGTTTAAAATTGTCCATAATCATAAATTTTGTTTGTAACTCTTTGTTTTTGTTGTCAAGCTTAATTAAAATTGACCCAACTATATCCAAAAAACTAAAGATGTATTTTTTGTATTCTTCTGCTGTTGAAATTGGAAGAAAAATATGTATGTGTCCAATTCCATCCGCATGAAGTTTAAATTGGAGATGTGGTTTTTTATGTTTCGTCTGCTCGTGATGATCCTCTATAGCCATATCTCTACAACGAATATCGATTTCATCAATAACTTCTGCTATTTTAACTCTGAACCTGTAATCTTCTGAATTAATATCAAAAGAAGGTCTTTCATCTAAAGTAATTGTGAGATTTACCATCTCATATTTCTTACTTGTAAAAAAATCGTGTAGAAACTTTAATCCCATGGTTATCTTGTTCCAAATTCTCTTATTTTGCAGTAGTATGAATTTTCAACATCCTTAATCAATTGTTTATTTGTCTTTTCATTTTTTAAATCAGCCAACACGCTTTCTACATCGTTTGAAAGTATTTCAGGACTTAACCTAGAATTTAATAAAAAAGTTCTCCACCTAGCTAACTCCAAATATTCATAATATTTTTTGAAGAAATAATTTGATTTTTTAAATTCAATTTTTATTACTTCAATTATTGATTTAAGATAGTAATAGACAAATTCCTCGCAGTACACCATATCTTTCTGCAATACTCCAAAAAATTCTTTTAGACTATAAACTTCATTATCAAAAATTACCTTATCAATCTTTAAATCTATTTGGTATAGGGAATCATCTTTTTTAAGAGGTTTATTGTAACTTACTTCTAGAGTTATTGTTGGACTATCATAATAAGTACTCTGGGGATAAATTCTATCACTGATTGAGATAGTTACCCTTTCGTATTTTGAGATAGTTATATTTTTGCCAATATTTATCTGTCCAGAAGTCGGCTTTTCTTCAATTTGCTTGGCTAAACTTTTAAGATCAATTTTTTTCTGTGCTTCAAGTTCGGATATTAGTCTTGTAAGTACTTGATTGTAACTTTCTCCCTTCAAGCCTAGAGTGGTTAGAGCCTCTTTTACATTTTTATCTATCTGAATCGTGGTTTTATTCTCTCTTGAATCTGGTTTAATAACGGTTGATCTGCTAACCATTTTAATCATTAACTATTATTATTATAGTTATTATAATATTTATAGTAATTATAACTTATATATAAACCTTTCGGAAAAAATGGATATTGCATAATCTAATTCCTTCTCATATCTTTCATTCGAAGATAGAGGGAGTGATACTGATGAAGAGAGAAAAATTCAAAGATTTAGAAAAAAGAATCACCAAAACAAAAACATTTAAAATCTGAAAAAACCCAACCACCTCAATATGGCTCAAAGCTTAATATCTTTAGGAATCCTGATAATATTCATTGGCTTTATTATAGTTTTAATCGGAGCCTTGACTGCTGCCCCAAAAGGTGAAACAAAAGTAGCTGTTGGAGGATTTGTGGGTTTTATTCCGTTCGGGTTTGCTAACGATCGCAGGCTTCTTTGGGCTTTGTTAGCCATTATGGGCATTCTTTTCTTTTTCTGGATTTTATTCCAGCTGCGGTTTTTGCGTTAGCTAAACGGAAGTTTCCAGCGTTTCAATAAAAAGAGATGATTTTATACTATTTCTTTCTGTAACATTTGCCTTAAAAGTTGTTTAGGATTTGACCGTAGTTCACTATGAATAGTTATATATCGGAGTGTTTGCAAGTATGAAAGCAAGACAAACTTTTCGGTTTTACTTAAAAAGAAGTACTTTATTTCATCTATGTAATCGAAAAGTATATAAACTGTGAGTTTACATATGTAAACTGTGAGTTTATATGAATGATATAACAAACAACGAGATGGTTTTTGTGCTGAGCATTTTCAAAAGCCCTGAAATTGAGTATAATTCAAGCAGCATTGCCAAGCATATAGGCCTAAGCAGGATGGGAGCCTTAAAGATAACCAAAAGGCTGGAAAAGGAAAACATAATCTCGTCAAAAGAGCTTGGAAAAGCTAAATTTTATAGTTTGAACTTAAATAATGATTATGTAAGGCAATACGTAAAATTTCTTTTGAAAAGGGAGGCAGAGCAAGTTAATCCTTATGTCAAGGCATGGATTGATGACCTTAAAAAAATCAAGAGCGCGGAAGCAGCCATATTGTTTGGTTCCGTTTTAAGGAAAGACAAGCAGGCAAATGACATTGACGTTTTGTTTATTATCAAGGACAAAAAGCAGTTTTTGAGGCTGAAAAAAGAGATTGAGGATCTTAACATGATGCACACAAAAAAAGTGCATCCTATGTTCCAGGCAAGTGAAGACTTCAAAAGCAACATCAAAAAGGCAGACAAGCCATTGCTCAATGCAATAAAAGGAAAAGTTGTTTTTGGAGAAGATATAATGATGGAGCTGATGCAAAAATGAGCCATGCGAAGAATAAAGTGGAATGGTGCTTAAGGAAAGCTAAAAAGGAGCTAAAAGAATCAGATACGCATAGGGGACTTGTCAAAGCAAAGCCAAGCATCGAAGCAGCAGAAAGCCATATAGCAAAAGCTGAGCATTATCTCAAGGCAACTGCCTACCTTAAAAAAGGAGACTTTTCGGATATAAGCGCAAGCACCTCATTTTATGCAATGTACCATTCTTTGCTAGCAATAGCTGTAAAAGTTGGCTACGAAAGCAGAAATCAGGAATGCACCTTTGCTTTGATGCATGCCTTGATTGAGGATAAAAAAATTGATTTTGAGAAGGAAATCATGGACAGGATAACTGCTCTTGATCCAGATAAAACCCAGGATAAGACCAGTGTGAAATTAAGGGAGCAATTCCAATATGGTACAGGATTGTCTATGGATGATAATATCTACCAAGAGCTTTTTGAATTGGCAAAAGAGGTTATTGAGAAAGCGAAAGTGATTATCAAATGAATGAGAAAATCAATAAATTTACTTATCATACTGCCCTTTAACTTTGTATTCGTCAGAAGTCAGCACCTTATTATAAGTCTGCTCAAATTCCTCGTCAATCTGGCTTTTTCCAAAGAAAAGCTTGTACAATATGTAGATTCCTATAATAATCCCGAAAGCAATCAAAAAGGTCTTGTCCATTGCCATAATGCTAAACATAGCAGCCCCCTATATAAATTTTTTCATTCGTATAGATAAAAAAATTGCAGCAAAATAAATCTCAACAGAAAAGTTTTTAAATGAGTTGCTGAATTTTTGATAGTTATAATGGCAAAAGAAGAGGAATATAAAGAGGAAGAGGAAAAGGAAGAAGACAGTGTTTATGACAAGGAAGGCAGGGAAGAGCTCATAGAAAGCGACGAAGTAAGCCCTGAAGAGCAGGCATTCATGCAGGGCTATGAAGACGCTGCCGAAGAGAAAGAGGAGAAAGAAGAGAAAAAGGAAGAGGAAGAATAAGCTTGTTCTTTTGTTTTTGCTATTTAATATTGACTATATTTATTGATATTGGCTCTTAAAGATAATGTTTAAATAATAACCATAGTTTATCCAAATGCAAAATGGAGATAGACAGGAAAGAATCAGCAACCTTGCCAACCGGATATGGTGATTTTAAGGCTTATGTATACGAATGCTATGACAAGCTGCATCATGTTGCTTTAGTTAAAGGGGCGATAGACAGCAGCAAAGATATTCTTGTTAGAGTGCATTCTGAATGCCTTACCGGAGATGTTTTCCATTCAAAAAGATGCGATTGCGGCCAGCAGCTTGATAAGGCATTAAAGATGATAGCAAAGGAAAATGGTGTTTTGATTTATCTAAGACAAGAAGGAAGAGGCATAGGCTTGTTAAACAAAATTAAAGCATACAGGCTGCAGGATCAGGGCATGGACACTGTCGAAGCAAATGAGAAGCTTGGATTCAAGGCAGATTTGAGAGATTATAATCTTGCAGTCAAGATTCTTGCTAAGCTTGGTGCTAAAAAAATAAGGCTTATAACAAACAACCCAAGAAAGATACAAGGCATGGAAAAATATGGCATAGAAATTGTTGAAAGAGTTCCGTTAAGAATAAAGCCAAACACGACAAACAGGAAATACCTTGAAGCTAAAAGGCTGAAGCTTGGGCATTATTTGGAGGATTAGGGGGGTTAGTAATATAACTTAAAATTATGCCTTTTTATTTCTTCTTTGCTTTACATTATTAATATTTTTAATGATATTTTTGTTTAAATGCCTGAGGGTTGGCTTCTCGTAAAAATGAAAAGCTGCCAAAAATCTTGGCAGCCTTGCCAATGGTATGATAAGCTTTGAAAAATAAGATAATCTTGTTGGCCCTAATCCTGTTTTCTGCCCAAGTTCCAAGGCCTCTTGTGAAAATTTGACAGCATCCTCAAGCTTTGTGACAATCAAAAATTCCTCTACCAATCTTACTATTAGAAATGCCGGAAACAATGCAATTATCAGCAGCCAGTGTTTTCTCAAAAATGCTGGAATAGTTTTGCTGTGCTTATATTTGAAGAATAGGTCAAAAACAAAAGCGCCTATTATAAAGCTGTCTATAGTGGACACAAAAAGCGAATAATGCCGGATTTGCTCTGCAAAGAGTATTTCTCCTATAATTAAAAAAAATAGCAATATTAAAGCGTAAGGTATTGTCCTGTCAACAATTACCTCAACATCATGCTTCCATCCTCTTGTTTTTCCCATTGCCCGGTATTTTTGGCAGAAAGAATATAAATATTTCTTAAAATCTCAATAAAGCCATAACTTTGCTCAGATCCTTTTCCTCAATCAGAAATATCGTGTCTGTCCAGCAGCTCAGGGTTTCGTAGACATTTATATCATTTTCCCCCAGCAGAGAATATAAATAAGATATTACCCCGGCTGTAGTCTCTATCTGCTTTGGGCTCTTCAATATAACCTCAACCAAATCCCTGCTTTCCTTTAATATTTTGTTCCTAAAAGCCTGCTTAATTTTTACTGCAAATTCGTCAGAGGCTATTATTGTTATCGCTGTCGCTGCTTCAACTATATGAAAAGTCTCGCTGGATTTCTTTGCCTCTTTCTCAATGTCAAGCAGATTGGGGAAGAAAATGCCTTTTTCCAAAACTATAGCGTTTATCTTGTTCCTTACCTCTATCTTGCTGTTTTTAAGTATTTCAAGAATTTTCTTTTCTATGGTTGCTTCTGATTTAATTTTATTATAGAAGCGCCTGCACGCAATTAAAACAGCATCGAAATTCTTTTTTGCGTCTAAATTAAGATCTATGCATATCTGCCTTGTCAGGGAAGAATAATTAATCAGGCCTTTCTTTAAGCAGTCTTTTACAAAAGGATGCTCAGCTATATAGCTTTCTGTAATCTTGGTTATATTTGCCAATTATACACCCCCAACAAAATCATGAAAATCCGAGATTTTCAGGATGCTAAGAAATCCTCTTAGGATTTCTTGCACAAGAAATGTTTTGCATTTCTTTGTGCCAAAAAGGCTTCATCCAGCACCTAAAGGTGCAGTTTTCGCCCTTTTGTGCATAATTGAATGAACTATAAGACAAATTTGCTTATTTGGTCCCTTGTGTCCTGGCCCAGCGCAATTGTGCTGGTATCAATCCACTCTGAAAGTTCCTTTTGCATGATATAGTAAAGGGCGCAATAATTTCAATTTATAAATGAAATCTACGAACAATAGTGAGTATGAATATGCCCTTTACTTATTACGAACGGACAAGTATTGCTCAATAGATATTGTCCGTGAGTATAAATGAGCATAAACCGGAGCCGCGTATTTTCATACTGCGGCTCTGGAATTTTCAAATATGGAGCGTCTATGCCTTGGATGCTTTGGTACTCTTTCAAAAAAGCACATCGCTCAAAAATCCTAGAACTAAACTTCTATATAAATGTTTTGTTTTGGACATTTTATATTGATAAAAAACAAATAGTTTTTTATTCGACAATATCCCTTCTAGCTAATAATGTCTAATATTAGACATTTTTGTCTAATTTGTCCTAAATGGGGCGTTAGGTTTAAAAGAGGAAGCATAATTATCATCAGGATGGTATTGCATATAAAAACAGGGTTAAAGCACCTCAAAGACGATAAGCTCTATAAATCATTTAGGAACACAATTGAAGACGCATTTCGCGCCAGAGGGTATTCTATAGTACCGGGATTTTTTGAAAGCCTGGAAAATGAACAGGTTGCGTATATTGTGTTGGATAAAATTCAAAATGGTTCCGTTGGCGGAGTCATGCTCGCATTGCATCAGGAAGCTGACGATGAAATGAAAAGTCATGGCCTCGATGCTTATGTTGCAATAGACAAGATAGCAGTATCTCCGGAAAGATGGGGCAATGGCACTTTAGCGGGTTTGATGTATGCGGCGAAAGCAATAGGGTTCAGTGGAAAAAAAAGCATTCCTACAATATGGAGAACATCAGATGCCGATATAAGCAGAAAATACGAAGCCCATTCTGAATTTGGCGATAGTCCGGCTATTATAGGCGATTATTTCGTCCATGGCTTCGGTTTTAGCGGATTGGCAAATGGTGCAGATTCAAGATACGTTTTCGAGCATATGGCATCATTAGTGGCTGCAAAGCCTGCAACTATAATTAGGGCTGGAAGCAGTTCGTACCAGCAAAAACCTTTAGAAAATCCTTTAGAAAATATAATCCAGCTAAACACTCACCAGCATCCCTGAGCTCCCGCAGTAGAAATAAGCTCCTGACTGGCTCAGGTTCATCAGCCTTTTCATTCTCGTTAGTTGCTTTCTTGCCTTGACAATCCTGTGGCTGCACTTCACCTCATACAAGTCTATTTTCCTGCCTTTCCTTGCAACCAGGTCTATTTCTCCTAAGCTTCTCTTCTTTCCAGCCACTTTTACATTAACAGAAATAGAATCATACCTGTGCCTTATCTTGTCGCGCAACTCCAGCACATATCTGTCGTGTTTTGAAAGTCTTTGCTTGAAAGCCATTCTTAACGGTGTTTACATTGGGCAGGAACTATATAAATTTTTCGTTGGGTGGTATTGGTAAAGCAAGAATGGTAAATTATAGCTAGTAATGACGATCTATTGGAAAAAACAACAAACTTTATATATAATCCCTTACTGCTTCTTTTTTTTAGTATGCTGCTAAAAAAGAACGCAAAGCTTATTCTTGAGGATGGCTCTGTTTTTTACGGCTTCTCATTCGCTTCTGAAAGCTCTGTTTCCGGAGAGGTTGTTTTCTCAACAGGCATGGTGGGCTACCCTGAAAGCCTTACAGACCCCAGCTACAAGGGGCAGATTTTGTGCTTAACTTACCCATTAATTGGCAATTATGGGATTCCTTCTGAGGAAAAGGACAGGTATAATTTGCATAAAAACTTTGAATCTTATAAAATTCATGTGCAGGGCCTGGTTATTTCCGACTACTCGTTTAATTACTCCCACTGGAACGCAAAGAAAAGCCTTGCTGAATGGCTGAAAGAGCATAAAATTCCCGGAATTTTTGGCATTGATACGAGGGAATTGACAAAAAAATTGAGGGAAAAGGGCACAATGCTCGGGAAAATAATAATTAACGGTAAAGACACTAATTTTTTTGATCCAAACAAGATTGATGTTGTCAAAGAGGTTTCAATAAAGGAGCCAATAGTTTACGATCCAAAAACAATAAGTCAAAACCCAATACAAAATAATAAATCAATAAAAAATCCCTACGCTCAAAAAAATAAAAAAATAATTCTTATAGACTGCGGCGTTAAAAATAATATCATCAGGAATCTGGTTAAAAGAAACCTGGTTGTAGTTCGGGTTCCATATGACTATGACTTTTTTAAATTCGATTTTGATGGCATTGTTATCAGCAACGGCCCTGGAGACCCAAAAATATGCAAAAAAACTATAGAAAACATAAAAAAAGCGATTGACAAAGAGATTCCTATTTTTGGAATATGCCTTGGAAACCAGATTCTTGCGTTAGCTGCCGGCGCTGACACCTACAAATTAAAGTATGGTCATAGGAGCCAGAACCAGCCTTGTTTAATGGATGGCACCAAAAGATGCTTCATAACAACGCAGAACCATGGGTATGCTGTTGACACTAAAACACTGCCAAAAGAATGGCAGCCATTATTCACGAATATAAATGATAATACGAATGAGGGCATTAAGCACAAAACTAAGCCTTTTTTTTCCTGCCAATTCCATCCGGAAGCAACACCCGGGCCTGTAGATACTGAGTTTTTGTTTGACGAGTTTGTTAAGAAGTTAAGATGATAAACAACTTAAAATTTGTATTAGCACTAATAGCAACAATTTTCATAACTATTTGGTATTTTTTAAAATATAACACTCAATTTGGCCATTACGTTATAGGATTTGCTATGGTATCATTTCTTATACTTATCTTGTTAATGTTGCATACAAAAAATCCTAAATACAAATTTATTTTTAATTTACTTGCAGCTCTAATTCTAATTGTATTTGCACTCAGTTTTTTTATTATAATGATAATTTTTTATACAAATAAATTTTATGACAAAACATTACAAATATTGCAAATTGTAATTCTACAATTGCTTGTAGCCGTATTTATGCTCTACAAAAGTTACAAGTCTAGAAAATTAATAATGAAAAATAAACGAAAATGATAGAATCAACCACAACACTGGACATTCACGCGTAGGATATTTAAATGGAAATTTAGATTATTTTGACTATTAAAAAATGAAACAACGGAATAAAAAGAAAAAAAAGGCAATTGATTATTACATCTTTATTGATTATTCAGAACGATTGGTAGGCTATATAATTGTCCAAAAAGAAAAAATACAAGATATAATTCCAAGAATAACAAAATTACACCATTATAAAGATATAAAATATAAGAAAAGTTATATAAAATCAATAAAAAAAGTATTTGAGAAAAACAATATTGTGCAGTACTTGTTGAAATGTAAAATCAAGGAGTTAAAAGACAATCTTTCTATATTTGTAGAGGTCATAGAGTTTATTAAAAAATATGACAATTGTGGGATATTTGCTTCTGTTGATAATAATCAATTCGATTCATTTAAGAAATTGTTGGATATTATTCCTCATAAAGATCATATAATGCTTGTAAAAGAGAGTGATTTGAAAAAAGGCTCTGTTGAGTATAAATTAAGCCTCATAGTCGATACAATGCTAAACATAGAAAGGATGAGTAAGTAGACCCGTCAAGCCTACTAACCAAGTCAAGCTTGGGGTTCGTCAGGGTCTGTTCCTCAGTACTTTGTATGTTAAAACAGCTATATAAACTTTACGGAAATTGAAGGTGAAAAAATATTGAATAAGCCAAAAAAAGTTTTAGTTTTAGGTTCTGGGAGTCTTAAAATTGGTGAGGCAGGAGAATTTGATTATTCAGGCTCACAGGCTTTGAAAGCCCTCAAGGAAGAAAGAATAAAGACAATTTTGGTAAATCCGAACATTGCCACTATACAAACTTCAAAAGGCATGGCCGACAAAATATACTTTTTGCCCGTGACCCCCTATTTTGTTGAGAAAGTAATTGAAAAGGAAAAGCCCGATGGGATAATGCTTAGTTTTGGCGGACAAACAGCGCTAAACTGCGGGGTTGAATTGTATAAAAAAGGAATTTTCAAAAAGTGTAATGTAAAGGTTTTGGGAACTTCTGTGCAGACAATCATTGATACAGAAGACAGGAATTTATTCAAAAAGAGATTATCGGAAATTAATGTCAAAGTTCCTGAAAGCAAAGCCGTTGCAACAGTAAATGAAGGACTCAAAGCAGCGAAAAAAATTAAATACCCTGTCATGGCTCGCATTGCCTATGCATTAGGCGGCCAAGGCTCCGGGATAGCCTATAGCGAAAAAGAGCTGAAAGAGATTCTTACAAAAGCATTTTCCTATTCAAAGCAGATTTTAGTTGAGAAATATGTCGGGGGCTGGAAGGAAATTGAATATGAGGTTGTCCGCGATAAATACGACAATTGCATTACAGTATGCAATATGGAAAACTTTGACCCAATGGGAATACATACAGGAGAGAGCATTGTTGTTGCCCCTTCCCAGACTTTGACAAATAATGAATACCATAAGCTGAGGGAAATTGCAATAAGGGTTATAAGGCATCTTGGAATAGTTGGGGAGTGCAACATACAATACGCTTTAGACCCGGAATCTGAGGATTATTGTGTCATAGAGGTAAATGCCAGGCTCTCAAGAAGCTCTGCTTTGGCATCAAAAGCGACTGGCTACCCATTGGCATTCATAGCCGCAAAATTGGCTTTAGGCTATTCTTTAACCGAGATTGAGAACAAGATAACTAAGAAAACAATGGCCTGCTTTGAGCCTGCACTTGACTATATTGTTGTCAAGATACCACGCTGGGACCTCGAGAAATTCAGGAAAGTAAAGTTCCAGATAGGAAGCGAGATGAAATCCGTAGGAGAGGTAATGGCTATAGGCAGGAAGTTTGAGGAAGTTCTGCAGAAAGCATTGCGCATGTTAGGGATCGGATTGCATGGTTTGGTTTGTAACTCAATAAAAATAAACAATAATTTAAATTCAGAATTGAAAAATCCAACTGACAAAAGAGTAATAGCAATAGCAGAAGCAATAAAAAAGGATTATTCCATAGACAAGATTTATTCTTTGACAAAAATAGACAAATGGTTCCTGTACAAAATAAAAAACATTGTCGATACTGAGAAAGAGATTAAGAAATATGCCAGGACAAAGTCCGGCATCAATTCCATTGATGATATAAAAACTATTCCTTCTGAGCTGATAAGGCTGGCAAAACAGCAAGGATTTTCCGATTTCCAGATTGCAAGATTATTATTCGCTGACAAAAATTATGAGGAGAACACTCTTGCCGTAAGGAAGCTGAGGAAAAAATACGGCATTGTGCCTTATATAAAGCAGATTGACACCTTGGCTGCTGAATGGCCTGCAAAGACAAACTATCTTTATGTAACATACAACGGCAGCAGGGATGATATCAAGTTTGGTGGGAAAAATTCTGTGATTGTTTTAGGCTCAGGGGCTTATAGGATTGGAAGCTCTGTAGAGTTTGACTGGTGCTGCGTAAATGCGGTTTTGACATTAAAAGACCTTAAATACAATACAATAATGATAAACTACAACCCTGAAACTGTTTCAACAGACTATGATGTCTGCGACAGGCTCTATTTTGAGGAGATGTCTTTTGAGCGCGTTTTGGATATTTACGAAAAGGAAACTCCCTATGGGGTAATAATCTCAATGGGCGGCCAAATTCCTAATAATCTGGCAATGAGGCTGCATAAGCAGAAAGCAAGGATTTTAGGGACCAGCCCGGAAAGCATAGACAGCGCTGAAGACAGGCACAAATTTTCAAAATTATGCGACAGCCGGGGAATAGACCAGCCGGAATGGACAGAAGCAACAACAATTAAGTCAGCGGAGGAGTTTGCAAACCGCGTTAAATACCCTGTTTTGATAAGGCCCAGCTATGTCCTGTCAGGAGCGGCCATTAGTGTTGCATTCAACAGGAAATATCTTGATAAATACCTGCAAAAAGCAACCGAAGTGAGCAAAGAGCATCCTGTAGTGATAAGCAAATTCATTACAAATGCAAAAGAGATTGAAATAGATGCAGTTGCTTACAAAGGAAAAATACTGATTTATGCCATATCTGAGCATGTGGAAAATGCAGGGGTGCATTCAGGGGACGCTACTCTTGTCCTTCCGCCGCAGTTTACATACATAGAAACAATAAGAAGGATAAAAAGCATAGCAAAACAGCTTGCATCTGCCCTGGAAATAACGGGCCCTTTTAATATACAGTTCATAGCAAAAAACAATGAGATTAAGGTTATTGAATGTAATCTAAGGAGCTCCCGCAGTTTTCCATTTGTTTCAAAAGTGACCAAATATAATTTTATAGATATCGCAGCCAAAGCAATGCTCGGTATTGTAAAAAACGAGAGATATAACACTGTTGACCTTGATTATGTGGGCGTAAAAGCCCCTCAGTTTTCCTTCTCAAGGCTGCATGGTGCAGACCCAGTTTTAGGTGTTGAAATGGCCTCAACAGGGGAAGTTGCCTGCCTGGGAGAGAATATGAACGAGGCTTTCCTGAAAGCATTATTGTCAGTAGGCTATAAAATCCCTGAAAAAAATATCTTATTGTCGACAGGAACGGTAAAAAACAAGGCATATCTGCTTGAAAGCATAAAAAAGCTGGAAGAGAATAAATTTAACCTGTACGCGACAAAAGGAACCCATGATTTCTGCAAAAAATATGGCGTAAACACAAAAATCCTTTACTGGCCTTTGGAAAAAAAAGAGCCAAATATCCTTACATACCTGAAAGAAAGAAAAATCGATTTAGTCATTAACATCCCGAAAAGCTATGAGGAGGAAGAGCTGGAAAATGATTACCTGATAAGGAGAAGGGCTGTGGATTATAATATTCCTTTGCTTACAAATCCGCAAAACACAAAGCTGTTTATCGAATCGATTTCCAAATTAAAGATGGGAGACTTGGAGATTAAGGACTGGGAGAGTTATGAGTGATTTATTTATGCATTTGCGGAATATAACCCGAGACTGTTTCGGGACGTCGCAGACGTCCCAAGACGCTGTTTTACGGTTGTGCATTCCTGCACACTAGTAGTGGGGTGCAAAGCACCCCACAGTGTTTTACGGTTGTGCATTCCTGCACACTAGTAGTGGGGTGCAAAGCACCCCACAGTGTTTTACGGCAACGTAAAAAATCCAAACCCTTTTAAAACAGCTTGAACTCCCGATTTCTGGTGAGAATAAATGGCATTTGATAAAAATTTGGATAAAGAATTGTTTTCAGAAACCGCTGCATTTGAGACATCAAGAATAAAAGTAGGAGTTTATTCCTATAACGACGGGGAAAAGAAGATGCAGATAAGCAGGGAAAACATGAGCCAGGATGGTGTGTGGAGTTTTGCAAAATTGGGCAGGATGTTCAAGGACGAAGCTGAGGCAGTTGTTCCTTTGATTCAGAAGGCTTTGGAGCATATGTAATAAAACAATAAAGTTATAACATCAGTTGAAATTTTTCAATAAAGAACACACAAGAAAATCAAAGATTTTCAGTGTCCCTCTGGGACATAAAGAAAAATTTCCATATGAATAATTATTTTTCATTGCTCGAAAAGATTAATTTTATAGCAATAATAGCTTAACAAATAGTTGGTAACATTGGAAAAAGCTGATGATGAATGGAAAAAGAGATTAACTCCGGAGCAATACCACATCCTGAGGGAAAAGGGCACAGAGCCGGCATTCACTGGCAGGCTTTATAATAACAAGAAAAGCGGCATGTATTTATGCGCTGCCTGCGGCAATGAATTATTGTCAGCAGAAACAAAATTTGATTCCGGCTCTGGCTGGCCAAGCTTTTATGATGCTGTTTCTAAAGGCAAAGTTGAATTAAAAAATGATTTTAGCATGGGGCTGCCAAGGATAGAAGCATTGTGCAAAAAATGTAGGGGGCATTTAGGCCATGTCTTTGATGACGGCCCCAAGCCGACAGGAAAAAGGTACTGCATAAATTCCTGCGCTTTGGAGTTTAAGGGGAAAAAACAGGCTTAAAGGAATGAAAATATTGAAACTCTTACTTATTCCATTCCCTTAAAACAACCACGGTCTCGGTTTCAGCTATAAATTCATAAGCTCTGACTTTCTGCACTAAA
>Ga0209541_10010713_pt1 | contig 14529 bp, 17 predicted proteins | sample RifCSPlowO2_01_FD_184027 | JGI IMG/M metagenome (GOLD analysis project Ga0209541, IMG submission 184027) | Groundwater microbial communities from Rifle, Colorado - Rifle CSP2_plank lowO2_0.1 (SPAdes) (version 2) | ecosystem: Environmental > Aquatic > Deep subsurface > Groundwater | place... | reverse complement strand
GAAGAGGCCGGCCATGGTCGTCACAAGTACAAGTACGATACCGACCGCCATAATGTGTTTGGCCAGAAAGTCGCCGTTAAAAAATAGACTTACAGAAGCCGACAAGCAGAGTAGAAGATAGAGAACGATCTCAAACCTGTCCCTTGCCGCTTTCCACGGAGATTCTCCGTTCACATCATTCCACTTACGATCCAAAGTCACGGACGCTACTTCATCCTTGAAGACCGCCTTCAGGAAGCTTTTCATAGAACACTCCTTTGTCTGATGAACTTATAATGGGAGCGATGTGCTCCATTCAAACCGACAAAAGCCAGTTCGAACACTTCATTTTGGACAAGCTTAAAGATCAACTTTTCCGCTTACAATCTAAACATAGTTGGTATTTGTTGTCAAAAAAAATAAAAAGTGTAAGATTACAAACATATGGATAATAAAGAAGAGAAATTCCCAATGAGGATCAATAAATATCTTGCTCTCAAAAAATATACCACTCGCCGTGGAGCTGATTTAATGATTGAAAAAAAGCAGATTCTAATTAATGGCCGGATAGCTGTCTTGGGCGATAAAGTAAACGAGGACGACAAAGTCGAAGTTAAACACAAAGCTTCAAATGAACCACGCGTTTATATTGCCTATAACAAACCAAGAAATATTTTGACTCATAGCGCGAAAGGGGAAGATGAGGAGATTAGAGACGTGAGTGGTTTAAAAGATGTTTTCCCTATCGGTCGCCTTGATAAAGATTCGGAAGGATTAATGATTTTGACCAATGATGGAAGAATTACCGAGAGACTTTTAAGCCCACGCTTTAATCATGAAAAAGAATATCTGGTAACAGTTAAAGAAAAACTTCGAGGCAGTTTCAAGACAAAAATGGAAGCCGGGGTCAAAATTGAAAATGAAATGACCAAGCCCTGCAAAGTGCATATTTTAAATGAGCACACATTTAAAGTGGTCTTAACTGAAGGAAAAAAGCATCAGATCAGACGCATGTGCGTTGCTTTGTTTCAGGAAGTGGATACTTTAAAAAGAATTCGAATAATGAATATTCAACTTGGAAGTCTCAAGTCTGGAGGACATCGAAAAATTGAAGGAGATGAGTTGCATGCATTCTTGCATGAACTCGCATTGGCGTAAATTAGGCTCTAGGCACTAGGAAAAATTAACTTTGGAATTCAATTTCGAAAGGATACATTCCCATTCCACAGCTTCCTTGGAGAGTCGCTAACTCGGGAGTTCCGATATCAATATCAGTCGAGCCATTTTGAGGAAGCATTTTGCTTATGTTCATACTTGGAATACGCACTGAGGAAGAACAATCAAAAGTCCCCTTGGTAACAAACCTAATTACTGTTGGTAAGCCAGCTTTGGCGACGCTCTTCCGTGGTTGATATCCTCCTTTGGCATTTATCTCAACGATTTGTATGCCGTTTACAACCGATACATTGTTTCCATTTGGAATTTCCTCCGAACTATTTCCATTTTTTGAGAGCACAAAAGCTCCCCCAATGAGAGCGACCGCGACTATAATTGAAATAAGAGTAAATTTCATAAATAATATATTAGTTTAGATAGGGCTTGCAGGTTTGGATGCAGTACTAGGCGCAAGCGAGAACCGTACCGAGACGTATTTAATAATACGTTGAGGGAGGCTCGGAGCGCGGTAACGACGTAATGCGCCAAACATGCTAGCCCTTAGAAATTGAAGATTGGGGGAATAAACCCAATTATAACAAAACTATTTATAAGGTTAAAGAGCGCGAACATAATCACCACAAGCCCCGCCGACTTGAAGAAAATTCCAGATTTTGAACTATTCTTAATACTAAATGAACTAAAACTTAAAAGCGCGAGAACCGGTAAAGTACCGAGTGCAAACGCGAGCATCGTGAGTCCCCCACCCATGAAACTTCCGGTCGTGAGAGTGAAGATTTGCATCGATTGAGTAAAGCCGCACGGCAAAAAGAATGTGGCAATACCCACAAGTAATGGAGTAAGCGTGTGGTTGAATTTTGATATCCCGTGAGCGTGACGTGCGATAAATTTCGGCATCGTGAGCTGAAATTTTTTCGCAAAGTGAAATACTTCGAGCAGATTAATTCCAAGGATGAGCATTACGACACCAATTATTAAATTTAAAATAAATGTTCCGGTAGTGTTAAGAGTAAATGCTGAACCAATTGCGCCTATGACTCCTCCCAAAATAAAGAACGCGACTATCCGACCCAAGTGAAACAAAATTTGAGGTCTAACCTTATCCCCTTCTTTTGCAAAAGTTGCCGACATGGAAAGAACGAGCCCTCCAACTACAGCCATGCACGTGGAAAGCGAAGCGATGATACCGATCACAAAGGCTGTTCCGTAAGTTACATTGCCAGAATTTACCAAATTTATTATTCCCATCTTTTGAAGAATGTAGAAAAGTAGAGCAAAACCCAAGGCAATAGGGACGGCAATTTTGAAGTCTGCCCACTTTTTCTCCTTGATCTGTTTTTCTACAGAAACAGTGTAGCCGCGGGGTTTAAGGGGGAGAGTCAATTCTTCCGCAATCTGTTCCGGAGTTTTGTCACCAAAATCTCCAACAACTTCAACTGAATGATTCGCCAAACTTGATTTTACACGGCTGATGTTAGGCTGTTCTCCAAGTTCGCTTTCGATCATGAGCACGCAAGCGTTACAATGCATGCCATGAACGTGGAATGTATATTTTTGTGTTTGAGTAGTCATAGTAATTATAGTTTTTTAGCTTTAATACGAAGTGAATTCGACACGACCGACACTGAAGACATTGCCATGGCGAAACCGGCAAAGATAGGACTAAGAAGCCAGCCGAAAATTGGATAAAATACCCCAGCAGCCAGCGGAATGCCAACAATATTGTATATAAATGCCCAGAAAAGATTTTGTTTGATCCCCCGCATGGTCATCTTCGAAAGTTTGATTGCTTTCACGAGTTTGGAAATATCTCCACCTAAAAGTGTGATGCCAGCGGTTTCAATAGCAACATCTGTCCCCGTACCCATGGCGATACCAACATCAGCCTGCGCGAGAGCCGGCGCATCATTCACCCCGTCCCCCGCCATAGCAACAACATAACCTTTTGTCTGAAATTCTTTTATTTTATTTAATTTATCGGCAGGCAGAACTTCCGCAACAACTTCGTCAATCCCAACTTCTTTGGCAATAGAGAGAGCTGTATTTTTATTATCGCCTGTTAGCATTGCTGTTTTAATACCAAGTTTATGAAGATTTTTTACCGCTTCGCGAGCTTCTGGCTTTATGGCATCAGCAACCATAACCACAGCCAGGACTTCTGTGTGGCTAGCTAAAATGACAGGGGTTTTACCTTGTCGGGTTTCTTCCTCAATGCTTTGAATATCAAAAGAAATTTTAAGATCAGAAACTAGTTTGGTATTTCCAACATAATACTGTTTCCCTTCCACGATACCTCGTAGTCCCTTACCTTTGATGATTTCAAAATCCTGAACATTTCCCAATTTAATATTTTTTCGACTTCGAGCATATTCTACAACGGCATGAGCAATAGGATGCTCTGACTTGCTTTCAAGAGACGCAAGAATAGAAATAATTTCGTCTTCGCTTTGAACAGAATATTTTTTGATACTAACAAGCTCCGGTTTGCCGCGTGTAAGAGTTCCAGTTTTATCCACTACCACCATTTTCACTTTATGAAGCTTTTCTAAAGTTGCCGCATCTTTAATAAGTATTCCTTCTCGAGCACCTTTTCCGACTCCCACAATAATCGCCGTTGGTGTCGCAAGTCCAAGCGCGCAAGGACAAGCAATTACAAGGATCCCAACAAATGATGTTAAGCCGTACGACAGTGCAAGAGAAAATCCAAGAATATTTGTCCCAATAAGAAGCCATGCGCCAAGCGTAATAAATGAAAGTACAAGAACGATCGGAACAAAAACGCTTGAAATCTTGTCAGCAAGAGCCTGGATTGGCGCCTTGCTCCCCTGCGCTTCTTCAACCATTTTAATTATGTGAGCAAGCAATGTTTCTGACCCAACCTTAGTTGCTTTAAATGTAAATGTGCTGTTTGTGTTGATTGTTCCAGAAACCACCGCGTCTCCAACTTTCTTTTTTACAGGCATTGGCTCTCCAGTCACCATCGATTCATCAATGAAAGAAACGCCTTCAGTAATTTCACCATCAACCGGAATTTTGGCGCCCGGTTTTACAATCAAAAGATCACCGTGCTTCACATCGTTTATAGAAATTTCTTTTTCTACTCCACCTTCGATAACCAAAGCGGTCTTTGCTTGGAGATTTAGAAGTTTTTCAATAGCATCGCCAGTTCGAAGTTTGGAACGAGCTTCCAAATATTTTCCCAAAGCTATAAAAGCAATGACAATAATAGTAACGTCGTAATAATTTTGGTCCACGTTTACAAATTGCCTAAGTGATTCTTCAAAGGCCGTAAGAATAAAACTGTAGACAAAAGCAACGGAAGTACCAATCCCAATCAGTGTGTCCATATTTGCTTTGCCATATCGAAGGAAACGATAAAAACCTAAGAGGTAGGGCTTTCCAACAACAAAGAGCATGTAGGTAGCCATAATCGGCAACAAATGATGCACAAATTCTTCGGTCACAACATTCATCTCGGAAACAATATTAAAATTTGCAAGAATATCCCAAGTCATCACGATTATACTAAAAATCGCGAGTGGAATCGCTGACAATACTTTCCATTTCATATCTTTGATTTCCGCCAGTTTTTCTGTTTTTGATTGTCCTATCCCAGTATGAGCGGCGTGATCTTCTGCGCTCATGCCCATCTCATCCGCGGTTTTGGAGTGACCTTTAGTACTGTTATCAGAAAGATCAAGGGAATATCCAAATGGTTCTATTTTTTCCGAAAGATGTTGTGGAGTTGTTTTATTTTCATTAAAAGAAACTTTCGCTTTTTCCGTACCGTAATTCACTTCGACCGATTCAACACCGTCGACTTTCTTAAAAGTTTTTTCGATAATACCTGCACATGAAGCACAGTGCATGCCTTTTACTCTATAAGTTTTAGTAGTAGACATATTTTTTAATAAAAAATTAAAACTACTTTCTTTTAAGCCTATAAACTTTAAGAATTTCTTTTTTTGCTTTTTCTTCTTGCCCCTCTTTAATTTGACTCATAGCACAAGAACCTAAATGATTTTCCATAAGAATATCCTCGACCCCTGAGAGGGCTTGTTTTACAGCAGATGTCTGTGTAATCACATCGATGCAGTAAGAATCTTTTTGAACCATTTCTTGCAAACCCCTTATCTGGCCTTCAATAATTTTGAGCCGCTTAATAAGCTTTGGTTTTGATGGATGTTTCATATAAGTACAGTATATACCCCCCTGGGGTATGATGCAAGTTCAACTGTGGAAATCTCCGTACACCACAAAAACAGTTGACAGAAATACAGTAATCTGCTATGCTGGTGCGAGATAAACTGTACATTCCAAACAACCAAACAGGAGGTCATCATGACCGTTCAATCAATCCGTGACTTTTTCTGGGTTCTCTGGACTTTCATCCGCGGCAAGATGCTTCGACAGAAAGCTTACATTCCGTCCCCCACCAACTATTCTTTCGTAGATTTACTGGAGTTGAGCGGCAAAAATGAGAAGCGTTTTGCAATGCTCATGCGTTTCTGGGGACCGCACGAACTCGAAGACGGTGATATTCGATGTCTCGAGCTCATGGCGGCTTCACAACATCCTGCATACGGGCACATCCCTTTCTGGTTCCAATATGACTGCAAACAGAAAAAGTACTTGGGGGTTACCGACCCTGCTTGGGTTGAGTTCAGAAGATCTTTCCGTTTCTTTGTAGAGAGAGCGTAAGGACACGAGGGCGACCGGTAACGGCGCCCTTTAATTTTGCCCAAATTTCCATCTATTTTAACTTAGTATTTTTTGTTTCGAATATAAAAACTATTTTTAAGTCTTTAAACCAAAAAACCACATACACATATTCCTTCCGATCGTGAAGAATATGTGTATGTGAGCTAGTAGAAGAATTTCATGAGTATGACAATTCCCCACCAAGCTAGAAAAGAAATTGCGGTTGCAATACCAGCAATTTTTGTGAAATTTTTAACTTTAGGAGTATTTTTGTGCCACTCGGGTACTAATTTTTCGAATCTTGGAGTAACCCAAACATTTAAAAATATTCCGTTTAGAAATACTATCAGCACCAAAAACATCTTAAATTGGAATACGGAATTTTCTGCAATTACCGAATTTGGTAAAAACATAAGTAAACCAGAAATGGATATAAGGATGAGTCCAAGCCAAACCTGAAGTGAAAGCATTGGAGTAATTTTGGCAATTATACTCGCTTCTTTTGGTTTAAATTTTAGCCAAACTAAAGCAAGGTCCGCAAATACAACTGAGCCGAGAGCGATTATTACTCCAGCAATATGAAAGAACCTCCATATAGAATCGTACTTTATTAAGAATACAAAATAATCCATTTATTTTTTGTCCAAAAACTCTTTTCTTATAATACCTATTGCAAAACGCCCCGAAATTATAAGAATGAGGAGAGCTAAAATGATTATTAACCAAGACATGAATCTAAATTAATTATTCGACGATTAATTTGCCCACCATTCCTTTCTCTCTATGATTTCCCACTGAACAATAATATTCAAATGTTCCTTTTTTGTCAGCAATAAATTCGATAGTTTCATCCGCGCCTCCTTTTGCAATAATTTTTGTTGCAAAATTAAGTTCATCGATTTTTAAATCGTGAGGCATAACGTCTGGATTCTTAAGAGTTATTCTTACAGTGTCCCCAGCATTAACTTTCATTTCGGCAGGGGAAAATTTGAAATCTGTTCCCACAACTATAAATTCCTTAACTTCCCCTATGGTTGTTGTCGTTACATCGACATTTGGTTCATTCACTGGAACCGGTTCTCCAGATTTTTTAGTTAAAAGCACAATTCCTCCTAAAATAACAACTAGCAAAACAATAAGACCTATTAATTTGTTCATATTTTTATTAGAACTTTCATAATTTGATTCAGATCAAGGCGCGAGTGAGAACCGTACCGAGCCGTATTTAATAATACGGTGAGGGAGGCTCGGAGCGAAGTAACGCAGAGATGGATCAAATTTGGAAGTTCTTATTTAAATTATATGTTAATAATGCTCGTATAAGTTTTTAAAAATGATGGAATTGCAAAAAGAAGTCCGATGAGAGGTAAAACAATAGCGAGAACGGTAACCCAAACCGCGATTAAAAAATACTTTCTCATTTTCTCTACAGACTCATAAATCGCATTCAATTTAGCCTCTTGCTCGTCTAACTTATTTTTAATTTCCTGATCCATATGTCTATAATCTTACATCTCAACTCTAAAATCTCAAACCTTTTTTACTTTATAACTTTACACTTTATAACTTTTAACTCTTTAGCTTCTCAGCCACAATCGCCATAAACATTGGAAATTCTTTGCGGGCAATATCTTCAGCCAAAGCTCTCGGACCCGGTTCACTTTGCTTGTGAGAAATCCATTCTTCAAGGCCGGTAACGCAAAAACCAGCATTAACTAGAGCTTTAAAATAATCTTGAATCGATCGATGAAAAGACACTGTATGAACTTTATTTTTTTCGGATATAGCGCCGGGTGTCATATCAACCTCAACTTCAAAAGGAATTCCGTATTTATCGATTCTGCGATATTGAATTTTATTTTGCTCGTCGAAACCCCAAGCGGATGCTTTGAGAATTCTAAATGCCGGATGATTGATTACAATCACCAATTTACCACTTTGCACAAGAACTCGATAGGCTTCTTTGATTACACCCGTCATATCTTTAATATTCTGAAGAGCCAAAACCAATATAGCTCCGTCAAAAGATTTGTCGGGAGCAGAAAGTCTATTAGCATTCCCAACTTCAAATTTTAAATTTGGAGACTCCGCCGACTTCGCTCTCTTTATGAGTTCGCGGGACAAGTCAACGCCAAGCACACTCGCACCCCCAGCCGCGTAAACTTTTGAAAAAAATCCTTGTCCGCAGGCGATATCCAGTATTTTTTTACCAGGAGTTGCTGGTAAAATTCGCAGGAGATTTGGCAAAATTACCTTTTCTTGATATGTATCGTCACCCTTAAGCATTTCATCATACCAAGCGGCTACTGGTTCCCAGGATGTTTTGTGGTTAGGTTTACCTGATTTGGACTTCATATTAGTTAACATTATAACAATATTTTCTTTTTTAAAAGTATCAAAAAATTTTGATATAAAAAATGCCTGTTTCCAGAATGGTCTGGACACAGGTATTTTTTTATATTTTTTTCTATATTTAACTTTACTCATTAAGCCGTACGTACGGCTTAATGAGTAAAGCAGACAAAACGGTTTAACACCTTTTATATAAATATGAATTGCTTCTTAAATTCTTATTAGATTTTTGGAGAGTAATAATTAAAGAGAGCTTTGATGCCCGCGAGATTTTTGTCCCATTCGATAGTTTCGTGAGTTTTAAGTTCCACAGTGATTGCTGGGATATTGATTGAAGCAAGCCATCCTTCGGCGTCACCCGAGATTGGGTAAGCATCGAAAGATTTGACTGGGGTGTATCCGGAAGCAACCGAATAAGCATTCATGATATCGAGAGTCACTGGCAAAATTCCAGCATTGCATTCTGATGCGTAAACGGCATTCGCCTGACTGTGCCAGAAAATAACAGCATCTGGTTTATTTGCAACAACAAAATCGCGGATCGCGAGAGCTTCCGGCTCTGAGAATGGTGCGGTGCCTGCGCTTACGACTTTCGATCGCCAGGTACTTTCTGGTTTCCACTTACAATCGAAGTTACGATTGAGATCAACGTCGTGGGCATTAAATCTGGCCGATTCTAAAACTGCAGTATTGGTTGAAACATCCGGAATTACAAAACGCCCTTCTTTTCCAGTAACTTTAAATAGCGCGTCTGGATTAGCCGATGGTATTACAGAAACTATTAGATTGTTTGTAACAAGATCGGGATTTTCTTTTAGATAATCTATAAATTTGTATGCAAGAAGTACACTATTCCATTCATATCCGCCATGTATTCCACCGACAAACAAAAGACGAGTTTGGGGATGTTTTTGTTCTACCCCAAAAGTATAAGATTCAATCTGTCTTCCTTCAACAGAAGTACCGATGATTTCTTGTTTTGTTGGCCACGGAATTTCAATCGGAGTTGGTATCATTTCTATTGGTGGTTTTTTGTTAAGTACAAGAATCACACCTACACCAAGCGCCCCGAGAATCAGAATTATTATAAGAGCTTTTTTCGTAAATAGAGATCGCATTATTCAGCGGTATTATAATATTTCAAGACAGCATCTATCCCCTTCTTATTCTTATCCCATTCAACTTCATCGTGTGTTGAAAGAAGAACGCTTATTGCGGGGACATTTATTTTAGCGAGCCAATTCACCATATCTCCTGTTATTTCATAGAAATCGAAATCATCGGATGCTGGATATCCAGAAGCATCAGCATAGGTTTTTGTTAGAGTGCTTGTTTCAGGCAAAATTCCTTTGTGACAATTTGATGCGAATACACCTCCAGCGGCGCTGTACCAAACAACAACTGCTTCTGGATCATTTGTCTCAACATAATTTTTTATTGCTCGGCTTTCTGGTTCGGAGAAGGTTGCAGTTCCACCGCTTACATCTTTATTCTGCCACTTACCAGTAGCTTGCCAATCACAATCAAAGTTACGATTTAAATCAACTGTATTTCCGTTAAAACGTCCGGCGACTTGAGTTGCTTGGGAAGCTCTGATGTCAGCTTTTGTGAAAGATTCGGTTGTTGTTGCAACTTTGCTTAAACCGTCTGGATTTAATACTGGAATAACTGTGACCTTTACATTTGCTGGGATAACACTAGTAGCTCTTTCTTCCATCAAATAATCCATGAGTCTGCGAGCAACCAAAGTTGTATTCCAAGAATATCCTCCATGAATGCCTCCCACGAAGATAAGTTCTGTGTCGCCTTCACCAAAGTGATAAGCGATGATTTCGCGTCCTTCAACTGAAGTTCCGATAACAGTTTTTGTTTTGTCTACGACTGGAGCTTGTACTACAGGCTCGGTTACAACCGGTGTTGGATTTACCGGAGCGGGCTTTACCTCTTCCTTATTTTTGTTAATAAAATAGAAACCAAGACCGATGAGAACTATTATGATGATTACTAATATGACTTTTTTCATAATATTTATAATTTACACATTTGAGGCATTTCGTTGTTGCTGCGCTCCGAGCCTCCCTCACCGTATTCCCACATACGGCTCGGTACGGTTCTCGCTTGCGCCTAGAACTGCACTCAAATCTGAAAATTCTATGTTTAGATTAATATAATTACTAAATTGTTCAAGCCAACTTTGCACTCAACTTCTGCGATGTTCTTTCTCTATTCTAAGTCTTTTAATACAGCAAATCAACTTGTCTTTTTCATTATCTTAAGCAATAGAATAACAGAGATTATTTGGAAAACGACCATTGAAAACATCGCCCACCTGTAACCTCCGACAGCTAGAACCATAGTCCAAGCAAGAGGTCCGACAATAGTTGCAGCACGTTCTGAAATTGCGTAAATACCGAACGCATAATTTAAATTTGTTCCGGGAACTAATTCGATAAGCACTCTTCTTGAAGTTGAAGATGACCCGCCTATACAAAGTCCAGCAACAAGAGCCGCCACAAAAAAGATACCGTAGCTCGTTGCCCATGCCAGAACCGGAATTATAAGCACCCAAAATATTAAATTGGCCAAAAGAGTTTTCTTTGGACCAAATCTATCTGAAAGCCAACCCCAACCAAAAGCTCCAAGAGCGGCGCATGTGATAACAACCAACATCAACAAACTTATTTGACTATCAGTCACGCTATATACCTGATTGGTAAATATAGAAACATTATTTGTTATTGTTGTTATCGCATCGCTAAATAGGAAAAATGCTCCAAAGAACAAAAGGACCCCCGGAAGCAAAATAATTGATCGAAGTAGATTCCACCCAGATAATTTCTTTTCTGAAAGTTCAGAAACCGGAAGATTAAATATTTCTTTTCGAAGCATTAAAGGAACAGCCAAGATTAGAAAAATTATTATTGCTGGAATTAGGGCCGCAACCAATGGGTCAATTCCTGGGAACGTTATCTTCCCTGAAATAAATGGAAGCGCAACTAAAATACCGCTAATTTGCCCAAGATAGTTTGCTAGAAATCCTATTCCTGAAACTTTGCCTTGATTTTCTGGGCGAGAAATATTATTGAGAAGTGGGTTGTAGAAAACAAAGGCGAGCTGATAAAAGAAATTGCCTAGACCAAACATAAGTGCGGAAATAAAAATATTTGTCCCCAAAATTGCGCTTATAATCGCTAAAGAATAAAAAATGAAACAACTCAGAGTTGAGAGTATTAAATACTTTCTCCCATTCTTGTGCTTGTCCGCTTTACTGCCAAAATATGGAGCGAAAAATACAAGTCCGATTGATCCGAGAATAAATGTTGCGTTATACCACCAATCAGACAATCCCCTATTTACAACCATCCACTTTGAAAAATAAAGCAGAAAGGTTATGAAAACAAATGAATTGGCAAAATCATAAAGACTCCAGATAAAAACATTCTTTTTATTCATATTTTTGAATTATTTTGGTCAAATTATATTATAGCAACATTTCAGCAAAGAAATCCCGAACTTGGCGAAAGGCCTTTCCACGGTGGCTAATTTTGTTTTCTTCTTCCACACCCATCTCGGCCCAAACTTTATCATATCCATCCGGCATAAAAATCCCACTATACGGCATATTGGGCTGACACTCAGTGCGAGGCTGGAGTAAGATTTTGCCTTTTATCTTTCCACTAAAAAATTTATGTTCTCCGATTGGAGAAACCACAGCGGCTACTGTTTCAAAAGTTGCAGTACGTTTAGGAAGCGACACACCCTCAAGTTTCTTCAAAGTAAAGTCACGGGTAAACTCTGTCGTCACATCCTTTCCTGCCCATCTTGCCGCATAAATTCCAGGCTGGCCACCTAAGGCATCAATAAAAAGTCCGGTGTCGTCGGCAATGCACCACTTGTCGGTTTGTTTTTGACCAAAAACAGCTTTCTTCAGAGCATTTTCTTCGAGAGTTGTTCCATCTTCAACCCCCTCTCCTATCACCTTCGCTTCTTCCAGAGACAAAACCTCAATGTCGAGTCCAGAAAAAACAGCCTTGATCTGTTCGATCTTGCTCCTGTTCCGAGTTGAGAGAACTATTTCCATTTTTAATTTAAGCCTCAACAATTGTCTTGAAGCCTCCGTATACCATACGCTTCATATCAAAAGGCATCGGCTTGTCTTTGAAATTGGCTGGATCCATAAGTGGATCTTTCATCACCTTGGCGTTTACTTCATCTCGATGTTCCCTAGAGTTGAAAACAATAAATGAGAAAATGACTGTTTCACTTGATTTAGCTTTAACAATAGATGGGAAAGTAATTCCTGCAAATTCTGGTTTCATGTCATCACCCACACACTCAAAATATTGAAGTGCGCCATGTTTTTTCCAAACTTTACCACCATCTTCCGCCATTTTTTGATAAGCTTCAAGATTCTTTTTTGGAGCCGCTAGAACGTATCCATCTACGTATTTCATATATTTATAGAACTTAATTTTTAATTAATTTAAATTTTCTCAAATACAAAAGTTGTTTTTTCTGGATCATTGCCGGTTAGAGTAAGGGTACTATTTTCAAGCGAGAATTTTGCTCCGGCCGCTAAGATAGCAGAAAAACTATTTTCCATCTCCATAAGATATTTAGGTTCATTGCATAATCTATCAGTTCCTCTAAGATTGGCCTGAATATTATCTTCTTGAAGTATGTATGGTCCATCCATTACATTACAAAAATTGGCAGTAATAGAGCTGTCTTTAAATGAAAGATGATAATCCTTACCAATAGGTAGTGTTATGCTACTGTATTTTTTAACACGATATGTCGCATTATCTAACAAAGTAGAAGAAACTGACCCAAAAGGAACGTTCAAATTATCCTTGTAAAAAATCATAGTCCCAGAATTATTCCAAAGCTTTATTCGAAGCTCGTCACCCATTTGTCCTTCCACAATCGTATATGAAGTGGTTTCAGATAATTCTTTAAAAAATTCTGATTCAAGAGAACCTTCTCCGCAAGCAACTTTAGTAGAAGCAACAGGTCCAATATTCAAAACGCCGTCTACTGAAGTATATGCCCCCTGAAAAGAATTACAGTCCGTATTGCCGGTAAATAGATTATTCTCTTTAAACTCGATAGTGTAGATTCTAATTTTTGTGTTATCTGAGGCAACTATTTTCCTGCCGTCTGTAAAATCAGTACCTCTCCATATCCACCTTCCCAAGACAAGATTCTGTGTTTGGCTTGGAAGATTATTTACTCTCCCATTCGGTCCAAACTTAGGTTGTTTTTTAAGAAGATAAAAACCAAGAACTACAAGAATGATGATTACAATTGCTACAATAAATTTTTTCATATTAATTAAATAGTTATTTAATAATTTTTAAGTCCATAAACTAATAATATCCTCCACAATCTCTGGAAACGTTTCTATGGCAAAATGTCCTCTATCATTGAACACCTTTGTATGCGCTTTCGGCAAGGCTTGCTTGTATTTGTTGAGTGCAGAAAGAGGCACAACTGGATCATCTTCGCTGTGATACAAATAGATATTTTCTGTTTGTAAATCGAGTTTACTTGGCAACGCGAAACTCACGAGTCCATATCCATAACAATCTTTATCATAAACACCTGCTACCATAAAAACGGCTTTGATTTTCTTTGGAAATTTATTCTCGCTCAAATATTTAGCCAGAAATGCGCAACCTAATGAATGGCCGACAAGTATAATTTCTTCATTCAAAAATTGAAAAAGCTTTTCAAACCACAACTTCCATTCTTCATATTTAGCATTGTAGTCATTTGGCATCTCCGGAATAATCACCTCATAATTCCTCCCAAGTTCTTTTCTTATCCAGGATCTCCATCTTTTCTTATCTACTTTGTATTCTTCTATATCAATTTCATATTTACGAAGAAAATTCAAATACTCTTCGTAAGTTTCAAACGTATCGCCTCCATGAATTACAACAATCTGTTTTTTCATACCCTTAATATATCAAAATACAAAAATAAAAAAACACCTGCCGGTTAAGACAGGTGGTGATTGTGGAGGATCTCCATGGAACTAGCGCCAACAAACCGTGTTGTATTCTTGAAGTACCAACCGTCCCTGGTCCTTGTCGAACTCATAAACGGTGATACCGCAGTTTTCTGGAGTCTGTCCCGGAGGCCACCTGAGAGCTTGCTCGTAGTTCCAATGTTCGAGGATAAAACGAAACGCTCGAAGAGTACCCCCATGGAGCTGGACCCAGACTTTCTTCCCGGCTCTATCGCGGAACAAAGTATTGAGAAATATGTAAACCCTTTGGGACACATCCGAGAGACTCTCACCGCCCGGAGGTCGCG
>Ga0209541_10010712_pt1 | contig 14530 bp, 15 predicted proteins | sample RifCSPlowO2_01_FD_184027 | JGI IMG/M metagenome (GOLD analysis project Ga0209541, IMG submission 184027) | Groundwater microbial communities from Rifle, Colorado - Rifle CSP2_plank lowO2_0.1 (SPAdes) (version 2) | ecosystem: Environmental > Aquatic > Deep subsurface > Groundwater | place... | reverse complement strand
CAATGCACACCCTTTTCCGAGGTTGACGATATGATGCAGGACGATTGCTCCTGTCTTCTGCGCTTCAGCTGCGGTGCTGTCTGCGCTGCCGTCGTCGACAACGATGACACGGCCGTACTTTTTTGCTCCTGAAATGACTGATGCAATTGTTTTTTCTTCGTTTCGTGCAGGGATTATGATTGCGATGTGATTGATGCGTCTCATGAGTTTATCCTGCGCATAGACTTATTTAAACCTTTGTGGCGTGTTTATCCTCTTTTTCCGATTGACTTTTAAAGTCATGTTATTTATTATGCTTGGGTGGTTTGGTATGGTACTTTATGTGCCTCGATGTATTCAAGAAGGTAAAATTATAACTCCTCAAGAAGCGAATCTGGCTACGTTATTAGAACAAGCTGCAGATGAGGCTGAGCTTGCTTTCAGACAATCTGGTTTTGATCTTCGCAATGATACTCTTACATTCCGTTTTTTTCGAGGTTCGCGCGGATTGCTTCACAATCTGAAATTGTGGTTTCACGGCGATCCGCATATAGGCATCTATTCGTCGGCGGCAGACATCACAGTTCCTTATCATCTGCGATCTTATGAAATTGTTGGACATACTGGCAGTATCAATGATTTTAGCCCTGAAAATACGACGTCTATTGTTCGAGGGGAAGCGTCTGAAGATGAACGTTGGTTTGCTTTAGGAGATCAACTTCTCAATGGAGCTGCGGCGAAGTACAACCTGTTGGGCGCTTATGTTACTTATATGAACGAACATGGTCCGTCGCCTGTTCTTCGGGCAGCACAGTTTCTTGAAAGGCTCATTCGAATATCATGATTCAAGCTTATTTGACCATTGAAATAGCAACCTGCTTAGAAACTATGTTTCTGGCATGTTTAGCTTTTTTTTTAATCTAAAAAATGCTAAAAACCTAAACATGCCCCAAAATCCGTGATTTTTGGCACATCGGCTTTTTTGCCTATTTTTTAGATTAATCTTGCAAAAAAACCAAATGTGCTCATAGGCAAAACCTCTGGCATGATTTAGGTTTTATGCTTAAAAAGCATCGAAAACCTAAACATTTATAAGGAGGTGCCTTTTTTTTTATCGTTCTATGCCGCTCATTTGTCGTTCTACGCTAAAATAGTTCAACTCAACAGTTGAAGCTATGCGTGGTGCATCTGAGACGTAGACACACACCAATGCCCTGGTAGTGTAGTGGCCTATCATGGGACCCTGTCACGGTCCCGACCCGGGTTCGAACCAATACCGCGAAATTCCCGGCCAGGGCGTTCCTCTCCTGAGGGATGGGCCGGTAGCTCAACCTGGTAGAGCACTGGACTTTTAATGGTCCAGGAGAAATCCAGGGGTTGCGGGTTCGAAATGCATGCGCATCTGCGCATCATCGGATGTCCCGTCCGGCCCGTTCATAGTCCTAAGCGTCCAAAGAGTGATAGATTGTACCAATACGCTTCGAACGAAGCACAAAACCCATAATGGCCTTCAAAGTAGCTGAACACAGTCTTGTACCGGAACACAAGAAACTGAATAAGGAAGAAAAGGAAGCGCTCCTTGAAAAATATCACATTACTGTGAAGGAACTCCCACGTATTCTCGAAAGTGATCAGTCGCTCCAGGATCTGACCGTTGAACCTGGCGATGTCATCAAAATTACTCGTAACAGTCCTACTGCTGGAAAAGCAGTTTACTTTAGGGTGGTTGTCCGTGGATAGAACGATTTTACTTAAAAAATATTTTGAAGGGCATCAGTTTGTAGAGAGTAATATTCAGTCTTTCAACACTTTCATCGAACGCGGCATGCAGGAAGTTGTCGACGAAAACAAGGAAGCTGAACCTACTATTATTCCTGATAATATTGATCGATTTGTCATCAAATTTGGCAAAATCTGGGTCGGCAAGCCGGAAATTATTGAAGCAGACGGCAGCAAGCGAAATATCTATCCGGTCGAAGCACGATTGCGCAAAATCTCTTATTCAGCTCCGATATTTCTTGAAGTCAGCGCTCACATCAACGACGTTCAGCGCGAAAGTTTCACGGCTCAAATCGGCAAGATGCCCATCATGCTCAAAAGCAAGTACTGTCACCTGACGGGTTTGAACAAAGAAGACCTCACGAAACATGGGGAAGACCCTTATGATCCGGGCGGCTACTTTATCATCAATGGCACTGAAAAGGTGTTGATTACTGTTGAAGACCTTGCGCCGAATAATTTTATCGTCGACAAAGATGGCGACCAGTTTGTCGGAAAAATCTTTTCTGAACGCGGTTCGTACAAAATTCCGCACACCCTAGAAAAAAGCAAGTCTGGTGTTTACTTCCTTACATTCACGCGAGTCAAGAAAGCGCCTATTGTTCTTGTGCTGAAAGCGCTTGGGCTCAGCAAAGATGAAGACATCATGAAGGCAGTGTCACCTGAGCAGGTTCCTGATGTTCTTGTCAATCTCTATGAGTTTATCGACATAAAGACGCAAGAAGAAGCGATTGATGAACTCGCGAAACTTGTCGGCATAACTCAGGTCAAAGAAATCAGGCAGGAGCGAGTCCGCGAAATCCTGAATAAATATTTACTTCCAAATCTTGCAATCGAAAACGAACACCTGCTTTACAAGGCTTACAATCTCTGCAAAATGTGGAAGCAATTGATTGATGTCAGCACGGGCAGATTATCGATTGACGACAAAGATCATTACAATAACAAAAAGCTGAAGCTCGCAGGCGATTTATTGCTTGACTTGTTTCGTGTTAATTTCAAAGTTCTTGTCGGCGATTTGTTGTATAACTTCCAGCGCATCATCAAGCGCGGCAAATTACCCTCGATAAAAGTCATCATCCGTGAAAAGCTTCTGACCTCGCGCATCTATTCTGCAATGGCAACGGGCACATGGGTCGGCGGACGCAAAGGAATTTCGCAGCGCATGGATCGCGCGAATTTTGTTGCATCGATGTCGCACCTGCAGCGTGTTGTCTCGCCGTTGAGCGCAAGCCAGGAGAATTTCGAAGCACGCGCACTGCATTCGACACATTTGGGACGATTATGCCCAATTGAGACACCAGAAGGAACGAATATCGGTCTGAGAAAAAATCTTGCACTTTTATGTTCAATATCTCACGAATCCAGTGAGCAGGAAGTAATAACCATGCTCAAGAAGTTTGGATTGGAGTCTGTACAATGAGCGACGTCTATGTCAATAATAAATTTGTAGGTGTCGTCGAAAACGGCAAGGGATTTGTTGAACACATCCGCGGCGAACGCCGCAAGTCACATTTTTCACCGAATGTCAATATCAGTTACACTAAAGAGATGGACAGAGTCATCATCCACTGCACACAGGGACGAGCGCGGCGCCCGTTAATCGTTGTCAAAGAAGGAAAATCATTATTCACTGACAATCATATCAAGCAGCTTGAAAAGAATGAGCTTACTTGGATGGATCTTGTTAATCAAGGAGTTGTTGAATATCTTGATGCGCAAGAGGAAGAAGATGCATTTGTCGCGTGGGATGATACAAAGTTAACGCCTGAACATACTCATCTTGAAGTTGTTCCATTCGCAATTGCTGGCCTGGTCACGGGCTTAGTTCCGTTTGCACATTTCAGCCCAAGCGCACGTATCAATGGCGGCAGCAAAAATCAAAAGCAGTCAGTCGGCTTTTACGCATCAAATTTCTTGGTACGCATGGACATGGATGTCAATCTCATGCATCATCCTCAATTGCCATTAGTCAGAACGTTTGTCAATGATATCAGCCATTACGATCAGCATCCTGCAGGCCAAAATATTGTTGTTGCTATCATGAGCTATGAAGGCTATAACATGGAAGATGCAGTTATCCTCAATAAAGGAAGCATTGACCGCGGATTCGGGCGAAGCACCTATTACCGCCCTGCGCTTGCTGAAGAATTACGCTACAGCGGCGGTTTAGTTGATGAAGTGTGTGTTCCGGACAAAGATGTCAAAGGCTATCGCACTGAACATGAGTACCGCTATTTAGAAGACGACGGCATCATCCATCCTGAAGCAGTTGTTGTTGAAGGAGATGTTATCATAGGAAAGACGAGCCCGCCGCGTTTCCTAAGCGCACTTGACGAATATAATCTTGCAGGCGCAACACGACGTGAAAGTTCTGTCACATTGAAGCATGGCGAAGAAGGCGTTATTGATTTTGTTTTAATCACTGAAAATTCAGAAGGCAACAAGTTGGTCCAGGTACGACTCCGAGACCAGAGAATTCCGGAAATCGGTGATAAATTCACCAGCAGACATGGTCAAAAAGGAGTTGTCGGATTAATTGTTCCGCAGACGGACATTCCATTCAGCGCCACTGGTGTTGTGCCTGATTTAATTTTTTCACCGCATGGCATTCCCAGCAGAATGACGTTAAGCCATATTCTTGAAATGGTCGGCGGCAAGGTTGGCGCATTATCAGGACGATATGTTGACGGCACGTTATTTGCTTCTGAACCTGAAGATCAGCTGCGACAAGAATTATTGTCAATGGGTTTCAGGGACGATGGAACCGAAACATTTTACAACGGTCAAACAGGCGAAAAGATGGATGCACGCATCTTCGTCGGCAACATGTATTACTTACGATTAAAACACATGGTCGCAAACAAAATCCACTCACGCGCTCGCGGACCGATCCAATTGCTCACCAGACAGCCCACTGAAGGCCGGGCAAAAGAAGGAGGCTTACGTTTGGGAGAAATGGAAAAAGACACGTTTGTTGCACATGGCGCATCATTGTTATTGAAAGAACGTTTCGATTCGGACAGAACAATTGTTCCTGTCTGTGAAAACTGCGGATTGATTGCAGTCAAAGACGAGTACAAGAACAAAGTCTACTGCAGCATGTGCGGCGAAGACACGGAAGTCAATTATATCGAAATGAGCTATGCATTCAAATTATTGTTAGACGAATTAAAGAGCTTAGGCTTGTATCCAAAAATGGAACTGAAGAATAAGTTCGAGGCTGACTGATGAAAGGAGATGAATTTGTCTATAAGAAAGTTGATCGCATCGTTTTTGGTTTATTTAGCCCTAAACAAGTCCAGAAAATGTCGGCTGTCAAGGTTGTCACCCCTGAACTTTATGATAAAGAAGGTTATCCTGTTGACGGCGGTTTGATGGATGTTCGTCTTGGCGTCATTGATCCAGGACTTCGATGTAAAACTTGCGGCGGAAGATTAAAAGAATGTCCTGGCCACTTTGGCTATATTGAACTTGCTCGTCCTATCATCCATTATAAATTTGTTCGTGTTGTTCTCGACATATTGCGCGCGACATGCAAAGGATGCGGCCGTATTTTAGTTCCTGATAATAAAATTGCACGCTACAAAAAATCAGTCATGCAGGCGGGCAAAGAAGAAGGGCCGGAGTCACAGCGAAAGAAAGTCAAAGCTATCATCGCTCGATTAAAGACACGCAAGAAATGCCCGCACTGCACGAAGAAGCAGAGCAAAATAATCCTTGAAAAACCAACAACATTCTATGAAGATGAAAATAAAATCAGCCCGATCGAAATCCGTGCGCGGCTTGAAAGAATTCCTGATGACGATGTTGCACTTTTCGGCATGAATCCAGCATTTGCACGACCGGAATGGATGGTTCTTACAGTCTTAGCAATTCCTCCTGTCACGATCAGGCCAAGCATCACACTTGAAAGCGGCGAGCGCAGTGAAGATGATTTAACTCATAAGCTTGGTGATGTTGTCCGTATCAATCAGCGCTTATTTGAAAATATTAATGCGGGCGCGCCAGAAATCATCATTGAAGATCTGTGGGATTTGTTGCAGTATCACATCACTACATTTTTTGACAATGAAGTCACTCAAATACCTCCAGCACGTCATCGTGGCGGACAGTTATTGAAGACGATTGCGGCACGCATCAAGAGCAAAGAAGGGCGCATCCGTCATAACTTAGCGGGAAAGCGAACGAATTTCAGTGCACGCACGGTCATCTCGCCTGATCCGATGATATCACTCAATGAAGTTGGCATTCCAAAACAGATCGCTCAAAAGCTGACTGTCCCTGAACGTATCACGCCATGGAACAAAGAATACCTTAAGAAATTTGTTGAACATGGTGCGAAAATGTATCCGGGGGCGAATTATGTTGTACGGCCTGATGGGCGCAAGAAGCGCATCACCGACGAGACACGCGAAGAAATTATCGAAGAATTGGCACCAGGCTATATTATTGAGCGACACTTGCTTGACGGCGATGTTGCAATTTTCAACCGACAGCCAAGCCTGCACCGCATGAGCATGATGGCACACAAAGTTCGTGTATTGCCGGGCAGAACGTTGCGATTGCATCCTGCAGTCTGTAATCCGTACAACGCAGACTTTGACGGCGACGAAATGAACCTGCACATTCCTCAAACAGAAGAAGCACGTGCTGAAGCAGAAATTTTAATGATGGTTCAGACACAATTAATCTCTCCTCGTTACGGACTCCCGGTTTTGGGATGCATTCAAGATTCAATCACGGGCAATTACATCTTGACGAAGAAGTTAGAACTGACGAAGGAAGAAGCCATCGAACTTTTGAGCTCTGTCGGCGTTATCGATTTCAGTAATTTTCATCCACGCGGAAAGACAGTCACTGGGAAACAGATTTTTAGTGCATTACTTCCTGCAGATTTCAATGCAATCGGCAAGACGAAAATAAACGAACCAGCAGTCATCGAAAACGGCCAAATCGTTGAGGGTGTCATGGACAGCTCAGCATTGGGCGAAGAAAGCGGCTGGTTATTGCGCGCATTGCATCAGAAGTATGGCCCTGATTACACATTAGACATGTTAGGCAAAATTGCACGATTAGGTGTCAAGGTTTTATTGAAACATGGATTTACTGTCGGTATTGCAGATACTGACTTGTCGCTGGAATCCAGCACAAAAATAAAAGATGTCTTGCAGACTGCTGAAGCGGAAGTTGATGAATTGATCAAGACCTTTGAACGCGGCGAACTTGAAGCGTTTCCAGGCCGCACCATCGCAGAAACATTGGAATTACGAATCTTAGAAGTATTAAATAAAGCACGTAACCGATGCGGTGCAGCAGCAATGGATGTTAAATCCGAAAATTCAGCGATGGTCATGGCACGCAGCGGCGCGCGTGGCAACGTCTTAAACATCGCACAGATGAGTGCAGTTGTCGGACAGCAGGCTTTACGCGGCAAGCGCATCGAGCGCGGCTACAAAGGACGAACATTGTCTTACTTTAAAGCAGGGGATTTATCGCCCGCAGCACGCGGCTTCATCAAGAGCTCGTTCAAGAGCGGCATGAATCCAGCAGAATTTTTCTTTGGAAGCATGACGGGACGAGACAGCTTAATGGATACTGCTTTACGTACACCCAAGAGCGGTTACTTATACCGACGCTTAAGCAATGCGATGCAGGACTTGAAAGTCGAGTATGACAAGACTGTCCGTGATGTCAGCAAACGAATCATCCAATTCAGCTATGGCGAGGATGGCGTCGACGTTTCACGCAGCGAAAATGGTCAGGCTGCAAATGTCAAAGCTATCATTCAAGAGGCGAAGAAGTGATACCCATGGAACCTAAAATAACTGCGCTATTCAAAAAATTTGAGAAAAGCATCCCTCATGTACTTTTGGATCAAGTCAAAGCAGAGCTGCCTGAACGCATCAGTGCGGAACGTGTTGAATCAATTCTGGAAACAGTTCAGCAGCATTATGATCGTGCGCAGGTTGATCCGGGCGAGGCTGTCGGTCTTGTCGGCGCAGAAAGTATCGGCGAACCGGGCACGCAAATGACATTAAATACATTCCACTACGCTGGCGTTTCCGAAATGAACGTTACTGTTGGTTTGCCTCGTATCATTGAGATTTTCGATGCTCGCAGACAAATCAAAACACCGATGATGGAAATTTTCCTGAAATCACCGTATAACAAAGCAGACAAGATCAAAGGTGTCGCGCAAAAGATCCGTGAATCAAAAGTCCATGATGTTGTTGAAGAATTTACGACGGACATATTTGAGCAAAAGCTTGTGCTGAAGCTCAACATGAAACGAATGGATGACTGGCAGATGAAGGGCAGCGACATCAGCACGATCATCCGCAGCAAGATCAAAAACATCTCAATCAAGTCTGAGACTGATTTCATAGAAATCTCTTTAAAAACAAAAGGAGAAGATCTTACGGAAATCAATAAAGTTAAAGAAAAAATACGTTCTCTTCGCATCCGCGGCGTCAAAGGCATCACTCAAGTACTGCCTGTTAAACGAGGAGAAGAGTATATCATTCTCACGGCGGGAAGCAATCTTACTGATGTCTTGAAGCATGATGAAGTCGATGGGACGCGAACGACAACGAATGATATTTATGAAATTGCGTCTGCGCTCGGCATTGAAGCTGCACGGCAGGCGATTATCGATGAAGTCAATAAAGTCATCGAAGCACAAGGCTTAAATATAGACATCCGCCACGTCATGCTCGTCGCCGACACGATGTGCGTTTCCGGCAAGATCAGAGGCATCACCCGTTATGGTGTCGTCCGTGAAAAGACAAGCGTCTTGGCGCGCGCAAGCTTCGAAACACCACTGAAGTATCTTATCAATGCTGCTCTTGTCGGTGAAGTTGATCATCTCAATAGTGTTGTCGAAAATGTTATGATCAATCAGCCCGTACCCATCGGAACCGGATTACCGGGATTGATAACAAAGGTCAAGTGATTCATATGGATGAAACAACTGAAATCAAAAATGCAATGAAAGATGGCGTCGCAATTGTAGGAGAAGATAGGACGTTGAAGCTCTTGCGCAACAAAAAGATCAAGAAGATATTCATGGCTTCCAATACGAAGCAAAGCCTGAAAGAAGATTTGAAGCATTACACTCAATTAGCGAAAGTGGAACTGGTTGAATTGTCTCTTACAAACGAAGAGTTAGGAACGTTGTGCAAAAAGCCATTCTCCATATCGATCCTTGGCATCTCAGAATGAAAATAACGTACACAAAAGAGCTTCTTGCACAAATGGCGTTGTTCTCGCGAGAGACCGGGGCGTTGCTCAAGGACAGCTTTGAGATTGAGGATACGTTATATTTCATCATCGAGCCGGGCGACATGGGAAAAGCGATCGGCAAACAAGGAAGAGTTGTCAAGGAATTACAGTTCAAGCTCAAGAAAAGGATACGATTAATCGAGTATAATCCGGATGTTGTTCAGTTCATCGCAAACATCATCTATCCGCTGAAAGCAGACATCTCGGAAAAAGACGGAAACATCATCATCAAGAGCCCGGATCGGGCCATCAAAGGCCAGCTTATCGGCCGAAATGCGAAAAATTTAAATATGCTTGGCGATGTGGCGAAAAGATACTTCGGCATTAAAGAGATATTTATCGAGTAATCATGGGGAAAAAATCACGTGGATTAAACGTTGCAAAGAAGCTCATCAAGAGACGTAAGACTAACAAGACTGTCCGTATGTATGAGCGTAGACTCAAATCTGATCCTCTCGGAGGTATATCACAGGCGCGCGGCATCGTTCTTGAAAAATTTGAATTAGAAGCTAAACAGCCGAACAGCGCGATGAGAAAATGCGTTCGTGTCCAGCTCGCAAAAAATGGCAAACAGGTTTCTGCATTTGCACCAGGCAATGGCGCAATCAAACTTATTGAAGAACACGACGAAGTCATGGTCGAATGCATGGGCGGACGCCAAGGCGGCGCAAAAGGAGATTTGTCAGGCATCCGATTGCAAGTCATCAAGGTCAATGATCAAAGCTTAGATGCTTTACTTAAAGGAAAAATAGAAAAGGCACGCAGATGAACGTAAAACTATTCAACAAATGGGGCGTTGAGGGCATCACGGTGGCAGATTTAGGTATTGCTGACTATATTACTCTTGAACCGAAGATCGTTCCAAAAACAGGCGCACGTTATGCGGGCCAAAAATTTCATAAGTCAAAGACATTCATCGTTGAACGCTTAATTAATAAAGTCATGGTTCCAGGGCACAAGAGCAAAAAGCACTGGAGAAGCTCAGGTCAATGCACCGGCAAGAAACAGCTTGCATGCAATGCAGTTGAAGAAGCATTCGACATGATCGAGAAAAAGTTAAAAAAGAATCCGGTTGAAGTTTTTGTTCAGGGTTTAGTCAATGCATGCGCACGTGAAGAAATTTTAACCATTGAATATGGCGGCGCACGTTATCCTAAATCAGTCGAAGTTGCACCACAGCGACGTGTTGATATCGCATTGCGTTATATGGTTCAAGGCGCGTATGGGCGATCATTCCGTTCGAAAGTTTCAATCGCACAGGCTATTGCAGATGAAATCATGGCTGCATATCAGCTGTCGTCGAAATCTTCGGCTGTTTCTAAGAAGCGAGATTTGGAACGACAGGCAGCTAGTGCGAAGTGAGTTGTTTAATTCTTATTTTCATCTTCGTGGAAATCTCCTTAAATCCCCATCGCTTGTACATTCGCTTCGCATCATCATTTCCTTCAAATATATCAAGTTCTAGCTGGTAACAGTTCTGTGTTCTGAACCAGTCGCAAAGCTTTGTAAACAATAATCGTCCCATTCCCTTATTTCTGTATTGTTTTGTCACGAAAAAACTGATGACATGGCCAGATTTATGCATATGCGGATTTTTTTCGGCTTTGCCTGCAATGTATCCTTTAACTTCGTCGTCAACCGCCACCAGCATCTTTGCTTTATTATTCAAGAAGCTTTGAAGAATGTGCTGTGCGTATTTTCTTTTGTCGACACACTGATTGAATCTCTTGACATTCTTGCTATAGTTCTTTTCAGCATATCCCAAAAATTCTTCGATGAGAGCTACGACAGCTTGCGTATCACCTTTGCGGAAAGGCCTGATATTCATAAGGAACGTGATTATTTTCTACTTTATCAAGATTGTGATTGGTGAAGATTCGGTGTTATCCGTATTCTTAAACAGCTTGATGATGCATTTTTTTCCGATTACATGTTGTGCAAAATCTTGTGAGACGGGCGGCGAGTGCGAAGTGTGTTATTTTAGCTGTTCTTTTATTTCTGCGATGTGCTAAACGAAGACATGTAGTGGGAAATACAACATCGTGTTTTCCATCCTTCGTTCGGGGACGTTTACTGTGTATTGTTGTTTTTATCATTTTGGGTTCTTTCGTTCTGTCATTTTATTTCTCCTTGAAGTCGTGTTTCAAGTGTGTTGCCTTCGGTAGACGAACCACGTCGTACACCGACGAGACGGGCGTTGCCGTTGTGCATGTACCCGTCGCCGTCCGCATTCGCCCTACAACCAGACCCACGGAACTCGAGTGGCTTCACGACAGGTTTGTCAGTCTCAGCGACATAGAAGCCAAGCATTCTATTGTAATGGAAATGACGCATGCCTAATGTAAATGCATTATTTTCATAAGCGTTCATTCGTTGTTCATCGCCTTCGGCCAGATGAGGTAGCCAGACAAGAGTGCGGATTGGTGAATCCTGAAATTCTTCGCTTGTAAGAGCTTTGCCCAAATAATCACCGAATTCAGAACGTGGAATCGGAATTGCGCCTTCAAAATCGTCTTTGTTTTTCAGTGGAATGCCATACTTCTCAAGTTGTGTTTCGGCTGTTACAGCGCGCAAATGTTTTGAATGAGGAAACAGCCAAACGGTTTTATCGTCAGCAGCCACGCCAAAATTTGTGTCGAACGGTGTTTCAAATAATTTGTTGTTTTTATTTCTCGCATCCATCACCCACGCAGGCGAGACCAGCTCCAGCCCAGCCGCTACAAGCTTAGGCATTATTTTTATGTATTGACCTTGTTTCAGTTCAGCGTTTGCGGTCATAGCGTTTCCGTTTAAATATTGCTGAATTTCATTGAAATTCATTTTTCTCATCCACCTCATTTTAAGCCCTGAGGCATCGGCTTTATTTGTCCTAACTAAGTAGTTACACTTGGTTTAATATAAATCTTTTTATGGAATCTTTTTTAGAAATGACAAAATTTATATTTGAAATGTAATTGTAAGAACTAATGGGCTTAGATGGATTGTTTGCGGTCATGATCCTCGTTATTCCAAAAAGTGTCATAATGTGTCACTTTTTCAAACAAGTCGAAACGTTTATAATGTGGGTATAACCACAATAATCACAATGTCTGAATTAAACACTATCTACGAGGCTCTCCTCAACAGAAATGAAAAAGTCTGTCATAAGTCTGAGATAGAAGTTGTTGTCAAGGAATACAAGCGGAAGTTTGCGTCGACTATCAATTCTGCGAACGTTATCAAATACTTAAGCAGACATAATCTTATTACGCGAATCTTTCAGGGGTATTATTACGTCAATTCGGTTGACGAGCATAAACGAAAGTACTGCCGTTATGAGGATAAAGAACTGCTGTTTATGGTACTGCGCAGATTAAATCTGAAATGGTATGTGGGATTAATCTCGGCGGACTACATCAACCGAAAAGTATGGCAGCTTCCTGCAGTATTGCACATCATTAATACTGTGTTTTCTGGGAAGAGAGTCGTTTTAGGGATGTCTGTTATATTCCATAAAGTGAAGGAACGGCTGATTTTTGCGATCCATGAAAAAAAAACGGCGCAGGGCGTTTCATTTTTTTACTCGGATACCATTAAAACGGAGCTGGACATGCTTTATTTCAGGAGACTAAAAACACTTCATAAAACTCAGCAGATGGAATCCTATCTGATACACTACCCACGATGGCTTGGTCAAAAATTAACCTGAATAGGTATACTGCAGAAGTAAAGCGGAATATGCAGTTGAGCATTCCTGATGAAATCATAAAGAAAGATCTGCTTTTAACATTACTTCTTGCTGAATTTGAAAAGGATGATGTGTTCAAAAAACTTATTTTTAAGGGGGGGACATTACTGTCCCGCAATTATCTTAATTATCATCGTTTTTCAGAAGATCTGGACTTTGTTCATACAGATTCACATCGATTCAGGATATTATCAAGAAATCAACGAGAGAAAAGCATTAAACAGTATATTGATGTTATTGTCCCGCAATTAAAGAGAGTCTGTGATTCCTTATGGCTCGATTTTACTATTGATCGGAGTGATACAAAATACTGCACGATTCTGAGCGGACGAACGGTGTATATTTTTAGAATTTATTATGATGAAATTAATTATGTTAAAGTAGAGATTAATTTTGTTGAAAAATTATTTTTCGAGCCTGAAGTCGTATCGGTCAAGGCGATTACAGACTATTTTGATTCGAAAGAGCTGTTGTTTACTCTTGGACTTGACATAAATAATTTCCGCGTTTTAAGCTACACTCTTGGTGAAGTTAAGCTTGAAAAATATCGTGCATTGCTCACAAGACCTGTGCTTAAAGAGAGAGACTTATTTGATTTGTTTCTTATTCCGAGGTCGTTGGATGTCAACATAACGGAGATTGTCGATAAGATACGCGCCTCTTCACTGATTAAAAAAGACTTGAATCAAATAATATCGTTACATCATGATAAACTGAAAAATAACTCCTTTTTTGAAACTGATGAGCGCATTGCTGACTTGGCGATTGTTCGTTATGATCTGAAGAGTTTTGAACAGTTTAAGATAAAAGTTGCTGTTAAGCTTCGATTAATCTGCGAGGAATTCTTGAAATGAACCTCACCGACAAGAAAATACTGTATGAACTTGACCGCAATGCTCGGTTATCGGGCTCGCAGATAGCGAAGAAACTTCAGCTTTCGCCGGAGGCCATTAATTACAATCTCAGAAAACTGGAACAGCAGGGCATCATTACGGACTACATTACCGTCACGGATTTCTCGAAGCTTGGATTAACGCATTATAAATTTAATTTGAAGTTCAATCATCTGAATGATGCTATCCGAAAAGAAGTTGTTGATTTCCTGAAAAAAGAAAGAGCCGTTAAATGGATTGCGGACTGTGAAGGCGCGTTTGACTTGATGTTTTCAGTACGTTGCAAGACGCTGTCGGAATTTGAGATGTTAAAATCTCAACTGTTCAATGCGTTTGACAAGCATCTCAATAAAAAGACGATTGCTATTGTATCGGAAGCGGTGACGTATACGCGGGGTTATATTCTTGACATACCTGACAGACCAAAAGATGAATTTGCTTTGTATTCTGGTGCTGAAGAAATTGAGTTTTCTGACGAAGAGAAGACGATACTTCATACAATTGGTTCGTGCAGGCAGACTATCCCTGAGTTAAGTGAGAAGTTAGGATTGACGCCTCGTGTTATCCGGTATGCGATTGCTGGACTTGAGAAGAAAAAAGTTATATCTGGATATAAATTGGCGATTGATTATGAAAAACTGAATTATTTGTTCTTTAAACTGTTCATTAATGTTCAATCTGCGTCTCCGGCTCGAATAAACTCGTTCAAAGAATACTGTAGGCAACATCCGAACTTTACCTATTGGGTTAAAACCCAACTTTGACACTTCTTCAAATTTTTTGAGCGAAAAATAGAGTTTGACAGTTAGACTTAATTCTTCTTTTTCGACTGATTTTTAGCAGAAAATTCTCATTTTACAGCCGAAAA
>Ga0209541_10010710_pt1 | contig 14536 bp, 12 predicted proteins | sample RifCSPlowO2_01_FD_184027 | JGI IMG/M metagenome (GOLD analysis project Ga0209541, IMG submission 184027) | Groundwater microbial communities from Rifle, Colorado - Rifle CSP2_plank lowO2_0.1 (SPAdes) (version 2) | ecosystem: Environmental > Aquatic > Deep subsurface > Groundwater | place... | reverse complement strand
TCCCTGGAGGCGGCATCAATTAACAATTAGTAAAACAAAAAGCGGACACTTTAACTTCCCGCCAAGTAGGACATTTTAATTTCCCGTTGACAGATCATGCGTTCGAGTTGACAAATAAAGGTCTTTTGGCTATTATAATCGAAGTTTGATAAAGGCGTTTGAGGGGAGTCGCGATCCCTGAGCCGGTCCGCAAAATCGGGCACGGAAGTTGAACCGTAAAATACAATAACCGATGTCAGCCATCGTGAGATGGCGGAGTCGGAGTAAGTGTCTCAATGAGTAAGACATTGGGAAATCAAGGTGGTACCACGGAAACCCCGTCCTTGTGAATAACGAAAGTTGTTTACAGCGACGGGTTTTTTATTAATTACTTGTTAAAAATGAAAATATCAACGGAAATACTAAATAGGACAGAAAAGCAAAAGTGGGGATATCGACAGCCGGTTATATTGGTAGAGTCACAGTCGGCACCGGTATTGTTTGGGGATCCGGCGGAGCAGGCCTATATGAGAGGATGTAACATCGCTGGAAGGGAAGATTTGGTGGTGACTGATTTTCCTCTGAATAGGTTGTATATCGAGGAATACTTGAGGGGTATATTGGGTTTTGATTTGCCTGAGTATTTGGTGGTCGATCGAGTGGGCGCTGGCTGCCTCTCTGACAACTTGCTTGATCCGAGAAACCGAAAGAACTTGGGAAAAATAGAACAATTCTGGTTGGCGAAAGGGAAGTTGCCAAAACTCCAATTTTTTAATGTAACCGAGCACGAGCTTTCTTTGATGAGAGCTTTAAATATCGATGCGACCTGTGGAAATCCTGAAATGGCAATTGAGGTTGGATCCAAGCCGGGGTTTAGAAGGCTTTGTGAAAGTTTGAGAATTCCGATGCCGAGAGGAGTCATCTGCCACAGTCTTGAGGAAACGATTGAGGCAGTTTTTGGGCTATTGGCTGAAGGAAAAGAGGCGATGATAAAAACAGAAAATGGCACCGGTGGGACAGATCTGAAGAGCAATGTTGTAATTAGAAGTGTAGACGAAGTCTCGGAAAAGCTGGCTGATTTTGATGGGTTTTTGGGCAAAGAATGGGTGGTTGAGGAAAAAGTCGAGGGAGATGATGGATCGATTCACGTTTTTGTTCAGGACGGCCAAACAGCTGAAAAATCATATGTATTGGGAGCAATTTCTGCAGACAATTCTTACGTGGGAGGATACTTTCCCTTCGAACCAAGTGAGGAACAGGTTCGAATGATGGAACTGGTTGATGAGGTTTTGGTGCCACGACTACAGGAACTCGGCGTATTCGGACATCACTGTTTGGATTTTAAGGGGGGTTGCTTTTTGGAGGATAACGTTCGACCGGGGGCGTTGGACTTTATTCACGGGATGGTGGTCCGAATTGCGGAAAAACATTTTGGAGAGAAACCGTATGCATACTGGCACTGTCACGTGTCGACAAGCGGCCCGACTGATTTTGACAGAGTTTTTGATGTGCTTTCCGAATATCTTGATCCCCAAATGGCCCAAGATGGTTGTATGGCGATGGTAAGTAATCAGGAAGTACTGCCTTTTGGCAGATCTTTAGACTTGACAACGATTTCATACGGAGATGATGCTAGTGTCGAAAGAGCGAGGGTCTTTTTTGATATGCTGTCTGGGGTAGTTAAAGAGAGGTTGTAGAAAATACGATGAAGACACTACTGGAGAAATTAATTGCGATTAAATCATATTCAGGCGAAGAAAAAGAGTTGCGGGATTTTATCGCTTCTTGGTTGAAGGGAAATAAGATTAAAAACTTTGTTCAAGGTGACAATCTGGTGGTTCATTTGAAAGGAAAAAATTCCTTGGCGGCGTTTATTTTTAATTCCCATATGGACACGGTGTCAGCTGGCGACACTAAGTCATGGGAAACCAATCCTTGGAAGGCAACTAGAGAAGGAAATAGGATGGTGGGTCTTGGGACCAGCGATATGAAGGCTGGGTTGGCGGCAAGTCTATTAACCTGCGCCGCTTTTTCTAAGAGTGTTCCCCCGATAGATCTATGGTTTACCTATGTAGTTCGAGAGGAACAAGACGGTTCCGGAAGTTTGGATTTTGCAAAGTGGTTTAAGAAGGAAGGATATGTAAAAAAATATAAAAGGATCGGAGGAATTTTTTCCGAACCAACCGGATTATCGGAAATTGAACACGGTCATCGCGGAAATATCTTTTTGTGGGCGAGAACGCGGGGTGACTCCGGTCATGCGAGCCGGCCAAAAGATATAGCGATTCATTCGGTGAAGAAAATGGTTAAATTTGCAGACACTTTGGAAAAAGAAATTGATAAGTGGGCCAAAGAATATCGAAGTAATGTTTTTGATCCACCTTCGGTGGGGGTTTTTACCTCAATCAACGCTGGAGTTATAGCTGGAAAAGATAGTATCGTGGTTGAGTCTCCTAATAAATTCCCGGCCAGTTGTAGTGCCAGTTTTGATATCCGAACAGTACCGGGATTTCACGAAATAGCTCTATCCAGAGTCAAAGCTTTGGCTAAAAAGATGGAAGTAGAAGTTGGACTACTTTTCCCGATAGCACCTTGTGGTTTTACTGATCCAAAGGACAATCTGGTTCGAGTAGTAAAGAAGTTGGTGGGTAAGGTGAAATTGACTGTTTCGCAGGGATCGGCAGATATGGGTTTTCTTTCTGATATTGGAGTGAAGGCGATTATTTTCGGTCCGGGTGAGAAACGTCAGAGTCATATGGTAAATGAGTATTGTTATCCGGACCAGGTTGAGAAAGCAGTCGTGCTTTATAAGCAGATAGTGGAGAATTGGATCTCCTAGAGATTATGTTATATTGCGACTGTGAAACCGGAAGATTGGGAAGACAGTGGTCGGATTGCTAAAACTCGGGGTCGGGTCGTCGAGGTGTTGTCTGGTTTGAAGAGTGTGTCGGTGGTGGTGGCCTTGGATTGTGATGAGGGCGAAGTCTTGGGCCTTTATCGGCCCGAGAGAGGGATTCGATTATCGGTAGATCCTAGAATTCCTAAGCCATCAGAGTTATATAGAGATATGGAGTTTACAAGAATGTGTAGAGAAATTGGATGGAACTTCACAGCGCCGGTACTACCTTGGCAACTGAACGAAGGCGATAAGGGAGTGATTAGGCCATATTGGCAGCAGGTAACAAAGATGGAGGTTTATAATTTTCGCCGCGATTTATTACTTAACAATGATAGTCTTTTCTGGTTGAGGGTGGCTCTGGTCGATTATGTCTTCGGAGTTGGTGACCGAGTTAGTAATGATTTTCTGATTACCGATGATGGTTTGATGGTTGTAGATAGTGGATTTTCCTATTTACTAGGGTTGGAATTTGTTGAACAGCAATCAATTGTTAGAGAGACTCTTGAGGGAGAAAATATTCCGGAGCAATTAATGAATGAACTAAGATTGTTTTCGGAAAAATCTTATCGTAATGTATATCTCGGTGATGAGGAAATTTACTGGGTAGGCCAAAGAATTCAACGTATCCTTGGTTTGAAAAAGATCATCTAATTGAGAGTTGTTGACTGGTGTTGTATATTTATTTCAGAATGACAGGTGGACGTCGCCGTATGATTAGAAGTTTGAAAGGTTGTAATAACCCGCTTTGATGGCGGGTATTTTTATATTTTAATTATGAGAAGAACAGCTGAAAGAGGAGAGGGGTTAGAAACACTTCGTTATCATATCCATGAAGAGACGGCATCATTGAAAAGTACTTTAGCATGGGGGCCGACGGGAGTTGAAGCAATAATGGCTAGATATTTTCCGTTTAAGGAGAGTCTCTTCGAAATGGAAATGGATGTTCCCTTAGCGAGGATTCAGTTTCAAAAGTTTGAAGAATTACTTAGAGAAAATGGAGTGAATGTTATCGAAGTCAAGGATCTAGTCGCGGAGCAAATCTCTCAATCGACAATGGAACCAGCCTCTCGTGATTTGGGAGACCTGGCGGATAAAATTATTAGGCGATGTTATGAAGTTAAGGCAAAATATGATGAGAGGGTTAAGCAAGAGGATGGTGGGAGAGACCCCGGGATGGAACCGACTTCTTGGGTAACCCAGATCTTGAACGAAGACGCACAGAGATATGGCGACGAGAAGGTGGCTATATTGTTAAATGAAATATTGGCGAATTTTCCAGGCTTGCCATTGGCGAACATTCTTTTTGGTAGAGATCAAACAAATGTGGTTGGCGATACAATGCTTTGGTCAAAGATGACTAAACCTATCCGCCAGCCTGAGGTGGATATTTGGCAGTGGGGATTGGGTGATTTAGTTGGTAATCTTAAAAACGTTTCCGTGGTGGATGGGGGAAGACTAGAGGGGGGCGATCCTTATGTGTCAAAGGGAATTTGTTATATCGGTGTCGGTGGTAGAACCAATCGAGAGGGGATCAGACAAGTGGCGAAAGCGGTTTTGGATCAGGGGATGAGATTGATGTTTGTATACCAACCAGATATGGATGCAGGTCTAACCGAGCATCAAATTGAGATGCATCTGGATACTTTTAGTATGCCGTTTGGTAAAAATGGTTTGGTGCTGTTTGAGGAGGGAGCCAGTAGGAGATTTATGTATGAAGTCAGACAATCATCCGGAGAAGTAGATTTTGTTGATATGAAACAGACATTTCTGGATCATGTCGTCGAGAGAGGGTATGACATCATTCCTTTATCCAGACCGCAACAATTAAAATATCAGGCTAATTATGTAAACTTGAGTCCGAATAAGGTTTTATTGACAGTGGATATGGATGGGAATAAATTAAGAATGGATTTGCAAGCGCATGGAATGGAAGTAGTTTGCGCCGATATGACCGCAATAATCCAAGGATTCGGTGGCGCCCACTGCTCTATCTCTCCTTTGGTTAGGGGTAGTTAAGATTTTTTGTTGGTAAGTCGATATTGTCGTGGTATAGATTCAAGGAGTGATTGTGTATAGAATCAAGTCAGTAGTTAGTATAAATACTATGCAAAATAAAACGGATCAGGAAAAAATTGAGGAAATTCTAACTCGAGGCGTAGTTAATATAATCCCAGGCAGGGAGGAGCTAGAGAAACTTCTTAAATCGGGCAAGAAACTGAATGTTTACTTGGGGATTGACCCGACTTCGACCAGAATTCATCTCGGCCATGCGGTGGCGTTGCGACGCCTTCAGCTCTTGGTAGAGTTGGGGCACAACGTAACTTTTTTGATTGGGGACTTTACAGCCTTGATTGGAGACACTTCAGATAAAGAGGGCGAGAGGCCGATCTTGACATATGAACAAATTGAAGAGAATTTCCAGACATATAAAGAACAGGCGTCAAAGTTTCTAGATTTTTCAAAGGTAACTTTGATTCACAACAGTGATTGGCTGCAGAATTTGAATTTCGCGGGAGTGGTGAAATTGATGCGTCACTTTAGTCTAAATGATTTTATTAGTCGGGAGCTAATTAAAAAGCGCTTGGCTGAAGGGAAGAGTGTGAGTTTACCGGAAGTAATTTATCCGGTAATGCAGGGATACGATTCGTGGCATTTGGATACGGACATTCAGTTAGGAGGAACTGATCAGGTCTTTAATATGCAGGCGGGAAGGACGCTTCAGAAGAATCTTCGGAAGAAAGAATCTTTTATTGTTGAGAACGGGATGCTCTCGGGTACCGATGGCAGGAAGATGAGCAAGAGTTGGGAGAATGGAATTTGGTTAACGGATGGTCCTGAAGAAGTTTATGGCAAGGTAATGTCGGTTACTGATAGCGTGATTGAGGACTTCTTTGTCAAAGGAACTTCTCTACCAATGAAACAAGTCGAAGTCTTTATGAAGAGACTGGCCGATGGAGAGAATCCGGTGGTCATCAAACGAGAGTTGGCTAAGGTGATTGTAGCCGAGCTGTGTGGAGAAGAAGCGGTAGAAAGAGCCGTTGAACACTTTCAAGCGGCGGTGGTGGATAAGACTGCACCGGAGGATTCGGTAACGGTCAAGCTAACAAACCCTAATCTGCAGATGGATGAATTAATTGGTTTTGCTATGGAAAATAAACTTGTGGAAAGTAAATCAGAGTTTCGGCGCTTGCTTGATCAAGGTGGAATCTACCTCAACGAAGCGCAGGTCGAAAAGGATACCGCAGAACTGACTCTAAATCAAGGCGAAAATGTGGTCCGTTTGGGGAAAAGAAAGTATTTGAAGCTGATTAGGGATTAGTAGCCAAACTCAAAAGTTTCGTCGGAGGGAAAGAGGGCTAGGACTTGGTCAGGGGTGAGTTCGATGATAACTTCTAGATGATCGAACTTTGGGTCAGGGTCGTCGATGAAGTTATAATTCTTTATTAAGGCCTCCATTTGCATGCCTGAGTCAGGAGCGTAGAAGGATAGAAAAAAGGGTTTTTCTGAGGTGGCTGCACGGAGTTTTTCCATGAATTCGATTGCCCGACCTTTTTTAAAGCGGAGATTAGTTCGATAAAGGTCGTGGGCGATCACTTCGCCCTTAGATGACAGGGTGTGCTCGACTCTCCATGGGTCAAACGGGAGATGATCGTAAGATGTCCATCGAGATTCTGAGTTCATGGCTCATATAGTACTACTTTCTACCCTATAGTGTCAAGTGGGTTTATCCAACCAGCAATAACAAGGGCATCTCCTGCCCGCCAGTCAATCCAACTGATTGCTTCTGGAGCAAAAGATTCTTCATCTTCGTAGAGAGACTGGCCGTCACGATAGACATGATGGTTGACAACACCATCGAGATTGAATGGATAAACAATTGGAGCGACTGCCAGTGTTAGAGCCTCGTCGATGGAGGCTACCTTTTTGGTTAGTCCAAGCATTTTCATGCTCTGGGTGCGAAGGACAATCGCTTTAGCCTTAGTTTCAATAAGTTCCTTAGTTAATATTCTTAGCCCGAGTCCGGAATGATGCAAGCTAGGATCGACAATGATTCCTCCGAGGTGAAAAAAACTGATTCCATCTATCTCAATTAAAGCTGAGGCAACAAAAGCCACCGCCTCTCCCGTCTCATTTCTTATTACCGTGAGTCGTGGTGCAGTAACGACATGATTTGAGACATCAAGGGATAACTCATCACTATGTAGGTCAAATCTCTTGAATCCCTTTCCGGTTAATGGAGTTAATTCGGTTGCTAGATCTACTCTTTGTTGGAATGGGATTTTATCGGTGTCAATACACGATTCGATGGCATATATTTGTCCTGCGACTTTTAGTTCCTCGTTTCGCCAACCATCTTTTTCGCCAACCATTGTTCATTGCAGAATACCAACGCAAGAGTCCAAAGTCAATACTAGCAATACATTAGAAGAGAGAATGAGATTAAAGATGATTTTCAAGTTCTGAAAGTGACTCTAGAATAATATGTCTGTTGGAATCAGGAGTAGCTTTGGGAGGCTTTATCCAAAAGGTTTTCCAACCGAGTTGGTGAGCAGTTTCCAGATTTTTTAGTGAATCATCACAAAAGAAAATTCTTTCGTGTCCTGGGTGATGAGTTTCTACTGTCCGATACGACCTTGGGTCGGGTTTGCTATGAAAGTTTGTTTCCTCCATACCAATAAAATCGATGAATAGGTGGCTCATTTTCATATAATCAAGAATATATCTTGCGAACTCAGATGGATTATTGGTAAATACAATTTTTGGCGACTGAATAGCACCTAAAGTATTTATTGTTTTGGTATCTGGACAGATACCACATTGGTCTAGATCCAATTTGAGATAGGTATCTTTGACCATTCTTGAAAAGTCAACCCTAAGTTCTTTGGCCAAAGCCAAAATCGAAAATTCGGTGGCCCACTTTTTTTTTAGTCTTGCTATTTCAACTTCAGTTGTGTTTATTGGAATCTGAAGTAGATTTGAAGCGTAGGGTAACAATATTTCCATGAACTTGTTCCCAGCTCCAAAATCGTTGTACAAGGTGCCGTCGTTGTCAAAGACCCAAAGGTTTTCTTTGTGAGTCATTACGATTTGATTATTCTTATAAAGTCATTCACAAAAGACTTGCGGTCTATGGAAGTAACAACTGAGATATTTGGATTCTTTTCCCCCCAGGCACGTCGATCCGCGACTGTCATGCCGTAGGTGTATTCTCCTTTAGTTTCAACACGGACCTCCATATTGGTTAATTTGTATGCCTTAGGGTTCACTAAATAGTATGCCGCCAAAGGATCATACATTAAGGCACCTTTGGCAAGCTCAAACTTTTCAATTCCTTTAATAAAATGTTTCATCATAGAAATGATTGGCTTATACAATTTGGAACCCTTTAGTCTTTCAAATTCTTCTAAAAACATGGGCATGTTATTGGCTACATCTAATGGGTTGAGGATGATTTTGGCTCCTGAATTAAAAACGACTTTGGCTGCTTCCGGATCACAGTAGATATTGAATTCAGCTGTGGCGCTTTTGTTGCCAGGGGCATTAATTGTTCCACCCATGATAACCAGTTGTTTGACAAGTTTTGGGAGTTTGGGATCTTTTAAGAAAGCTTTAGCTATATTGGTTTCGGCACCCACAATAACAATGCTGACTTCGTGTGGATTTTCTCTGACAATGCGTATGATTTGATTAACAGCCTGATGGTTTAGAGGTTCTGTCTTGGTAATTTCAGCTCCCGCCAAACCCCCCTTGCCGTGAACTTGGGCAATAATTTGTTTTCGCCGAAGAGGTTTAGCTTCGCCGGAATATAATGGCACATTTGAGTCAAGCAGGTCGAGGAGGTATCGAGCATTATTGGTAACGTCTTGAATAGATGCGTTACCCGCTACAGTAGTAATCGCTTTGACGTCAAATAGACCAGACTTGATTAGGAGTATAATAGCCATAGCATCATCGTGACCAGGATCGGTATCAATTATTAGGGAACGTTTGTTTGTTGTTTTCATTTTTTTGATTTTACGAACTTTGGGTGGCCGTAACGTATTCCTGAAGTTTATCGAAACCTTTGCCGGAGAGTATGACTTCTAGTATTCGAGAATGGGCGTGACGAAGGTATTCCCTGTTTACTCTTCGTGTCTTCTTATCAAGGGCTCCGTCCAGGTGGGCATATTCTTTGGTAAATAATGCTAGTGCTCCAGTCATGGCCAAATAAAGTGCTTTAGCTAAGTCGTCTCCCCTAAGAGCTACCTTGTTTGCAGTCATGATCGAGTCGAAAGTGTTTGGAATTAAAAGTTTTTTGTAATCGATTTCTTTTAGAGATGCCTCATCCATAAAGTCGTCTGGGGAGATCAGGAAGGTTCCTTGATTTTCTCCACCGACAAGAAAAGCAGCCAGGGTTTGATAGGGAGGGGGGGCAACTTCGTCGATGGCCACTGCGAGTTTGGCAACGGCACTTTGGTAATAGTCGTGTTGATCGAAATGTTCTGAATAGACTCCGTTCCCATTCAGACCGCAAAAAGAAACGCAATTGTCGTAGTTTTGAATACCTTTTTTTCGAAGTATGGCGAGAGCCTCGATGATTGTTTCTGGATGGACGTTATCGTTCACGCCAATGAATGCGGTTGTGAGAACTTCTGGTGAAATTGGAATAGCTAAGGGACCGACAACGTGGTTTATGGTTTCACCTTTTAATCGGTGAGAAAGTGTGTGAATAGTGCGGAGAGTATGGCAGCTACTCATCAGAAGGCCGGTCTCTTCTTGAAGTCTGGTGAGCTCTTCTGGGTTGTCTTGATTTGATCGAGCGCCAAATGCTTCAACCGTACTTTGGCCAGCGACCTTGGAAGTGTTTGGATATGAATGATGTTTGTGAACATAACTAAAGTTGGCAAGGACTGCGGCGCTAAGGGTAGAAAGACTAAATAATTTTGAACTGTCGCCATTTCTAGGGTAGCCTCTATCCCCCCCCATTCCCCCGATGCCCACGACGGCGTCTGGTGACGAGATTCTTGTGATAGTATCAATTTCTAGGATCGCGGCGGTGAGACCGGCCACTTCTACGGGTGTCAATCCAGAAAATCCTTCTTTGGCAGACATGGCAGAGAGGAGGGCGATCGATTGGTAAAAGATAGTATCGGTGTCGTTTGGCATTTCTGGTGGAAGTTTTTCGTGGAGAAATTGGTAAACAAGTTTGTTGGTTCCCATGGAAACAAAAGCCATCAGGCTGAACGCTTCTTCGTAAGTTAGAGATTGCCCCTTCTTTAGTTTGCTATCAATTCCATAGTAACCCCCCCCGTAAAGAGGAGCTAAATCTTCGTGATGAGCGGCGATGATGATTGGAAGCCTTTCTTCATAGTTTGTGTGAATTGCAAGTGCCTCTAATGTGTCGGTACAATCGATTTTTTGGCCATCGATTTCTGCTTGGTACGGAGCACCCTTTAATCTAACAAAAGCGACTCTATCGGGGCCGGTAGGTTGTAACTTTTCCTGGGTTCTTTTTGTCATTTTGTATATTTTTAGTAATAAAAAACTCGCCACTGAACACTAATGATTCTTAGCGTTCAAGGGCGAGTTTTCTCGCGGTGCCACCCTGAATTTATGAACTCATTACTGAGTTTATCTTTTTTGCCGACTCGAAATAATTGACATCGGTATGAAGCTAGATAACGGACTTCTTCCGGAGTCAGCTACTTTTCGCTCATTGCGAATGATTCACTGATCAGCTCGTTGGGCCCATTCTCCCAACTAAATAGCGCTTTTAGACGTTGCCGTATAGTATATTGGCGAACTGATATCCTTGTCAAGAGGGTAACTTTGTGATAGGATGCTTCAACTTGTAATAAGTAACTACAAGGTACATTGACAATTTAATCTGTCGGTGTGATTTCTCGAATAGTGATATTATTCCCACATGGGAAGAAAGGATGTAAGAAAGATGGACCCCGTGAGAAGAGTTTTGACTGGGATGAGAACCACTGGCCAGTTGCATCTTGGCCATTACGTGGGAGCTTTGAAGTTGTGGCTTGACGCGGTCAATGAGGGGTATGATTGTTTTTTCCTTTTGGCTGATGTGCAGGCCTTGACAACTCACGCTGATAGACCGGAGATGATTCGTCAATCGGTTCGTGATGTGGTGTTGGACTGGATTGCTGTAGGTCTCGATCCTACTCTTCCGAATGTTCACTTTGTGCTCCAGAGTGGGGTTTCGGCGAGATTCGAAATCTCTCAGTACCTACTGATGATCGCAAATCTGGGTGAGATTCAGCGAAATCCCACTATCAAGGCGGAGATGAAGGAGATGAAGAATCCTTCGATGGGATTTTTGACATATCCCATAGACCAGGCGGCAGATATATACATGCTTAGCCCCGAGTTGGTGCCGGGAAACGAACTGTTGGTGCCCGTAGGGGAAGACCAAGTGCCGCATTTGGAATACAGCAGGGTATTGGCGCGGAGGTTTAACAAGGCCTACAAGACAAGGGTCTTTCTGCCTTGCCGGGCAAAGGTAGGCGAAATCGGGAGATTGGTGGGCGTTGATGGACAGGAAAAGATGAGCAAAAGCAAAGGTAATGCCATCTGCCTGAATGATCCACCGGAGGTAGTTTCCAAAAAGGTGATGAGTATGTTCACTGACCCGAACCGTCTGAAGGCAACTGATCCGGGTACTGTTGAGGGAAATCCGCTTTTCATATATTTCGACGCCTTCGCTACGGATAAGGACGAGGTGGAGAAATATAAGCGCTTGTATCGCCTAGGACAAATAGGCGACGTGTTGTTAAAACGGCGCTTGGCAGAGATTTTGAACGAAATGCTTATCCCCATGCGAGAGCGAAGGGAGGTGGCCGAAAAGACTGACGTTGTCGAACATGTTCTTCGTGGAACATCCGAGGCCTCAGTGATTGCGAACGAAGTTTTGGCTAGAATGAAAGAGGCAATGTTCCTCTTCTAGTGAGAAATATTGGAAACTATGATCCTTTCGGGGATCGGGAGATAAAGATGAATCAATCAAAACCGGGGTGGCAAAGCCAGAACGCCGCCCTCGCACCACTGTTTCTGGCAGTCATACTGACCGTCACGTACAAACTTGGTGACGGATACGTCATGGGACACCTCATCAAGTCGAATGACAAGTTGATCGCTACACTTGTCTATTTGACAATGGGGGCCATCGTTGGGCTGATCATCAACTTCCTGTTGTGTCAAACCCCGATTGGGAAGTTGGTGGATCCGTCGTTTCAGTCGATTCACGGTGTGTCACTCAAGGCGCACAGGGGCGCTGCGATTTCCGGGTTTTTCGCGGCGCTATCGACCGGAATTTATCTCTGGTCGTTTCGAACGCTGGACCCGTCGATTGTGGTGCCATTAACGTCCCTGGCGGTGCTCTACATCGGCATCGTCGAATCGATCACGAGGAAGGTTGCGTTCCGACGAGTACTCCCGTCCATTCTCCTTGTCCTTTCTGGCGTGGCGATTGCCTCGATTCATGAGGGGACAAACTGGGCGGTGACGGGGGGAACACTGATAGTCCTCCTCCTCGTCTACAACGTTCTGAACGCGGTTGGCGAGCTGGTTAGCAAGGGCGGGGTAGATCAGAGCGATGCCATAAGTTTCGGCTTTTGGCGTTTCTTCTGGTTGGTAATCGCGGCGGTCTTCATTGCCGTGGGAACCTCGGTCGCCACTGGGCACTTTGGCGACTATATCGTTGCACTTGCAGGAAGCGTTGGGGCAATCCCGTTCATCATCGGGGTTATGGTTGTCGTATTCTTCGCCAATGGTTGGGCTAACCGCGGCCTAGCATTGAGTAATGCGACTACCAAGAATCTGGTTATGACGGGACAGGTGGTGATATCTGTGTTTGCCACCGCCCTTGTCGGTCTGATTTTACCCGGTGTATTCCCTTCGGCGCCGACGACTGTGTTCGAGTGGACCTTGCGATTGGTTGGCACCGCCCTGTTGATGTGGGGCGTGCTCCGACTACGTAAGGAGTAAGGAAGAACCCGCTTCGGCCAATTCGGCTGTGGCGGGTTTTTTATGGCTTAACCTCTTTAGCTTTGCTTGGGTTTATAATGCAAATATGGCAGATCAGACGTTGTATCGAAAATTGTTGGGGGGAATAATAAAACTGAAAAGTGTTTCGACGGATTCGGTGTATGCTGGGGACATAGAGAAGGCGGCGATGTGGCTGGAGAAATTGTTTGGTGAAAACGGTTTCCGAACTCAGATAATCACGGGGTATGACAATCCAATTGTGATCGCGGAATATGTGGTGAGTGAGAAGGCACCGACCTGTCTAGTGTATGGTCATTATGATGTCCAGCCGGCTGAAATAAATGACGGGTGGGTGAAGGAGCCGTTTGAACTTTCCGAAATGGATGGCCGGCTCTATGGTCGAGGGGTCGTCGATAACAAGGGCCAGTTTTTGGTGCACGTAGCGACGGTAATATCTCTAATCAAAGAGAAGAAACTGGGCTGTAATGTGAAGTTCATGATCGAGGGAAATGAGGAGACGGGGTCCCCGGCAATCGAAGAATTTGTGAAGAAAAATAAAGAACTTCTGAAGGCGGACTTCACCTTGATTTCTGACGGAGAAATGAACCTCAAACAACCAAATATCGAGGCGGGTTTCCGGGGTGGCTTTAACTCGACACTGTCGATTACGTCGGGAAAGACTGATTTACATTCCGGAATTTATGGTGGGGCTGTCCCCAGCTCGGTTTTGGAAATGGTCAAATTCATCAACTCACTTTACGACGACAATAATTCGATAACCATCAAAGGATTTTACGACGATGTCGATGAAATAAAAGGAAAGATCAAGAAGAATAATGAGGAATTGCCTTTTGACGAATCTGAGTACCTGAAAGTAGCCGGGGTTAAGGCTCTCGTCCGTGAAAAAGGGTTTGAGGTGAACAGCCAGGTGGCATTGAGGCCATCAATTCAGGTGACGGGGTTCCAATCGGGATACGTGGGAGAAGGGTATCGGAATAGTATTCCAGCAAAGACGGTGGCGAAGATAAACTTCCGGTTGGTAAAGAGTCAAAACCCGAATGAAATCATAAAATTATTTCGAGAACATTTGAAAAAAGTGATGCCTGATTATGTCGAGTATGAGTTTGTGGCGACTGAGCCTTATGAGGGGATAAAACTGGATTTGGATAACAGTATTGTGACAAAAACGAAACAAATACTAGAGAAAGTATATGGTGAGAAAGTCGTTTTTAAGTTTTCCGGAGGAGGGCTACCGATTGTGACTCTTTTCGATCAAATCCTGAAGGTACCTAATGTATTGGTGCCGCTGGGGAATGAAGATTGTGCCATGCATGCGCCAAATGAGAATTATGATCTGAAATATCTAGATAAATCACTCTCTTTCAGTCGGGAATTCTTCAGCTCTCCGTGGTGAAATTTGATTTTGTTGATTTTTTAGTATATTCTTAGAGTAGTTTAATTGTGCCGATGAGATGGACCCACCAACCGTCGTGGCATAGGTAAGTAGCACCAAGCTACTAATTAAGTGACCACCAGGTTAGCAGGATGGAACCGCTCGTGAGAGTTCCTGCAAAGCTAAGGGTGGTTTTTTGTTTATTAATTATTTAAATAGATTCCGGATCTAGTCCGGAATGACAAAGAATATGGCAGACGTACAGTCAAACCAAAATGAAG
>Ga0209541_10010709_pt1 | contig 14537 bp, 18 predicted proteins | sample RifCSPlowO2_01_FD_184027 | JGI IMG/M metagenome (GOLD analysis project Ga0209541, IMG submission 184027) | Groundwater microbial communities from Rifle, Colorado - Rifle CSP2_plank lowO2_0.1 (SPAdes) (version 2) | ecosystem: Environmental > Aquatic > Deep subsurface > Groundwater | place... | reverse complement strand
GATAGATGGACTTTACTGTTGTTCCTTCGAAGACTACGAATACATTATCTGATTCTGAGAACTGGACAAAACATTCTTTTTTGTCTTTGCTGTTTTCCAGATCTGCAGATGGGGTTTTGGACCCATCTGCGTCGACCACTTCGACTGATTCGGTTGCGCAGTCCTTGTCTGAGTCTGATTTTTGTTTTGGCTGGGCGCAGCCTGAGATGACTAGGATGAAGACTAGAGAAAGTGAGACGAATAACAATTTAGAATTCATAATAATCTATAGTATTGATTCTATTTATAATTTAATAAAAAGGTGGTTTTGATTTTCATATTTTTCTCTCCATTCGTGCGATAAGCGGCCAAACATATATTTAAGCTTCTTATACTATTATAATAACAAGGAGTTAACAAGGATGGAACAAAAGTCTAATTTAATCTAAACTGTTTCTTCTTGTGTTAACATTCTCGTCTAAATATGGTACTACAAAAACTCTTTACTAAATCTGAGGGTCAGATGGTCTCTGCAGACGACTATGTCGAAGTTGATGTTACAGACGCAGCGCTGGCTGGAAATAGAATGGGGAAAGTTGGAATAAAAGTTGACAAACTAGCTGATTTCTCTGATACAGATAGGGTATTAAAAGATCTCAGGGACGGCTCAATAGTCTTCCTCAAAATAAAAGCTCTAAAAGACAAGGACATGGGGGAGCTCAAAAGGTCTATTGAAAGGCTGAAAAGAACTATTCTGGCCCAAAACGGTGACATAGTCGGAATTGAACAGGACTGGCTAATACTGACACCAGAATTTGCAGTTGTACATAAATAAAAACCTTTCAAGAGAAGAATATAATCTCGCTTTTTCTAATTTAACTTATATTTAGCTTCAAACTAAATGACCATGTTCAGGTTTTAGCCTATCACTCTATTTAATCGCTCTATAACCGTCAAGATCATCAGAACTAAACAGATCACCAATAAATTTGAAAAAGGATTCGGCATCATTTTTTTTCGCAGCCGCTAAACACAATCTATCTTTCACATCAGGAATATCGGCACGAGCCATTTCAAATTCTCTCCCCTCTCTAATTCTTTTAAAAACATGGGTCCTATAGTGTTGACTGGAAATTGCTCTTACCCTATCCTCCTCTAGACTGAATAATTCTTGCGCTCTCCTGGAAGCTTCATCGGAACTCAGATTTCCTTCCTCAAAAAGCAGGTTTGCGTATATTGCCAATGCCTGCTTGTCTGTTGGCCCGTCAAGACGCTCAAAAGTTGCATAGTGAAGGCCTTTTACTGTCTTATGGAAAGCAACTCTTGTATAATCAACATAAGCAGGGAGAACTCCAGAAACTGTCATCGTGCTATAAAACACACTATCTAGGCCTGCCTGATTTTGTGTGTAACCAGAATCGAGCAATATCAATTCGTAAGTTTCTATCTCTTCTTTCCTATCCCTATCAACTCCAACTAGAACTAAGGAACCTTTTCTATCCCTTTCAGTGTGTGACCTTCTTCTCCTTCCTAAAGGTGGTTGGGCTAAGACAGGCATATTGTATAAAGAATTAGAAATCAAAATTTAAATTATCTCAGTCTCACCACATCCAGAACCTTTGGCGCAAGGGTTTCGTAATTGAAGATTTTGTGGATGTCCCGCGCGAGATCTATGCAGTTCATTTTGTCGCCATGGTTTGTGATGACTCGCTCGGGCCTGCAGGATAATTTTTTGATAAAGTTGATCAGCTGGTTCCTGTCACTATGGCCGCTCAAGCCGCTTACTGTTTTGACATCCATTTCTATCATGATTGTTTTTGTTTTTCCGCCTTCTGTGGACATAGGCACTTCTTTCCAGCCTTTCTGTATCCTTCTACCCGGGGTCCCTTCGCCCTGATATCCGACAAATAGTAAAGTATTCTTCTTGTCAGGCGCCAGGCCTTTTAGGTATTCGACTGCCGGACCGCCCATAAGCATTCCAGATGTAGCCATTACTACGCCAGGTTCAGAACTGTCTATAATACTGTTTCTCTCCCGCGGCGCGACATGCTTGAAATTTTCCCACATGAATGGATTCTTTCCTTTATGTAAAATTTCTCTTTGTAAATTTCTTCCAAAATATTCTGGATAAGCTGTATGTATTGCAGTTGCATCCCAGACCATGCCTTCCATCCAGACAGGGCAATTGATTCCTGACTGGGCAAGTAAAACCATAACTTCCTGCGCCCTACCGACTGCAAAAATTGGCATCAGAACTTTTCCGCCCCTATCTATTGTTTCCTGTACTGTTTTCAGCAGGTAGGCATCTGCATCCTTTCTTGGCGTCATTATATCGTTAGCTCCGCCATAAGTAGATTCTGTTATCAAAGTCTCTATTCTCTTGAAGTCTGTAAAAGCTGGATCGAAAAGTTTTGTGAAGCTGAATTTTATGTCGCCTGTATATAGTATATTATGCAGACCCTTCCCTACGTGGAGATGACAAAGGGAGGAACCTAAAAGGTGACCAGATGGCTGAAGCGTAAGCCTTATGTCTTCTGTTATATCAGAAACTTCCCCATACTCCAGTGCTATTGTGTGCTTGACTGTTTTTTCGATTGCTTTCTTTGTGTAAAAAGTTTCCCTGCCATTTTTCTGGGCAACGTCCAAAGCATCCATGCACAATAAAACCATCAGGTCCCTCGTCGGCGGCGTGCAGTAGAGAGGACCTGTATAGCCCTTTTCGTACAAGTAAGGTATCATTCCACAGTGATCTATATGGGCATGGGATAAAACAACTGCATCTATTTTTTCTATGTTAAACTCAGGCGCATCTATTTGTGGTGTTGTATAATCTGATGGGTTTAATCCAAAATCCAAGAGAACATTAGAATACGGGGTTTCAACAATCATCGAACTCCTGCCAACCTGCCTGAACCCGCCCAAACAGCTTAATCTCACCCACTCATCTTCTACTTCCTTCCGCAGGGAAATTTTTTGCCCTATCTTATTAAGGAATTTTTTCCTGTAATCAAGCTCTGTATGGAGAAGGCTTCTTACAGCGCTGACAACATCTGATTTAAGGGCAGGAGACCTTTCAATTTTCGGGAGCCAGAAAGTTTCGTCCCTTATTCTTTTGTAAGTTTCTCCCCCTTTACCAATAACCAACCCGGGTTTCAAACACCCTATGACTACCTTTCCTAGTTCAGGCTCGAAATAGATTTCCTGTATTCCAGCTTCCTCTGGAACCATTTCCTTTATCATTTTTGCCGCAACTTCAGGATCTGTTGTGATTGTTGGGTCTGGCCTTACCTCTATCCTTTTCTTGAGCCTTCCAACTATCTCTTTTATAACAGGCTCGTAGTTCTTGAAAAAGTCCTTGTTCTTTGTGTAAAGAACCAGTTCAGATGCCTCAAATTTTATTTCTGTTACCTGAGCATCCTTAGGCAGGGTTGATTCCAGTTCGCTCAATAATGTCTTTTCTGTCATAATTGGATTTTAATTATACGTTTGATGTTTTGTAAAATAATTCAGAACTTCTTAAAATCTGGTTTCCAAAACCTCTTCTATTTTAGCAACTTGTTTACTTCTGCGTCTGAGAATTCATGCACGCCTTTTTTGTCAATAACAACCAAGTCTATCCCGCTTCCGCCTGAGGCTATGTCCCTTTTGACTGCAGCTGCAACTGCCTGAACTGCAAGGGCTTTTGCATCCTCCAATTCCATATTGTCCTTGAAGTCGTGCTCTAAAACACCAAATACCATTGGGGAACCGGAACCGCTTGAATAGTACTTTTCTTCTATAAGAGACCCGTCAGGCGCAAGCGTGTATATCTGTGGCCTTATGTCATATCCAGCAATTATTAACTGGACATAATATGGGTAAAACCTTCTTGCATAAAGGATGTTTGCTGCAAGTGAAGCTGCTGATTTCACTGGCATTTTTCTGTCTTCGTGTAGTTTGAAAAGTTTTAGCTCTGCTCTCAGGTATCTGTCCAAAACCTGCGCATCGCCTACCAGACCGGCAATTGTCATTGCAATATGTTCGTCTAATTTCAGGATCTTTTTTGCGTCTTTGCTCGCAACCAAGTAGCCCATTGTGGCTTTCCTGTCAGCTGCTAAAACAACAGCGTCTTTACAGATTAGTCCGAGCGTTGTTGTCCCTGTCTTCAATCTGAGATCCGTTTCCTGTGAATCTTTTGCGCTGACAGCCTGCATAGCTGGCATCTCCAGCTTTTCTTTTTTGAGAATAGGCATTAAACCCATAGAATTATTTTGGTAATCCATATCAGAATGAGAATTCAGTTCTATACTATATTTGTATACTGAATATTTAAACCTTATTTTCAGCTTCGCAATGTATTTTAAATGTCTTATATCCCATTTCCTTTATGGCAGATATTGCTTACAGGCTTAAAAGGTTTGATTTCACAGAAGGTGAGCTAAGGGGAGAAATACCGCCCAATAAGATGTGCCACAGGTTTGTTGCTGTAGACACTGGGAGAGGAGTTGATTTTTATGGAGGATATTGCAGGAGTCATCTGCTGCTTTCGCAGGGTTTGAAGCTGGTTGAAACAGATATTGTTGGCGGCGGATATGTTCTTGCAGATGAGCAGACGCTTGTAGTTGAAGGTTCTTCAGACAGATATGGGGCTGTCCCAAAGGAAGTTGCTGAGAGGTTAGGCAGGCTGATTTTACCTAAGGTGAAAAAAATCCTCGAAAGGAAACTGGAGGTTTCAGCTAAACCAACAGGCAGGCTAAATGCTTACTGGACAAAAAACGGGTTTGGAGAAAACCGTGTTCTGGGCCGCGGGATTAGGATAGGCCACAGACAGCGTGGAAATTTATAAGCCTGATCCTTTAATGGCTAACAATCATCTTCCCTGACTTTATTTTCAGATTTAAATAACTTGCCAATTATTCACTTTATGGTTGATTTAGTTTACAAGGTCGGAAGGACTGGTTTTAATCAAGACAGTCTAGTTGGAAAAGTAAGGGTCAAGGTATTAGGCCATAGGTTTGTTGTTGAGGATTGTGGTGACCCAGTCATACACGTAGCTTACTGCCTCACACAAACAGAGGTTGCAGGGAAACTTAGAAAGCCGGGAAAACCTGACATAGTGGAGGCTGATATTATAGGCGGTGGAACCCTTTACGTAGAAGACAAGTTGCTTGTTTTGGAAGGGTCATCCAGATTCTACAAAGCTATACCAGAAGAAGCTGCAAGAAGGTTTGGCGAGTTACTTTTGCCTAAAGTTGGGAAATTAATTAAAGCAGAATTAGAAGGCGTGAGGACCAAACCCACAGGGGACATTAACCCATACTGGACGAGAAGAGGCTTTTCCAGAAGGGAAAGGTATGGGGAAGGTTTGAGTGTAATTTGATGCACAAACTCTTCAACCAGACTAATTCTAAGGTTTGAGAAACCTATATAAGTCTGTCTTTCCCATATGGCTATTTTACTATGGACAGGGCAATAGGGACAGATAGCCGTAGATGGGAAGACGAGGTAGAGGAAGGTGGGGTAGAAGTAGCTTTAGGCTGCAGAGAGGGTTATGAAATACACGGAGCGCTAGGCGGAGGAGGGCGAAACTTTGAAGGTTATGGCCTGGAAACAGGCACAAGAGTTGTTATAAAATTTGCGGATCGCAGAAATCCTGAAATTCACGAAGGTGAGAGAACAATTCTAGCTAGATTACGCCATCCCAGAATAGTCAGATTAGTTGATACCGAAGAGCGAGGCGCCCCTTTCAATGTTATGGAGTATGTAAATGGATCTGATCTAGATAATGTTTTAGCTGCCCTAGGATCCTTGCCTTATGAAAGGGCAATTAATATTTTTTTGGATCTATGCGATCCTGTCCAGTACCTAGATGAAAGAGGGCTAGTCCATAGAGATATCAAACCTGGAAATATTATATTAGACCAAGAAAGAGAAGGGTCTCCTGTTCTTGCAGATTTTGGTTTGTGCAGAGATCTAAAAACAGTGGGAAAATCTGGTGGCACAATTTTTTATGCTTCACCAGAGCAGATTCATGGAAAGGAAATTGATCATAGATCAGATGTTTACGCTATAGGAGCTTCGCTTTATCATACTGTTACAGGGAGAACACCTTATAATGGTAACGCAACTGTTGCCCGAAGAACCGGTAGAACCAGACCAGATTTAGTTAGATTTGACCCAAGAGCTGTGGAAGGCATACCAGAAGCATTATTAGGAGTAATTTCCAGGACAACAAGTTATTCGCCTGCTGACAGGTATAAATCTGCCAAAGAAATGGGCGAGGCTCTTACACGCTTAAAATAATCAAGGAACATTGTTTGGATCAAATTGATCGAGTAAAAATCCTGGCGCGAATGTTTCAAAGTTAGGCCTGTCAACCTCAACTATGCAAGCTTTTCCTGTGTAGACTTCTGTAACCTTTTTCCCTATTATGCGCTCAGCCCTTACTCAGTTACTATTCGAACCGCATCCTATTAGTGCGTATAAGCCAATCAATGCGAAAAGAAAGTTTCTCATCTGAATTTTAGTTGGATAAAAAATAAAAGCTTGCTCTTGCTTAGTATGTTGCATGAGGAGATTTAGCTATATCGCACTTAAAAGAGCAACTTATACTGGTATTTTGTCTGTCTCCTTTCTGGCTGCGGCAACTGCAGTTTCCTATGTCAGATATAGGGAGAACAGGAGCCACGGGAAGGTTTCTTTTTCTGGGAAAGATATAGTAAATTACGAACTGAGGGATAGGAATGGAATAAAAGCAGCTCATATTTTCAATGGTTTTGAGGAAATTGAAATAATTTCGCCGCCACAGGAACGCTATAGAGAAATGGATCCTGGACAGAGCGCTTCGATCAAAGTTATTGGTTCAGAGATATGGGAATATAATAGTGATGGCTTGCCTGTAGAAGTTAAAGGCCATTTTCATGTCGAAGGTCCCACTCACTTAATAGTTGAAGATCTTGATGGGAATGAAGAAGTTTTCCCAGTTAGAGAAACAGGTCATTCCTTTGTAAGAAGATAACCTAACTTGGCCTTGTTCCATCTGAATGATGCGCTTGCAACTGCCGCATGAAATTCTGAGACTTCTGGATCGTTAAACCTGTATTTTGCAAGGACTTCCTGCGCAACCAGCATCCTTTTCAGGGAATTTTTTAAAAAACCATTATCCTGATCCATATCTCCTCCTTACCAACTCTTCTGTTGATAACCTTTCCGCGCGCCTTTCAGCATCTATTCTTTCCAATCTTTCTAATTCCTCTCTTACTCTTTCCCTTCCAGCCTCTCTGCCATCTTTATCCACAGTTTCTACTTTTTCGCGGTCTGCTTTTATACTTTCTCCAGTAACTGACCCAACTGGTTCCCTAATTCTTTCAGTTTCACGTCTTGTATGTCCTGTCCCTATTGGAGGAGTATAAGGCCTCGCATCGAGAGCAAAATTATACAGGCAAATTAAAGCATCTACTGCATCCCTTGGACTATCTACTCGAACAACACCATGATCAAATGAAAGCTCTGCTTCGCCTTTTTTTACTAATAATGTAACAATCCCTGCTTTCCTTCTGTAAACATCTGTCTCCAAACCTAATCGCGCAACTTCCAAAAGAGCGTCTTTAGGGTCACCATCTATTTTACTAAAGTCTAAAGTAAGCCTGCTGCCATTAACTTCTATTGCGCCGGATTCCAAATATTTACTTGAGAATTCTGGTGGCTCACCCACAGAATCATATCTTGCTAATACCAAACCGCTTTCTGGGTTTCTTTTAAATCTTATTCCTAATCCATATTTTCTTGAGAGCTCAAATGCTAAAGAGGCGGCAGCTTCTTCTCTCAGGGTTCGTGGATTAAAGCCATTTACTGAGTAATCAACTAGAGAGACTGATCTAAGAGATCTTGGATCTTCCCCTTCCAGACAAACTGTCCATCTAAATTCTAAAAGACCGGTCCCTGTTTCTAAACCGCGTTCATCTGCATAAACTACTCCGGAAATCCTGTTTCCACCTGATTTTACTTCGCGGTCTAGAGAATTCCCCAAATATCTTCTCTGTTTTTCCCTCAAGCTGGTTGTCATATTTTTATCTTGAACTCCACTGCGGCAGGCCTCCTGTGTAAACTCCATATCGGGCTAGAACTTCTCCAACTCTGGCAGAATTGTATCGTCTTGTATATACTGGTTCTTCTCCACAATTACTCGTTCTATAAACTATTTTAGGCGCTCCTATTTCTGGTTCAGACAAATCCCGTAGTCTTCGAAACCCAAATCCAACTTCCTGATCAGCTAGCGCGGTTGACATATTTTCTCCTTAACAGGCTCTAAAATACCAGAAAACAGACAAGCTCATCCAGAAATAATCCAACAGAAATAATTCACAAGCCAGCCAGTTTATCAGGGCGCTTAAAGCTTGTGGTTATTGATAATGGAAAAGCTAGGTTTAACAAAATTCCAGCATGTATAGAGTTTACAGTTCATGCTTTCCATGAATATAATTAATCGAATAAGTATATAAACTTTTTCCGCAGACTGTTTGAATTGTCGAAAAACAACTTCTTTCTAAATTTAGCCTTAGTCAAAAAACATAAAGTCGAGAAGCGCTGCAGCTGTGCCAGTAACAAAATATGATGCGTTCCTGTTTATCTTGAGGCCCGGCGGATCCACTGAGAATGCGACACTTCCATGTTCCATTCTCAACCCGAAAGGCCTTTGTTTTCTGTGGGCATCTGTTGAATATTCATGTAAAACTTTGGTAAGCCTTGCAGCTTCCTGTATCAGGGAATCTATCTTCACACCAGCTCTCGCAGACCTGTCTAAATCTATAAGTACCGTAAGATTAGTTTCGTCTACTAGTATATACTGGAGCCTAACATATTCATTACCGCCAAAAATGGATCGTGGACTGACAACGCCTTCTGCCAAAAAATCTGCTGGCCTTGGAATCTGGTGTGTTATCTCAAAATCATCTTCGTAGATTTCACTAAGCCTGTGTAAGAATTTTCCATGATCCCTGCTACTTAAATATCTTAGGCTCAACTGTTCTGACGCCCTCCTTTGGTCCTTGAAAACAACAGAATATAAGCTTCCATTTCCTTTTTCAGGGAGAGCCAATTCAGCTTTCCATGCCACTGCTGTCATCCCTTTAACATCACCGTACTTGACTCTACTAGACTTTCTATCAGTGGTATAACTAGAAGGATCCCTCAACAATAATCCGCCGGCAAGAAACCTGCCTCTTTGCTCCCCTAATTTCCCTAGTTCATATTCTATGTGGTTTTTCCAATGGTCTTTAAGTTTAGGGTCCATATAAAAGTGTCTATAATCAGATTAGATATTTAAGTATGAAAAAATGGGTTTTGCTAAAGACAGGCATGCTGAAAATCTCAGGGGAAAAGGCAGGGGAGTTTTTGCAGGGTATTTGTACGAATGATGTCAAATCCTTGACGGCGGGGTCTTTGCTGCCAACTGCTTTTCTGGACAGGTTTGGGAAGGTTTTGGCTGTTTCGGCGATCCATAGGGCTGAGGGGTCTTTTTTAGCCCAGTCGGATTTTGCTTCGAATAAAAAACTTTTTGAATACCTTTCTGGTTTGGCAGAATTCAGCAACTGCAAAGTTGAGGATTTATCAGAAGAATTTTCTGTTTTTGTTATTTTTGGTTCAGAGGGAACTGAGAACAGTAAATTTAACCCTTTACTGAACACACAACAAGTTATTATTCAAAAAAGCTCAGCTGAAGGCACAATCAGGGAACTGGAACAGAAAGGGTTTGCAGAGATGGCGCAGGAAGACTGGGAGAATTACAGGATTGGTAACAGAGTCCCTGAGTATGGGAAGGATTATGATAACAATTACATGGTTTTAGAATTGGGGTTGGATAACCTGATCAGTTACACAAAAGGTTGTTATACTGGACAGGAGGTTGTGGCCAGAATGAAGAATTATGGCGGGGAAATACCAAGAAAAATTGTGAAGATGAGCTTTGATGAAAAAAACAAGCTCACTGAAAAAGATAAAATATTTTTTGAAGGAAAAGAAGTTGGATTTGTAACTAGTGTAGGGAATAGGATTTGCCTAGGGACAGTAAAGAAGGGTTTTTTTGAGGAGGGGATGGAGCTTGGAACAGAAAGTAAGGTGAAATTAGTTGTTGAGTAGAACAAAACTCTTTATAAATACTATACACTAATATAAGTAAAATCAGAAATTATTCTATTGCAATTTGAAAGAGCTACCCAACCAAATGTTTTCTTTCTGGGTTATAAGGCTCTTAATACAATAGTATACAATTGGAAAGCTTGCCCATGGAAATGTTTTTCTTTTGGGTTATAAGGCCTTTCATATAAAGCTGGAATTTATTACAAGTGTAAAAATGAGGGAGGGTTAGAGGAACCGTAGGTTCCCTATTTTACAAAAAGAAAAGGGTATATATGCAACCAGTGCCGCCAAGTTACATGGCTTATGACAGGGCAATAACAGTATTTTCCCCAGACGGAAGGCTGTTGCAGGTCGAATATGCCAGACAAGCAGTTAAAAAAGGCAGCACTTCTGTAGGATTAAAGACTCAAGACGCAGTTATTCTTGGCGCAATTAAGACAAGCGCGCCTTTGCTTGCTGAAGATTCCCACAAAAAGATTTATCAGATAGACGATCATGTGGCAATTACAAGCTCTGGCCTTTTGGCAGATGCAAGGGATCTTGTAGAATATGCGAGGGTAAAATCCCAGGTAAACAAGATTACTTTTTCTGGTCCAATATCAATAGCCAGCCTCACAAAATTCATAGCAGACAGGAAACACGTCGTTACCCAATACGCTGGTGTCAGGCCATTTGGTGTCGGATTCTTGATTGGCGGGGTAGATGACACAGGATCCAGGTTGTTTGAAACAGACCCATCTGGAACTGTAATAGAATGGTTTGCGCAGGCCATTGGAAGAGGTTCTGATAAAGCAAAGAAAGCCTTAGAGACTGGATATAAACCTAAGATGACTGTTGATGAAGCAATAAAGCTTGCGCTAGAAGCCCTGAAAGCTGGGGAAAAGGAAGCTAAAACAAGCGAAATAGAGCTCACAATTATCACACCTAAAGAGTTTACTAGATTATCTGATGGCGAGATAGCGAAAAAGTTGTAATGTCTAGACTTCTTTTAAAAAAGAAATGCTTAAAACATATTTTTAACCAATTGTTCACGTATTGTAGTTCTTTTGGGTACTGTAGCATCGTGCAGCTCACTGCACGAGATGTGCGTCAGCACACGATTTTCTTTCTAAGAAAAGGGTACAATAGCTTTTTAATGCCTGACAGCCATTTATTTCTAATAGGCAAGGGAATTCCACAGATTAGCATACATTATGGTAACTATTGACGATGCAGTAATAGCAAGAATTACAAAAAACGGGATAATTTTTGAAATATTAGTTGATCCAGATAAAGCTCTGGAATTTAAGAAAGGCAAACCTTATTCTATAGAAAACATCCTCGCAGTGAACCAGATTTTCAAGGATGCCAGAAAAGGGGAAAAACTGCCGAATGAGGATCTGAGAAAGGGTTTCCAGACAACTGACATCTTCAGCATAGCAACTACAATAATTAAAGAAGGCGATGTCCAGCTGACAACAGAACAGAGAAGAAAGATGGTAGAAACCAAAAGGACAGAGATCGCATCTCTTATTTCAAGGCAGGGAGTTGACCCTAAAACTCATATTCCACATCCGCAACAAAGAATACTCAATGCGATGGAAGAGGTGCATATTGATATAGATCCCTTCAGGCCAGCAAGCGAGCAGGTACCCCAAGTTATTAATAAGTTACAGCCAATAATACCAATAGCCTTTGAAAAGATCACTGTTGCAGTGAAAATACCAATAGAACTCGCAGGGAAAGCAGGGCATTCTATAAGAGAGTTCGGGGATATTGAGAAAGAAGAGTGGACATCTTCTTCTTGGGTTGTCATGCTTACAATATCTGCTGGTTTACAGGGAGCTTTATACGATAAGGTAAACGGCACAACTTCTGGGAAAGCAGAGGTTAAGATTGTAAAGAGAGAGTCGGTCTAAGTTAAATTTATAAAATTTCAGGAGGTAAAAAAATTATGGCAGAAACAGAACAAAACACTAGCGCTTTAATAAAAGCAGAGAGGGAATTTGTAGTTCCCGGCGACAAGATAGTAAGTTCGATGGAGTATTTGCCTGGAAGAAATACTTTCAGGGATGGGGATTCTATTTACTCCAAAAGATTGGGCATAATGCACCTGGAAAACCATGTTATATCTGTTGTGCCTTTATCAGGCGGATACACAGCACAAGTTGGTGATATGGTTGTAGGCGAGATAGAAGATGTGCAATCAAATGGCTGGTTTGTAAACATGCAGGCACCACAGAGTTGTTATCTATCCCTTTCAGGTGTCAGGGGATTTGTAAGGCCAGGAACAGATCTCACAAGAATATACAATGTTAGCGATCTTATTTACGTAAAAGTTGTTTCTGTCACAAATCAGGGAATTGGCTTATCTATGCAAGACGACAGGGCAAGAAAATTATCTGGCGGAAAGATGATATATGTGGAACCTGTTAAAGTTCCTAGAGTCATTGGAAAACAGGGCTCGATGATAAGCATGATAAAAAGAAGGACAGGAAGCAATATTGTTGTTGGCCAGAATGGAGCAATCTGGTTGCAAGGCGGGGATGAAGCATTAGCAACTACTGTGATAAAAATGGTTGAGAAGGAATCACATAAAGAAGGTTTAACAGACATGATTGAGAAGTTCTTGAATGAAAACGCACCGCCACTTCCAGCTAACCAGCTGCCTTCAACCACAGAAGCTTCACCAGAAGCCGAATCTGAAAATAATTTAGGAGGTCAAATAGAGAAATATGGCAATGAAGAGAATTGACGGAAGAAAACCAGAGGAATTAAGACAGCTTGTAGTTAAAGCAGGCGTCCTGGAAAGGGCACAAGGATCAGCCCTTGTTAAATTGGGGAGAACAACAGCTTTGGCTGCAGTGTACGGGCCAAAAAGGCTATTTTCAAAGCACCAGCAAATACCAAACAAGGGGCTTTTGGAAGCCCATTATGTGATGCTGCCTTTTTCTACAGATGACAGGATAAGACCAGGCACGAGCAGAAGAAGCACAGAAATTTCAAAAGTAATGAGGCTTGCATTAGAACCTGTTTTGTTTTTAGAAGAGTTTCCAAGGGCAGGCATAGAAATACATGTTGCTATACTACAGGCAGAAGCAGGCACAAGAACAGCAGCAATAAACGCGGCATCTGTTGCTCTGGCAGATGCAGGGATACCAATGAAAGACCTTGTCGTTAGCGTTTCTGCAGGAAAAATAGATGGCGAATATGTGCTAGACCTTGTAGGAAAGGAAGAGGAAATGACAGAATGCGACTTGCCAATAGCATACATACCAAGGGAGAAAAAAATATCATTACTCCAGATGGATGGTGATATGCCTCTGAAAGATGTCAAAGGCGTCATGAATTTAGCAATAAAAGGCTGTGAAATAATTTACGAAAAACAAAAGCAGGCTTTAAAGGAAAGATGGATAGATCAGGTTAAAACAACCATCGTATAAGGGGGATAGGGGATTATTTTCCTAAATTTATATGACAACTAAAAGCGATTACATAGTAGATCTTGCAAAGAGATCTCTAAGGACTGACAGAAGAAAAGAAGACGAGTTCAGAAAAATTGAGATACAAAAAGGTGTAATTGAAAAGGCTGAAGGTTCTGCATTGGTCAGAATCGGATCAACTCAGGTAATGGCTGGGGTAAAGATGGAAGTGAAAGCGCCTTTTGAGGATACACCAAATGAAGGCGTATTAATTGTAGGCGCAGAACTTTCACCTATGGCATCTCCAAAATTCAGGTCAGGCCCTCCAGGCGAGGATGCTGTAGAACTTGCGAGAGTTGTAGACAGGTCTATAAGAGAAAGCCATTCAATAGATGTGGAAAAACTCTGTATAACAGAAAAAGAAAAGGTTTGGATAGTTAATGTTGACATCTACATGCTCGACGATGGCGGCAACCTTTTAGACGCGGGCGCAATTGCGGCTGTGTCGGCTTTGTTGGATGCGAGGATGCCTAAATATGAGGATGGGAAGGTTATATACGCGGAAAAAACAAAAACCAAAGTGCCTCTAACATGCAAACCTGTGGCAATTTCACATGTGAAAATAGGGGATTACCTATTCGTGGATCCTTTGTCAGAAGAAGAGGAAGCTTCAACAGCCAAATTAACTGTTGGAACAAAAGATAACGGCAACATATGTGCCCTCCAAAAAAGCGGTGTTGACCCATTTACACTAAAACAGCTTGATCAGATGTTCGAGAAGTCGATTGAACTTGGAAAGCAGATCAGGAAACTGCTCTAACATCCACAGATCAAAGATTTAAATAAACTATAGTAAACGACATAACAAATTGGAACAAGTCGTTTACTAGATGTTCCTGACTCACCCAAAAGGTTATGTCAGGAACTATATATCAAATATGCTCCTATGGTTAAAACAAGAAAAGTTGGTTCAACTGGCAGGTTTGGTGTTAGATACGGACTTAGAATAAGAAAAAATGTTCTTGCGATAGATAAGATGAG
>Ga0209541_10010707_pt1 | contig 14540 bp, 15 predicted proteins | sample RifCSPlowO2_01_FD_184027 | JGI IMG/M metagenome (GOLD analysis project Ga0209541, IMG submission 184027) | Groundwater microbial communities from Rifle, Colorado - Rifle CSP2_plank lowO2_0.1 (SPAdes) (version 2) | ecosystem: Environmental > Aquatic > Deep subsurface > Groundwater | place... | reverse complement strand
CTGGAGTGAATGGTTGATGAGATAGATCGGTAAGAGGGGTTGAGTTAATTACAAGCTCACGAATCTGTTCGCCGATGTTGCTTGGGAGATAAAGACCTTGGGCAGCTTGAGGGTGTACGTACACAGCGTTGCCAAATTTATGAGCGCGACCATGGAGGGCGATGAGATCTTTTGGTGTTTGCATCATGAGGAAGTCTTAGAATAAGAGGACGTATTTAAAAATGTTTCTATTATTAAGTGATACTCTATTGGAAGATGAGGTAGGTTCTGTAGAAAAAGTTGTCTGGGCCGTAGAGTTTGTGCCGTTTTTGATGTATCTGGAGAAACGGCACCAACAATATATCTTACGACCAGCAGTTCAAACTCTACCTATTGGCAGGTACTTGCAAGAGCTCGCCTCTTGCTCGCTCACGTACCACGACGCCTTTTTCTACTAAGCTGATGGGGTAGAAACTCTTATAAAGTATCAGGATAGAGGGAGAGTTATGGATTCGCGACCTGTATTAGGGTTAATTGAACACGTGATTATTATTGGAAATAAAGGATTGCAGGAGAAGGTAGTTGCACGCATAGATACAGGAGCGACGTCGTCTTCAATTGATGAACGGTTGGTTGAGAAGCTGGATTTAGGGCCGATGTTACGATTAAAATTGGTAAAGTCTGCTTCGGGGAGTAAACGACGGCCGTTAATTTGTGTGAAGATAAAAATTGATGGCAAAGTAATGGAGGAAGAGTTTACGGTTGCTGATCGAGCACATATGACTTATCCTCTATTAATCGGGCAGAACATTTTAAAGAAGGAAAAGTTTTTAATTGATCCACTCAAGAAGGGAGTTTAAGATGAAAGTTGCATTAATTTCACAAGGGAGTAAGAGTTCGCAGATGGTAGGCGACGCGCTCAAGAAATATTTTGAAACCGTGGATATGATTGATCTGATGGAAATTGATGTGCGGTTAGGAGAGGAGAATGGTATTTTTTATCAAAACAAGCCGTTTGGCGAGTATGATTGTGTGTATGTGAAAGGGAGTTTTCGGTATGCACATTTATTGCAGTCGATTACGTCGTTATTAGAGGACAAAGTACCTTATATGCCGCTGCCAACAGAGGCGTTTACGACGGTGCATAATAAGTTGTTTACTCATTTGGCGTTGCAAAAGCATAATATCCCTATGCCAAAAACGTGGTTATTTCCAAGCGGAGAATTGGCAAAGCGGTTATTGAAAAAAGTGCGTTATCCAATTGTGATGAAGTTGCCGGAAGGAACGCAAGGGAAAGGAGTTATGTTTGCAGATTCGTATAATTCGGCGTCGTCTTTACTTGATGCGTTAGGGGCATTAAATCAGCCGTTTATTGTGCAGGAGTATGTGGAAACGGAAGGATGTGATATTCGTGTATTAGTTGTCGGGGAGAGAGTGGTTGGAGCGATGAGACGGCGGGCGCAGAAAGAAGAGAAGCGATCAAATATTCATGCTGGCGGTGTTGGTGAGAAAATTGAGTTGAAGCGGGAGATGGTTAATTTAGCACTAGACACGGCGAAAGCGCTCAATGTAGATATTTGCGGAGTGGATATTTTAGAGCATCCATTGGGGTCGAAAGTGATTGAAGCGAATATATCACCAGGATTGCAGGGGTTAAGTAAAGTTGTTTCGGTTGATTTAGGTGATGAGATTGCACGATTTTTATATGAGCAGACGGTGATTGCGTTGGCGCGGCGAAAAGATGAGAATGCGGCGGAGCTGCTTTTACAAATTGAAGAGGAGAAGAAGAAAAAAGAAGTACCTGAAGAGGGGAAGCCAGTTATTAGTAAAATTAATTTTCGAGGGGAGAGGATATTACTGCCGGAATTTGTAACGAAAGTGAGCGGGTTTACTGATCGACGAGAATATGTGATTGTGGCACGGAAAGGGAAGGTAGAGATTGGGGAAGGGAAGTAGGATTTATTTAGAAAAAAAGGTGTTATAATTTATTTTTTGTTCTTTTTCCCATTCTTAACTGATTTTGTAAGAACGATATTCTGGGATTTGCGTTTTGGTTTGAAAGCGAGTAAGTAGATAATAGGTAAGATGCCTAGAGAGTTGATTAATAATAATGCAATGAACCAGCCTTTTTGTTGGTATTTAGCGGCGGTCCAGAGGGCGAATCCGCGCCAGATGGTATCCCAGATAATAATTGCGCCAAAGATGAGAAGGACCCATAACGGGCGTTGATATAAAGTGTAGATGTCGATCATGAAATTGCTGTTTGAGAAGTGGTTTTTATAGTTTGTGGTGGTTGAGAATGGGGTTTATTTTTTAGATGATATTGAGATTTCGTAGTTGGAGGTAGCAAGGAGTTCTATTCCTGATAGATTTAAAGTATATGACCTATTTCCACTTTTAAATGTAGACGCGAAAAGGCCTTCGAGATTAAGCGCATTTATTTTTTGGGCAAGATCGTAACAATTCCTGTAACTTAAGTTTTCTTCTACTTTTTTTGACCCCATAAAGAGGCTAAAGAATAAAGGAAAAGGGAGAGATTTGGTTTGAAGAGCGGTTTTTGGTACATGAGAAAGAGCAGTTGATTCGCCAACATTGATATATTCGGTTGGTGTTCCAGCTAGGACGATTTGAAGCTTGTGTTTAAAGTCGATACGTGGAAGAATATCTTGGGGTTGTAATTTGTAGACGACTTCTCCTTCTTTAGTGCATTCAAAATTTCCAAAACAAACGCCACCAGCTGTTGAGTCAAAGTCAAGACCACGTTGTTTTAATAAACATTCAAGTTGATAATCACGAAATTTTTCGGCATCATATTCTACAGGAAGGGAGAGAGCAAAAGAAGAGACCTCAACAAGAGGAATGTTATAGTTTTTCTTTGCTATTTGTATTTCAAGGCGGCGCCCTGTTGCACTTATTTGATTCATATTGTTTAACGAGAGAGGAGGATTTATAAAAGTTACTATTAAAAAGTAAGAAATATTGTAAGGAGGAGTATTCAATTCTTCGGATGGTCATGGCCCATTTTGCGGCGTTCGTGGAGGTGTGCAATGTGACGTTGTCTTTCGTCTTTGAGGTCGATTTGTTTATGGCGGATGCCGCTGACGATGTTTGAGACGTGTTCGCCGCCTAGGAAGTGTGGTAGGATGACGTAATCGGCGCCTTGGGTGTATAATTTTAAGGAATCGTCGATGTCTGACGCAGTGACGAGAATTTTGGCGCGGGAATTGAGGGCACGAACGCGACGGATGAGATGGATATTATCGCTGAGATTGGGAACGGTTGAAATTAAGATTTGAATCTGTTCCAGATGCATGCGTTCAATGATTTCATCGTCGGTTACTTCGCCGTAGATGCAATGATAGCCGTGTTTGACCATGGTATTGATGATTTCAGGGTTGTAGTCTATAACTAAGACACGATTTTTGATATCTTTTAAATCGCGAAGGATACTATAACCGATACGGTTATGACCACATAAGATTATTTTTGGTTTTATTTCTGTTGGTAAGTATTCTAAACGTTCGGTGGTAAAATAGTCGAAGAGATGAAGTGGTTTTTGCAAGAAAGTGTATAAGTTGTCGCTGTATTTGATAAAATATGAGCTGAAAATTATAGAAAAGAGAAGAGTTAAGACGATAAGAGAAAAAGTATCTTGGGAGATATGACCTAACATAAGCCCTTGCGCAGCGATAATCAATGAGAATTCACCCATTTGCGTGAGGGAGATGGCGGTGAGAAAAGAAGGTTTTTTGGTGTATTTAAATAGAGTGCAAATAAACATGGCGATAAATGGTTTGATCACAAGAATTATGAGGAGAAGAATGATTAAAGGCAGCAATACTTTTTTGAGGATAGCAAGTGAGAGGCCCATACCTAATGAGACGAAAAAAAGCATGGCGAAAAAGTCTTTTAAGCTTTTGATTTTGCCGATGATTTCAATGTTGTAGTCTAAATTTCCTAAAGTGATACCGGCGATAAAAGCACCAATGGCGAGCGAAAATCCTAAAAAAGCGAAGGTAATTGAAAAAAGAAAACAAACGGCAAGTGAGCAGATGAGCAAGAGTTCTTGATTTTTGGCAGCAAAGCTGAATATTTGTGGAAAGATATGACGGCTGGCAAGATAGGCGATTGTAAAGAGGGAGAGGAATTTGAGCAGAGCGATGATGAGAAGAGCGATGCTAAAACTATTTAATGAAGTGAGGATAGAGAGGGCAAAGATGGCAACGATGTCTTCTAAAAGCAAGATACCAATGATCATGCGGCCATGCAAAGTATTTAATTCACGTTTATCAGAGAGTAATTTCATGACAATCATGGTTGAAGAAAATGTGATCATCAACCCTATATACGCGGCTTCAAGACTGAGATAGCCAAGGAATAATGCAGCAATGTAGCCAATGCAAAAGAGTATGGCGATTTGAATAGAGCCTCCGACAGTTGTGACGAACGCAACATTTTTGAGGCTTTTAATATCCATCTCTAAGCCGACGATAAATAAGAGGAAGGCAACACCAATGGTTGAGATGGTTTCAATAATAGTATTGTTGGTGACGAGTTGAAGAATAGGGGTGATGAGAACACCGACAAGGATATATGCGAGAAGCTGAGGTTGTTTGAGCAATTGCAGGAGGTAGGCAAGAATAGCGACGACTATGATAATAATACCCAATTGGGTAAAAAAACTCCCGCTCACCTCTAAGACCATAGGTTTTAGGGAGGGAAGAGGTATTTATAAACGTTTTGGGGTGTGCTAGGCTGATATTTATTTTGGAGACTCTAAATTCTTTTAATATTGAATTTATTTTGAGTGGAAATGGTGTTAAGTGAAGTTCTTATTGCGGTTGGCCTTGGTGTTTTTGCAGGGATTATCACGGGCATTACACCTGGGATTCATGTGAATTTAGTTGCAGTGATTGTGGTGTCGATTGCGCCGATGTTATTACAGTATACGAGTGCTGTTGTGCTTGGGGTGTTTATTATTACCCTTGCAATTATTCATACGTTTCTAGATGCGATTCCCAGTATTTATTTGGGAGCGCCGGATGCGGGGCAAGAGTTAAATGTACTGCCGGGGCATCGATTATTATTGAAAGGTGAAGGGCATAATGCAATTTTGTATACGATTGTGGGGTCCCTTGGAAGTTTAGGATTAGGATTTTTGTTGTTTCCGCTGTTTGTTTATGGAATGGAGAAAATGCAGCCGTTAGTTGGTGCGATCGTGGGATATGTGTTGATGGGGTTAGTTGGGTATATGATTGTGCGGGAGAAGAAGAAATGGCTGTATTGTGCAACGGCGTTTTTGTTGTCTGGTGTGTTAGGGTTATTAGTGTTTACGATTCCGACATTACATCAGCCGTTATTTCCGTTGCTGTCGGGGTTGTTTGGATTTTCGCTGTTGATTATGAGTTTATCGGAGAGTACGAAGATACCGGCACAGGATACGACCAAAAAAATGACGTTGTCTTCGCGGAATACATTAAAATCAGTTGGGGCGGGAACGGGGATGGGCTTTATTGCGGCGTTTCTGCCAGGATTTGGTTCTTCGCAGGCGGCAATTATCGCGACAGAATTTGTAGGAGATATTGGGGATGAAGGTTTTTTGAGTTTAGTTTCGGGATTAAATACAGCGAATATGCTGTTGAGTATTGCGGCGGTGTATGCGATTGAAAAAGCACGCAATGGCGCGATTGTGGCAATTAATCAATTAATTGGAGGAGTGGGGTTTGAAGAGATGATGTTATTTATTGGAACGGCGCTGGTTGCAGGAGGAATTGGCGCGATTGTGACGATTTATGGATCGAAAATATTTTGTAAATGGATTGTGAAAGTGAATTATAGATATTTAGTGTATGGCATTTTAGGATTTATTACGGTGCTTACGATTTATTTTGATGGGTGGTTAGGGGTAGTTATCTTAGCGACGGCAACGGGAATTGGTCTGTTGACGTCGGTGTGGGGGATTGCGAAGAGTCATTTGATGGGATGTTTGCTTTTGCCGGTGATTTTGTATTTTGTGTTGTAGAATTTAAAAATTATTTCAATACCACTCGGGAAAGAATTCTAATTTACGTTCGTTTGTGATGATGGTTATATCTATTTTTTTTATTATTTTAGGGTGTTTTGTTTTAATTTCTTCTATGAGTTCATAGATATATTCCACTGTTTCTGCTTCAATTTCAAGTTCTAATTCCCATGTGCCAATTGATTTAATGATATGAATGATATTTTTTTGAGCTTTACAGTAGTTGAGGACTTCTTGGAATTTGTTATCTTGATAATCTTGGAAATAGAGGCAGAGCTTAAAGAATTTCAATCCTAATTTATTGATATGCAGAAAAGTAGTATAGCCTTGGATAATTTTGCGTTGTTCGAGATCTTTTATTTTTGTTAAGATAGTTTTGCTATTGAGATGTAATTTTTTGGCAAGATCTGTCACTTGATATCTCCCATCATTACGAATTAATCTCAAAATATCTTTTTGGTCTTTATCAATTGTTTCAAGATGGGGTTTACCTCCGTAGATGAATTCTTTGCGGTAGTCTATTTTGTGTTTTATCAAGTAATCTCGATTGAATACCAAAGCGTCTTCTATAAGAGTTATGGCATATTCTTCAATGTAATGCCCATGTTTATGGAATAGTTCATTTTTCTTGGCAGCAAATTCAATTAAATTTTGACAATAGAATCCAATCAATAAATCCCATGCTCCGGTACTTTCAGCAATCCAAATGACATAGTTGTCGTTTTCTAGCTCTTCTAATAAAGCTTGTTTTTTCTGCTTATCGAGTCCTTGAAAGCGCAGATAAATTTTATAGCCATAAATCCCTAAACGACTTAAAGAAAACACAGGAACAAATTTCCAGAATATTTTTTGTTCGGTTAAATTTTGAAAATGGTAGGATACAATGGTTTTCTTGGAATTTATCTTTTGCGCGAGTTCTTTGTAGGAGAGACGGGCATTTTTACCTAGTTCATAGAGCATTTTCTTGTCTGTTTCTGAAATTAGGCTCATTTTTGTATGAATGAGTATATTTGTTTATAAATTTTTCGTATTTGTACAACTTTTTAATATAAATGTTTAATAAGTTCTTTGTGATTAATTTACTATAAAGTAATAACTAGGATATAACCTATTGGATTGAAACTAGTTAATACAAATGAGGAATATTACGATGTCAAATGAAATGAATATTAAAAAAGCATATGTGGCAACCAATGGCTGCCATGGATCTGAGACGCAGGTACGACAGTATGCGGAGACGTTCAGTAGAAAAGGGTATCTACTTACGGCACGAGTCGAAGATGCAGATGTTATTGTTGCGGATTTGTGTTCGTTTACACATCAAGCCAAATCGGATTCTGTGGGATGGCTCAAATCAATTGAATCGCAGCGTAAACCGACGTCTGAAGTTATTGTAACCGGCTGCTATCTTGGAATCAATCCGGGAAGTGTAGAGGCGGTTGTGCCAAGGGTTAGGTATATGACTAAAGAACAAATGCGTACGTTTTCTGGCAACACGCTTGCTACACCGATTGTTCCAGGCTATGTTGATGCAGAGGGCGTGTTGAAGTTAAAAATTGAAGATGGGTGCGGAGGGAAATGTACATTTTGTGCGATACCTAATGGTGTTGGTCGCAGGTATAGTTATCCGTTAGATTTGATTATGTCTACTATTCAGAATTATGTAGGTGAACATCCAGGGACAACGGTTAAATTTGTGGGAGAAGATATTGGGTTTTATGGTCTTGATCGAAAAGATGGGACAACTATACTCACATTACTTGATAAGGTGAAGGATTTAGAGGGCGATTTTAACGTGCGAATAGATGTTGTAAATCCGTGGTGGTTTTTGCGATATCCTCATCTCATTGATTCCATGGCAGAGGGGGTTAGCGCGAATCGTATTGTGCCGTATGTTGGTGTGCCGTTGCAGTCGGGTTCGGATACGATTTTGAAGTCGATGAAGAGGCTTTATTCACGTTTGCAATTTGAGGGTGTTTTGGATACGTTGCTTGAAAAAATTCCCTCTCTTGGTTTATCCTCTGAAGTAATTGTGGGATTTCCAGGCGAGACAGATACTGATTTTAAACATACATTTGAAGTTGTTGATAAATATAATTTCAATCCTTTGGGTGTTTGGGGTTATACGCCTTTTGAAGGAACTGATTCATTCCATTTTGAGAATAAAGTTAATTCGAACGTGATACAAGAGCGGATGGAAATGCTTGTGGCGCTGGTTATTGATAAAGAGAAGAAAAAACGAGGCTGTACGACGTTAGAAGAATTATGTGCACAAATGGAACAACAAGGATTTCTACCACTCAACACAAATGGGAAAAATTTATTTACGGGGGTGAGACAATGACAGAATATAAAACGATTGAAAATATGTGCAAAGAAGAGCGAACTGCGTTAGCACGTTTGCTTGAGAGCCATCTTACTTTTGCACAGCGAATTGACTACACGCCACGGGAGAATAAAGTTGGGATTAATTATAGCCCTAAAGAACGCATAGGAGTGTTTTATGGCTAAATTTTTTTCTTTTTTCTTTGGTCATTTACTCTTTTCTTTTTGGAGATATATATATTTTTCTACTAAGCTTTTTTCTTGCAAACATTCTTAAATAAGATATTTTGTGCTTCATATTGTGGATGTAAAAACTGATTATCTAACTATTTTGAGGGCGTTTGTGGATTTGCCGTTTTCGGTAGGTAAGAGACTACTAATTGATTATCTGCAAGGAAATGAGGGGAATGAGTCAATTGAACGTAATAATTTATCGTTGAATAGTTCTTTTGGGTCGCTGGCATATACGGAAGAGGAGATTGGAGAGTTGCTTGAGATTCTTATTTCGCATGATTTAGTGCGCTATACGACGGTTCCAGGCAAAAAATTTTGGAAAGTGTTAGAGATTACACCAAAAGGAAGAACGGAATTGAGTCACCCCACTTTAACTATTGAGGTGAAAGAGAAAGTTAACTTTGCGGCTGGTCTTCAAACACAAATTGATGTGGTGAGTGCGCAAGATGTGGCGATGTTTGCGGCGCTTGGGAAAGTGATGGAGGGGTTTACGGATGAGCAGAAGAAAGCGATTGTTTCAAATAATCAGCAGATATTATGTATTGCGGGAGCGGGATCGGGAAAGACGACGGTTTTGACGAAACGCATAGAGTTTTTGATTAATTATAAATCAGTTGATCCGGCACGCATTTTAGCAATCACATTTACGCGAAAAGCGAGAATGGAGATGATGCATCGATTGGAACGAATGCCTGGTACATCACGAGTGCAAGTTGAGACGTTTAATTCATTTTGTGAGCAGTTGTTAAAAAAACATACACATGAGGTATATGATCGAGAGGTAAGGGTAATTACGTATCCTGAAAAATTCGGGGTGATGAGTAAAGCGTTGGCAAGAATTGGTGTTGGTATGGAGCGGGCAATTACTATTTATTTTACGTCAACGCAGAGAAGATTGAAGACCAAAGAGCAGCTGGCAAATATTTTTATGAATGATTGTTTTTTTATCCGCGATTATTTGAAATTGAAATCGTGTGATATTGCGAGTTTGGGGAAGAGTAGTCCTTCGGCAAGATTAGTGTTTGATATTTGTGCGTTCATTGATTTGTACATGGCAGAGCATGGACTGCGTGATTTTGCGGACCAATTAACGGATACGCTGGCGTTATTTACAAAATTTCCTTCGTTGATTCCAAAATATGATCACATTTTAATTGATGAGTATCAAGATGTGAATTCAACTCAAATACAACTGGTTGATGTGTTAGGTTCTGCTAATATTTTTGCTGTGGGGGATCCGAGGCAATCGATTTATGGCTGGAGAGGGTCTGATATACGATACCTACTTGGTTTTCGTGAGAAATATCCGGGCAGTCAATTGTTGATGCTTGCGGATAATTATAGGTCTTCACCAGCTATTGTCGCATTGATTAATGAATCGATTAAAGAGATGGGGTTATTTGATCTGAAATCTGCAGTAGTTGAAAGTGGAAAGATGGGGGAAGTGCAGTTGTTGCAATTTACGACGGAGGCACAGGAATTTGAATTTGTGATACAGAAAATTATTTCTTCAAATATACCACGAAAAGAGATATTTGTGCTGGCGCGAACAAATAAGCAGCTGGTGGAATTATCTGCGTTATTGCAGGCGCGACGGATTTCGCATGTGTTGCGCAGTGATGAATTGAGAAAAACGATTGAGGCACAAGAGCAAGATATTACACTTGCAACGATTCATGCAATTAAAGGGTTGGAAGCGGAGATGGTGTTTGTGATTGGGTGCACGCAGAATAATTTTCCTTGCAGAGGAACAGAGCATCCCGTAGTTGAGATGGTGAAATTGGAAGAATATGATAAAGAGGAGGAGGAGAAACGGTTGTTTTATGTGGCGATGAGTCGTGCAAAGAGAATATTGTATTTGAGTTATTTTGGGTCGAAGCACACTTCTTATATTACGCCGGCGATGCGGGGATTTTTGGATAAATCAGAACAAGAGAATTTTTTGAAGAGTATGAATATGCCGCTGCCTGTGGTTGAGAGAACTCGTGTTATGACTGAGGTCTTCAAAGCGAATCCTGCGTCGTCTGCTTTGAAGAATAGTGCGTCTGCGGAGCTTATAACGATGTTAAAACAATGGCGGACGCAGAAGAGCAGTATTCAAGGAGTGCCAGCGTATATGGTGTTACATGATGCAACGATTATTGATATTGCACAGAAGATGCCTATCACTAGTGAGGATTTAAATGAAGTTCATGGGATGGGCGACGCGAAGATTAAACGGTATGGGAGAGAGATTTTGGGGATAGTGAATGGTGGGTGAGTGATTTTTTTTTCTCAAAACTCTCGTGGATCATTACAAAAAACGCCATCTGCACCGCGTTGTTTGAGGAGTGTTATTTCTGAGCGTTTGTAGACAGTCCAAACGTAGACTTTTAGATTATGTTGGTGAAGAAATTGAATTGTTCGTTTGGTTGCTAAGGGTTTACCTAGGCTGATGGATTGGACGTTGGCTTTGGTTGAGCGATTGAGGATGATTTGTCTGGTAATAGGGAGGAAGATTCTTGCGAGAAAGTCAAAGAGGTATTGGCCAATATCCGTTTTAGTGGCCCAGAAGATTAAAGTGGTTTTTATTTTGGGGTTGATTTTTTTTACTTGATTTAGGGCTTTTACAGAGTTGCCAGAGACGATGACGTAGGATTCTGCTTTATGTTTGGTTATGAGTTTAGTGACTTGTGCTGCGGGATTGATGCTTTTGATTTCGATGTTGAGCTGGCAGTGGTTTTTGGTGAGTTTTATGACTTGTTCAACTGTGGGAATGGGTTCGTTTTTTACTGTTGTGCGAAATGCTTGAAGTTGTTTGAGGGTGTAGTCTGAGACGTTGCCTCTCCCGTTTGTTGTGCGATTTAGTGTGTCGTCGTGCATGATGATGGCTTTATTTTCTTTGGTGAGGTGAGCGTCACATTCGATCATGTCGACTTTGTACTCTATTGCGCGTTTGAATGAACGAAGAGTATTTTCTGGTTCTAATGCGGGGGCGCCGCGGTGACCGATGTGGAGGAATGAATTAGACATATTGGAATGATTAGGTCAGAGGTTATATATTTTTTGGATGATGCTGAAAAATTAAATGCCTATTTTAGTATATAAATCTTTAAGAAGCGTACGGCTAAAAATTAGCTTATGTTGGATGAAATCGTTTTTAATAGGAGTCGATTATATAGAGCAATAGGTCTAGCTATGCCAATGCTACTTCAAGGGTGTCCGCAAGAGGTATTGCCACCGGAAGCATTTTCTTCGACAGATGTCTTAGAGACAAAGATAAATCGAGAAAGAGGAGATGGGGTGTTGTATGATTTGGTTGAAGGGCAAACCCAACAAGGTGATGTATTATTTGAGGCAGAAGTGAGGGGAATCAAAGAAGAAGTAGTACCTGTTGTGGATACCCTGCGTGCGCAAGATATTACTCAAGATATTAATCCAGAGATTACCCAAGATATTATTCCTGAGGTGACTGCAGATATACAAGCAGATAGTGAAGCTTTTGATAGTGTGGTAAATCCAATAAAACCGTATGTGAAAGATGAGCATTGTGTGGCGTTATTTCATTTTGAGTCAGGAAATGAATTTGATGATTCTTGTAATGGGTTGAAGTTAAATAATTATAATACGAGTGAAGCGGGGTCGTTAAAAGAGTTTGGGAAGGCGAGAATGTTTGATGGGAAAGCGTATCTTGAATTGCCTGATGCGGCGCTGTTGAAAGTGAAGAGTGGGTTGACGTTAGAAGCAATGGTGAAACCGCAGATAATGGGTAAGAGTTATGAAGGAAAATATGGAACGGTTGTTACTAAAGAGGATTTTTATGAGGGGTATTTTTTGAAAATTGAGGAGGGGAAAGTAACGGGCGGGGCGATGTTAAGTGATGGGAAGATTCATACGGTGTCTTCAGTGTATGTGTTGCCGGTGGATACGTTTACACATTTGGCGTTTACGTATGATGGGGCAAAGATGAAGCTGTATGTTGAGCGAAAACTTGTTGCAGAAGAATTGGCGCAAGGAACGATTGTCTATAAAACGAATAAAAGTTTTTTTATTGGGTTGAATGCGTATGAGAATGGGTTTAAAGGAACTATTGATGAAGTTAGGGTGAGTGATGTGGCAAGGGAGTTTTGAGGAGTATTAAATGGTATATTCTTCTTGGAAAGAAATCACTGGAAGAGATGTGCCTTCGACTTCTGGATTTTCGGAAGAAGTATTTAAGTACTTAAAACCGGCGTCTTGTGTATTGGATGTAGGATGCGGGTATGGCAGACTCTCAGGATTTCTGTTGTCAAGAGGATATGAGGTATATGGCATTGATGTAAATGAGAATGCGATTGCTGAAGCGAAACGAAATGAAAAATTGCGAAAGATTTCATTTAGTGTGCAGGATGCGACAAACACGACTTTTTCTTCTTATTTTTTTGAAGGGATTATATCACAGGCAGTTTTGGGCTGTATGATATTTGAAGATAGACAAAAGATGTTGGAAGAATGTTATAGAATACTAAAACCAAATGGAGTTATTCAGTTGGCGGAGTTTGGATATGGAAAAAGTAGAGAAGAATATATTGAGCAAGCTAGAATTACAGGAGAATATGGGACACAAATTGTGAGGAATGCTGATGGGTCTGAGAGGTATCGAACACATAATTTTGCAAAAGAGGAATTAGAAGAGTTAGTAGGTTGTGCGAGATTAGAGATTATATCATATGAACTTTCAGATTTTACTTCTGTAAATGGGAATACATATCCAGGACATATTTTTTTGTGTCGAAAGTGATTTTAGGGAAGTTTTCAAATTTCTATTTAGTAATTCATTCTTTTTTCGTATTCTTTATGATCAGGGAGATGTGGCAAAACTAAAATTCTTTTTGGTTTTCATATTCAAAATTAGTGTTATTTAGCATAGCCAATTCTTCTTCATAACTTTCCCAAGGGAAGAGATACACATTTTCAAAATTAATACCTATTTTTTTACATGCTTCTTTGCTTAATTTTCTGTTTTCATTTGTATAATATCCGCAAGTTGTGAAATCTATATTTTTAACAGAATCTTTGTAAAAATAGTCTTTAGCCAAAGAAACATAAATTACTTTTGAATCGGGCAGTTGCTTTTTTATATCAGAGACTACCATATTAGCAATTCTCCCGGATGAGTGATTTCCTTCAACTACTACAATAATCGGATTTTTCTTTTTGAAGTTTATCAGGTGAGAGAATTTAGAGTCATATAATTTTTTAAGTTCAGTGTTCTTTTTTCTATGAAAATATTTATATTGGTACGGGAGAATTCTAATAACCCTAAATTCGAATGCTAATTTTAAAGCGAGAATTCCTCCACCTCTTAAAATTGGAACAATTACATCTATTTTAATCTTTTTTTTGTTTAGATAATTTTCAACTTCGTTTTTAATTTTTAGAGCGTATTTTTCAAAATCTTCCCAAGATAATTTTACTAAATCCTCTTTTTTATATTGCATAAATAAGGTAATGATTGAATGATTATAAAGTTTTTGTTATTTTGTATGTGCATAGCTCGCTCGTATGCTTCATTCGCTGTAATTCGTACTGAAGCACCGTGTGCAGTCTAACGAGACACTGGGCTTGCTCGCTGGCGATAGTCGCGCTATGCACATACGTTATTTTTTCCCCCAGTAATTGGGCGGGAAAAATTAGGAATATTATTCAATTATACTTTCCCAAACTCATCTGGCCTTTTCTTTTTCTTTCTGATATTTCTTCTATGACTTCTTCACCAACTTGGAGTTTGATGTCTTGAGCGAGAGCGGTGCCGAGGATTTGAGTGAGGGTAGTAAGATCGACTGTTTTGATGGCGCCGAGGTCTTTGATGCCATTTGCATAGAGTTTTCTGGCTCTGACTCTGCCGATGCCTTTGAGTTTGAGCAGAGCGAGGAGTTCTTCTTTGACGCCGTATTGTAAACGTAAGCGGAGTTTATGGATTTCTTTTTGGGCGTGATGGTTACTTGTGATTTTGGAGAAT
>Ga0209541_10010706_pt1 | contig 14543 bp, 9 predicted proteins | sample RifCSPlowO2_01_FD_184027 | JGI IMG/M metagenome (GOLD analysis project Ga0209541, IMG submission 184027) | Groundwater microbial communities from Rifle, Colorado - Rifle CSP2_plank lowO2_0.1 (SPAdes) (version 2) | ecosystem: Environmental > Aquatic > Deep subsurface > Groundwater | place: Rifle... | reverse complement strand
GATGTTTCATTGTATTCTGTTAAGATAATGCAAGGCTCAACTGGAGACTTAAGCAATGCAATTGCTGGCATTGAATGGGCTATTAATGACAGTATGGATATTGTTTCAATGAGTTTTGGCTTTAGCTCCTATTCCCAGATTTTTAAGGAAGTTCTGCAAGAAGCTTACAATAACAATACTGTTTTAGTTGCTGCATCAGGAAATGAAGGAACTGACAATATTTTATATCCTGCAAAGTATGATACAGTAATATCAGTAGGAGCAGTTGATTCAAATGACAATTTGGCTTCTTTCAGCTCTTACGGCTTTGAGCAGGAATTGGTTGCACCTGGTGTTGATATTAATTCCACTTCTTTAGGGAATAGTTATGGTATATCTTCAGGAACTTCAATGGCAACTCCCCATGTCGCAGGAGCAGCCGCTTTGATTAAAGCCTTTAACAATTCATTGACAAACGAGCAAATAAGAGCCAAACTAAGAAATGACGCTTTGGATTTAGGACAAGCTGGAAAAGATGATTTGTATGGGTATGGATTGATACAGGTTAAATTAAATACTACGAATTTCACAATAACAAATTTATCATACTTCTATGAAATATTTAATATTTCTAATTATGGATTTCCGAATATCACTTATAATTTTTGGTTGAATGGAACTGGAACTATTGACGATGTTAGTTTCTTGCCAGGGTATTATTTGGTTAATATTAGTTTTAATACAGGACTTAAAAAATCGAATATTTATAATGTAAGTGAAAATGGAAGTATATACATTCTCGCATTAACTTTAGAGGATTCTGACGATTTCAGTGCAGAAGGCACGTCAAATACAGATGGCATTGTTTGGATAAATGGAAACTATTCAGTCAGACTAACAGGCTCAAATCCTGCACTTATTGATGTTGAATGTTTTGATAGTGATGCATTTGTTGGTAATCTAGACTATTGTTATTCAGCTTCCTCAAGTCTGATGAACAGCTGTGACAATTATTTCGGAAAAATAGCTTGTAGCGTCGATACACAATGTGATAGCAATTCTGAAACCAAAGTTTATCATAGTTTTGTTAATACTGCAACTGCAAAAAGTGGCAGTGTATACTCTGATTATTACCAATTCTGCAGCAGCACTCCTCAAAGAGAAGCGCCTAATAATCACCTTACATATTATGTTTTAGACAAGAAAAGAGCAAGATGTTTAAACACTTCTCACTATATCCTAGAAGGACATTATGGTTCTGGGAATTGGATTCAATTGGGAAATACAAGAAATTGTGGCGGAGGAACATGTATAGATTCTATAAACTATACGGACCCATCTGCTTATGTCAATCCTTGCATCAGCCAAAATACTTGTACTGGAACGATCCAGGTCATAACAGAGGATAGAAACGGCAATCCTATGTCAAATTTACTTGTGTCGAGAGATGAGGTATCTAATAAAACTACGAGTTCCGTTGGGGTAGCTGAATACAATCTAAGCAAAACTTGCAATCAAAATATGGAATTCAAGGTGTATTGTAGCAATTCTTCTGGTGCAACCTTGTGTGGAACAAAAACAGCAAAGTTAGATGTTATTAATGACTATGAAGGCTTATTATTTGATTGTTCTATCTGCTCCGGAAGTCCAGACATGCAGATTGATGTGGATAATATTCGGACAAACAAAGCTACAGGAAATGTAACTGTTAATATAAGCTTAGTGAGCAGTTTTTCAGCTACAAATGTAAATATTACTTTTAAAGTACAAGGCGATAATGGATTAATAGCAAGAGAAGACAGCCAGCTTTTCAACATAACTTCTGGAAGCAGTTTTAAATCAGTAACTCAAACAATTACTATGAATGAAAACGATGATTTCTTGCATGTTTATGTTGACACTAATAATAAAGTAACTGAAAGCAATGAAAAGAACAATTATGCTTTGGTGCCTTTGTTTAAACCTCAAATAAATGCTTATCTTTCTATTAGCACAGGCTATACTTCAATTGACAATGAAATAAAAGATTATCTCAAGCTTTACATTAATGAAGTAGGCTCACAAAGCCAGGCTAATGTTACTATAGCAGTTGGATTGCCAAAGAAAAATTCTATAATAGAGACTAAAAACTGGTTTACCCAAAAAAACTACCAGTGGTTCTTTACACATTCAGTTTACTATAATAATAAACCATTAGGTTCTAAGCCATATAATGGACTAGTTGGAGCATTTAGAGATGATTATAATTACATATTTGTTGTTGGTAATGATATTGATGGCTTGCTTGCTTCACTTAAAAGATTAGTATCAGCAAGAAGCTTATTTTTTAGTGAGTTGAAGAAAGATAAAGTAAAAGTTATTGAGGATACAGATATTACAGGCGTATCAGTTGCTGATTTGCTAAGAAACCCATCGAACAAGCCTTATTACAATCAAAGAGGCTCTGACGCTTTTGCTAATGTTGTAAGTAGGATACTAAATAATAATAATTTTGAGATTGCTATTAAGACGGTACAAACGTTAAATACAACAAGCTATAACCAATCTACAATTTTGAGATTGAAGAATGTTAATAGTGATTTTTCACAAAATTATAAGGAAGTAATAACTAACGGCACAAAACCTATTGTGATGTCAGCTGGAATATTTAGCACTTTAACAACATGGGAAGATAATGGTAAGGGATTAGCCAGAGATTTAGTTAATGACGGCCATGACATTTGGGAAATAGAGATGAATGGTGGTGATAATATAGAATGTGCCACTTGTCCGGATTACACTTACCAAGACCAAGTAGATTTCTTTTGGCCTGTTTTAATTGCAGGAGTAATGAATTATTCTTCTAAGAACCAAGTGCATTATATCGGACATTCTAATGGATGCAGGGTTGCATTAAGTGCTTTGAATAGTTATTCTAATGGCAAGAATGGAACTGGGTTTGCGTTTAATACACAAACTGGTTTGTATGATTTGAATATTAGCTTGCCTAATAAACCTATGGATAAGTTCTTTGGGGTGGCTTGTCCTGCGACGCTAAATGATGGTACTGCTTTCGTAAATACATTGAGATATAAAGGACTTACTCAACAACAACCTCCTGCAGGTAATTTAGCTATGCGGGATATTAATGCAAGTAATTTGAATCACGTAAGGTTATTAGACTATGCTAATCCACTTGCTAAATATGCTCCCAATTTAATATTGGATTTTGTAAGAGTGGCTAATCTAAATAACGAAAACAGGATATCAAGAAATCTTATGCAGTTTTATAATGATTTAGCTATAAGTAGCAGTAGTACTTTTTCTGTGCCAAATATAAACATCAGCGAAATACATCTATATAATGGTAAGTCTATTTTCCCAGGCGGCGATGGTATTGTCCCATTTTCTGACCAAGCAGCTATTTTAGATAGCGTTAATACTCCAGTTGAAGTTAGTAAGTCTATAATATCAACTCATGATGCAATTAAGGATGATAATGCAGTAAAAAACTATATTAAAGGTGAATTAAAATGATTAAAATACCAAGAGCCAATAAATTTAAAGTTTATTTATTTTTTATTGTTATAATTTCAGTTTTGACCACTAATATGGTCTTGATTATCTCTCCAAACTGGGGTATATTCCTGAAAATTTTTCTTATTAGTATATTAGTATTTTCTCTAATTCATTTAGTATATTATAAATTTTATTGGTACTTAATTAGATACAAAAATGAAGAAAGAATATCAAAAGGTTTGTTAAATTCTTCAATTGTAGGTGGTATATTGTTATCTCTAATTTCAATTTTTAATTTAATATATACTACAAGACCAACATACGATTTTGATATTGAGAATGTCTTAACATACATTACACTTTTTTCTATAATTATTATTTATCTAATTAGTATTTTCATTCTTGCGAAGAACGATATAGCTTCTTTAAAAATTGATAGATCAAATAGAATACGAATAATATTGGGGTCTGTATTTTTTTATGGTCTTAACTTTTTTATTTGTTACATAGTCTTTACAATTTTATTTATTGGCATTGGCGGTTTATTTTAACATGACGAACATAAAGAAAACCTGCAATCAAGATATGGAATTCAAAGTATACTGCTCCAATAGCTCTTCTGCTACATTGTGTGGCTCAAAAACAGCAAAGCTTGATGTTGTGAACGATTATGAAGGCTTATTGTTTGACTGCTCTATTTGTTCTGGCACTCCAGACATGCAGATTGATGTTGATAATGTTAGAGTAAACAAAGCTAATGGGCAAGTTACATAAAAAATGAAATCAAAAATATTTAAACAAATTTTGTATGTAATTTTGTTACTCTTATCTATAAATTTAGTATCAGCTGCAAATATGACGATTCAAGAATTGATAGACTCTTATGATTATTCTTATAGTGATGGCACCCTAAATGCAACATCACAGAATGATTATCTGATTGATAGCAATGGCAATGGAATAAACGATACATTAATAATTAATATAACTACTGATGCTGCTACATCAGGGATTTTTAAATTTATAGTAGAGATTATAGATAAAAATGGAATATTGGTGAATGAAACTTCAAAATCTATAAATTCAACAGACAAATCAGTTAATGTTACCTTTTCCTCAGAGTTGTTATCAAAAACAAAGTTCAATTATAGCATAAGGATTAATAATAACAATGATAATTTAATTTTCAGAAAGACAAATATTGAAAGCCAAATATACTTAAATTACGAAACAGGAACAAATGTAACAAGGATAACAGACGAAAGTATAAGCAATAATTTCATAAGAATTAATTTGACTGCAAATTCAACACAAGCAATAACTACAAACATAACAGTAACTTTAGCTTATAATTCATCAAAAATATCAAAAACCGAAAATAAATCATTAAGTAATGGACTACAAGTAGTTTCAATAGACTTTGATAATGAAACCATAAAATCCACACATTATGTCGGCAATTTTACCATAGATTCCATTGTTATAGGCCCAAAATTATTTGATTTCAATCAAAACACTTCGATTTACAATTATGAAGACTTTGCCAAAACTTCTTATATTAAATCCATAGCAGATGGAAGGATAGACACAAATTCAAACAATTTGTCAGAATTCCTGGAGATTAACTTCACTATCTCAGTCAAAATAGCAGACACTTACAACTTAACTTATGATTTATACGACCAGTTTAATAATTTTGTAATTAGTATAAATAAAACTTCAACTCTATCTTTAGGAAACCAAACAGTCCAAACTTTGATTAATGGCTCAGAAATCTATAAAACAAAAATTAATGGTCCTTATGTTTTAAGCTTTGCAAAGCTTGCTATTGGCAATGACACAAAAGATATTATCTTTAATGCTTACACCACAAATCAAAGTTTCTATACAGATTTCGAAAGACCACCATTGCCTGATTTGAAAGTAGAGATTGCCGTTGCTTTTAATGATACAACTAACATAACCAACATAACAGTAAATATATCAAATATAGGACAAGTTTCTGCCTTTAATGTTTTCCTTGATGTATTTGATAATACCACTTATACAAATAATAGAAGTTTATCTTTTATGAGCAACAATGAAACTATTATTTACAGATTTAATATAACCAACAGCACAAATACAACTTTGTACACAGTTATTGCTGATTTCGATAATTTAATAGATGAAAGCAATGAATCAAACAACATAGTCCAGAATACACAGCCAGAAGTAGTTTCCCTCAAAATTGATTCAATAATCACAATGTACAGCAACGGCACTCTAAAAATCTTTGAGTTTGTTATTTTGAATGATGGAGATGCAGCAGTTACAGATGTTCAATGGTGGTTTGATACAAACGACAGCTATCTAATTAACAGCACATCCAACATAAGCTCGTTAGCTGTTAATGAAAGGGCATTTGTATACTTGCAATACAACTTCTCTGACGAAGGAAGCTACAACGTAAGGGCTAATGCTACTGGATTAAAATCTTCAACTATTGTGTCTTCTTCCTTAAGCTCTACCATAGTAGCTGGCGATTTGGCTATAACTAATTTCGATGATTTAAATATAGATGTAACTAAAGTAATATTTGAAATACAGGCAAGGAATAACTTAGAAAATAATATAACTAATATAAACTGGTCATTAGCAACTGGAGATGGACAGATAATAAATTCATCTTCCCCATTTACAACAATAAAACCAAATGAAACTGTATTTATATTTGTGAACTATGACTATGGCGCTGTTGGATTATTTAACCCAAGCGCTTCTGTAACAAATGGAACTTACTCAGATTCTAAAAGTATAACTTTAGATGTGAAGCATATAGAAGCATTTAACTTAAGTGTTGTGAATGAATCTGGCTCAAAAAGAATATTTGAGTTTGTAATTAAGAATTCATTAAGCGCAAATCTAACTGGTGTAAACTGGACTTTTGATACTAAAAACAGCAACGTTATAAATAGCACTATGGCTAGCATATTGCAATCAAACGAGCAAATGTTTGTCTATATAGACTATAACTTCACCACAACCGGCACTTTTAATGTGAATGCCACTGCAAAGAATGGAAGCTTAGGTGACTCCAGGAATTTGACTATAATCATATAATTTATTTCCTGTTCATATCTGCAATAAACCCAAATATTATGATCTGCAAGCCTATGCTCAGAATCAGTATGTCAAGCATTATCAAAGCAAAATGGCCCACTATGCCGGATGTGAAGTGCAAATACACCAAATAAAGCCCTATCAAAAAGCCCAAACTGAAAATTAATGTGCCGATGATTCCAAAAAACTTTAATGGCTCATAGTCCCTGTAGGTCCTTATTATATTAATCCAGGCTCTTGCAGCATAGCTGAAAGGATTGCCTATCAGCCTGCTCTTGCCGTTTCTTTTTGCAAAATAAATTGGAACTTCCTTAATCTTGAATTTTTGCTTTACAGCCCTTATAATTTGTTCTTGAGTGTAGGTGTGGTTTGATGTTATTGGCACTTTTTCTGCAACCTCTCTTGTGAAAGCCCTGAAGCCGGTCTGGGCATCTGATATGTTTAAATCTGTTATCTGGGAAATCACTTTTGAAAAGGCAATATTCCCCATTCTTTTGATTAATGGCATATGCTCAATCTCGCCTTTAAACCTGCTCCCAAGAACCAAGTCATAGCCATTTTCAACCTCTTTCAGCAATTTAGGAATGTCCTCTGGCTTATATTGCAGATCAGCATCTATATGGACTATAATATCAGCCTTAAGCTCAAGGCATTTCTCTATCTCTGTTTTAAAGCATTCTGCCAAGCCATAATTTTTTGGGTGGGAGTAAACTATAGCGCCTGCTTTTTTGGCCAATTGCGCTGTTTTATCCCTGCTTCCATCGTCTACTAAAAGGATTTTGTATCTTTTCTTATAGCTCGACCTATTAAAAACGTCTCTGATACCGCTTATCAGTTTGCCAACAGTCTTTTCTTCGTTATAAGCAGGTATGGCAATAACTATAGTCATAATTGCTTCTAACGGTAAAATATTTATATACATTTCTATTTTGGCAGTTTTCTTAAACTAATATCCTACTATGGTAAATTTCAAGGATTTTGTAAAGTTCTACAAGCTGGCAAAGAACAGAAACAAATCCCACCAGGATTATTTTAAATTTGAAGCTTTCCAGTCGGAAATAGTCATAAAAGAGCTAAAGAAAAAATGGATAGATTTTAAAGGAAAAAAAGTTCTTGACATAGGCTCAGGCAGGGGAGGATATTCCTATAAGCTATTTGAGGAAGGGGCATATGTAATATCACTCGATATCACAAAAGAATATTTTCAGAAAACAGGCAATATGAATTTCATTTTGGGGAATGCGTTAAAAATGCCGTTTAGGTCAAATGCATTTGATTTTGTTTTTTGCTCAAGCCTTATAGAGCATGTAAAATATCCCGAATTGCTCATAAAGGAAATAAAAAGAATTCTCAAAAAAGGCGGCATGTGCTATTTGAGTTTTCCTCCATTCTGGAGCCCTGTCGGTGCCCACCAATTCAAGCCGTTTCATTATTTAGGGGAAAAAATTGCGATAATACTGTCAAGAAAATTCTATCACGTGAGGAGTTTTAGGTATGATGATTTTTATGGCAAACTGCGCATAAGAACAATAAGGCAGGTTAAAAATATGCTGATTAACAGCAAGTTTGAAATAAAATCCATCACAACAAGAATGTCGCCTGTAAATTTCGCCAGAATTCCTGTCTTTAATGAATTTTTAACATGGCATGTTGAATTTCTTGTAGAAAAGTAAAACTTTTTATATAGTAATCTATTTTTAAATCGTGATTTTAATGTTAGCACTAAGCATAATATTGTTCTTTTTGTATTGCTGGGGCATTGGGCTTGGATTAGGGCTGCTTGTGAAAGAATCGGAAGATTTTCTTGAAAGAAACCTGATGCGGCTTGGTTTTGGATTGGGAGCGATTCCGGCAATCGGATTGTTATTCAATTTGATTAGAATACCCATAGACTGGAAAATCTTTTTTTTTGTGAGCTTAATCCCTATCTCCATTGTAGCTATCAGATTTTTAGGAAAAGGCAAAAAATTTGGGTTTAAGTTCAATGCAAATCTTTATGCTATGATTATGCTTGTATTGTTCCTTGTATCTTTTTATATGTACTCTAAGGGCGCATTTGCTTACCCGTATTTGGAAGATGATGACTCCTGGAGCCATGCGATTGGAGTTAAGTATGTTTCTGTGGAGAAAACGGTTTTCGGAAAAGACGTATCAGCTTATTTGGAGCCTTACCCTCCAGCATACGAGCTTCTTTTAGGGGTTCTGCACCAGACAAACGACTCTGTGTACTGGACACTAAAATTTTTTAATGCACTTATTGTATCTTTAAGTATAATCTTTTTCTACTATTTTGCAAAAATATTTACTAGAAGTCCAAAAAAAGCATTATTTTCTACTTTTGCATTATTTGCAGTACCAGCTTTTCTGAGCCATTTTATATGGGCTCTTGCATTGACAGTGACTCTCTATTTTGTCTCTTTTTATGCTGTTGAAAAGATAAAAGAAGACAGAAGATGGAGCATTATAGCTGCTGTAGTTATGGTAACAACTTTAACAAGCTCGCCTACCCATAGCGCTTATTTTGGCTTGTTTTTCGCAATATACTTTTTATCAAGAGTGATAATTGAAAGAAGGATTTTAATTTACGAATTCCTAGCAGCATTTTCTGCTTTAGCATTTTCTTTTATTTTATGGTGGCTTCCAATGATAATCAAGTACGGCGTAACGGGTGTATTGCAAAGTGTTGGAATAGGAGGACCGCGAGGCAACCCAAATGTTTTTAGTATAGCTGGAACAGGAGACAGAATATACACTTTATCAGATTTTATTTTCGCCAAAGAATTTAATATGATAAACAATCCCATAGGCATCGGCATAGTCCTGTCGGTTTTAACCATTGTTGGATTTCTTTTCCTAATTTTTAATTATAGAAAAATGCTCAAAAAAGAAAATTATCATTATCTTACCATAGTGCTGTGGTTTTTATTTGCCTTCTACGCTGTCAATGCAGCGAGATTTTATATCAAATTATCCCCCTTTAGGGCATGGATGTTGCTTGCGATACCGGTCTCATTATTGTCAGGAGAGGCTATTAACTTAATAAATGATCTCACTAACTCCATTACCAATTTTATAAAATCAACCAGAATAGTAAAGGTGATTTCGGTAATAGTCCTTATATTGATAGTTTATGGCATAATCATGACTTCTTTTGTCCAGAAGTATGCTGTGAATACAACAGCATCATGGCCGCCTGGAGCTTTCTGGACGTCTTTAGAAGAAGTGAAAGGCTATGCTTGGATCAAAGACAATCTTCCGAAAAATTCAAGAGTATTCACATTTGTAAATAATGGCCCGGTTATCGGAATGGACATGTATACATGCCATTGGTGCATAGAAGTGCGCGATTATCAGCGTACAGGCTTTAACGAAACAATTGAGCAGAATTATGGCTGGCTGAAGCAAGAAAAGTATAGTTATATTACAATTGACGGCCAAACTGTAAGAAAATTCGGTATTAATGAGACAAATTCAAAAATTCAAAAATTTATAAATTCAAATAAATTCAAGCTTCTATTCAGTAATAATGGCATAATAGTTTTGGAGATCTTTTGATTGCATCCTAGCCCAAAAGATTTTTATAGACATTGAGCAATCTATTTGTTGAGTTAATTACACTAAACTGCCGGGCCCTTTTTAATAATTTTTCTTTTTTCCATTTTTTATTTAATGCCAATATTATTTTTTTTGCTAAATCAACAGGGTCTCTTGGCTTTACCAAGTAGCCGACATCTTTATCAACAATTTCTGGGGTTCCGGCAACTTTTGTCGCTACAACAGGCTTGCCGCATGCTAATGCCTCAACAACAACATTGGGCAGCCCTTCATTAAGGCTTGGCAGCACCAATAAATCTGCGGCATTCATCCACAAAGGAATCTCATCAGGCGATTTTCTTCCAGCAAAATTTATAGTGCCGTTCAGCCCTAGCTTATTTGCCAATTCTTCCAAATTCTTCATTAATGGCCCATCGCCAACAATCCAGCAAATGACATTCCCGTCTTTTTTAGCCGCTATGCCAATTGCCCTGATTAAGTATTCTACTCCTTTTCTTTCCACTAACCAGCCTACGAAGAGTACAATTTTTCTATTTTTTTGCAAATTAAGCATTTCAATGCACTTATTTTTGCTTAATGGCTTAAAACGCCCCACCATATAGCCGCTAGGTATGATGAAAGTTTTTTCATGTGGCAGTTTTACATCTAAAACTCTCCTAAGGTAATAACTGACAAAAACAAAAGCGTCACAACTTCTCAATGCATGCCTATAAATGGCTCTAAGAACTTTCATCTTCCAAATTTTAGTGACGTCTTCCCCATGAAAAGTTATAACTAAAGGCGTATTGTAGTTCTCTCTTGCATAAGCCCCCAATAAGCCGCTGGAAAGCGGGTCATGGATGTGGACAATATCAAAATTCCATTCTTTTTGTATTTTTTTTATAACTGAAACTGAGGCAACATAAATAGCATATGATTGCAGCAAAATAGCGATACTTAGCAAAAATTTATTGTTTAGAAAAAATCTGGTAATTTGCAGATATTTTGGATGATACACCTCTATTCCATTTATTTTTTCTTTAAAAGGCATATCAGAAAACTTTTGAAAGGGGTTAAAGTACCCGATTCTTGGAATATAGGGGTATGGGAAAACAACCTTAAACTCGCAGTAATCTTTTAAGCATTCTAATTGATTGAGTATGAAAACAGCAGCTTCTTTATTGTGCCTATTAGGAAATGAATTTGTAACGACTAAAACTTTTGTTTTTTTATTCATCTTTATTGCAAATATTAATTTCTATTTGCATTTTTAAACCAAGCAGCAAAATTTTTAATGCCATTTTCAATTGTTACTTTGGGTCTGTAATTCAATAATTTCCCAGCTTTTGAAATGTCTGCATATGTTATAGGCACATCGCCTAATTGTTCTGCCATATGCTTAATTTTGGCTCTCCTGTCCAAATTTTTTTCTATCAGGGATATCAAGTAACTGAGTTTTACAGGAGTGCCTGAACCCAAATTTATAACATCAAAATTTATATCTTTATCCAAAGCAGACACTATTCCATCTACAATGTCTGTGACGTATGTAAAATCTCTCTTTGCATTGCCATCCCCGTATACAGGCAGCTCTTTGCCTTCATGAACAAGCTTGGTGAATTTATAAGGCGACATATCTGGGCGTCCACGCGGCCCGTAAACAGTAAACAGCCTTAAACATACGGATTTAATTTTGTATAAGTTATAATAAGTCTGGCACATAATTTCTGCGCACCTTTTTGTAGCTGCATAAGGGCTTACAATATTGTCTGTTTTATCGTCTTCGGAAAACGGTATTTTTTCATTCAGCCCATAAACTGAAGAAGAGGAAGTGAATATTATTTTTTTTACATCAAAAATCCTTGCTAACTCCAAAACATTTAAAGTGCCTTCTATATTAACTTTTTCAAATAATACAGGGTCGCTTACAGAATGCCTGACTCCGACACAAGCTGCCAAGTGTATTATTTTATCAATTTTGTTCTTCTTAAAAATACTTTTAAGAGAGTTAAATTCCGTCACATCAGTTTTATATAAAACAAAGTTTTGTTTGTTGTTGAGCAATTTAGATATGTTCTGTCTTTTAAAGGATGGCTCATAGTAATCACTAAAATTATCGATGCAAATTATCCTATGGTCGCGTGCTAATCTATCACAAACATGGCTTCCTATAAAGCCAGCCCCTCCTGTAACCAGTATGTTCATTTAAGTGGCTAAAAATGATATATTTAAATAGTTTTTTGATTATCATTTCGGAAAATGTGCGGAATTGCCGGATTTAGTTTTGGGGATGCAACGCTGCTAAAAAGCATGCTCAAATGCATAGAGCATCGCGGCCCTGATGATGAGGGCATGTTTGTGGATAAGCATATAAGTATCGGAAGCAGAAGGTTGAAAATAATAGACCTGTCAGCCAGGGGAAAGCAGCCTATAACCAATGAAGACGGCACTATTTATACTGTGTTTAATGGGGAAATCTACAATTTTATTGAGATTAGAAAGGAATTGGAGAAAAAAGGCCATAAATTCAAAAGCGACACTGATACAGAGGTCATAGTGCATTCATACGAAGCTTACGGCAATGAATGCTTTGAAAAATTTAACGGAATGTTTGCTATAGCAATCTGGAACTCAAAAGAAAAAAAACTCATTTTGGCAAGAGATAGGTTGGGTAAAAAGCCCCTTTACTATTACCATGCAGACAAGAAATTAATTTTTGCATCAGAACTCAAGGCTTTGCTTGAGCACGACATCAAAAAGGAAATTAATGAGTGTTCAATCTATCATTATCTGACATTCGGATACACACCCAGAGAAGAGTCTATTTTTTTGGATATTAAAAAACTGGAGCCTGGGTGTTTCCTGTCTTTTTCAGGCGATAAAATTCAAGTCAAAAGTTACTGGAAACTAGATTTCTCCGAAAAAATCCGTAAACCAGAATCTTTTTTTGTCAGGGAAATCATCAGCCGGCTTGAGGAAGCGGTTAAAAAAAGGCTTGTAGCAGATGTTCCGGTAGGCGCTTTCCTGTCAGGAGGCATAGACAGCAGCGCAATTACCGCAATAATTAAAAAATTCAAAAAAGACTTGAAAACCTTTTCCATAGGTTTTGAATATGAGCAGTACAACGAATCTAAATATGCCAAAATGATGGCAGATAAATTTGAAACCCAGCATTACGAAAAAATATTCTATTCAGATGACATTATTAAGCTTCTGCCGAAAATTATTTACCATTTCGACGAGCCATTTGGCGACCTTTCCGCTGTGCCAACCTACCTTGTGTCAGAGCTTGCCAGAAAGCACGTGACAGTGAGTTTATCAGGCGATGGCGGTGACGAGTCTTTTTTGGGCTATGATAGGTACAGGCTCTATCGATTGCTCAAGATTCAGGACAGTTTGCCTAAAATAATCACAAGCCCGATCAGAAATATTGCTGAAGCCCTTCCTAATATACTGCCTAGCAGATTAAAAACCTACCTTAAATACGGAAAACTTAATGACTATCAGAAATACATGGAAATCGAATCATCTGTAAAATTTGATGACAAAGAAAAACTTTTCATCAAAAATGTCGATTTTGAAGCTGATGCGAAGAAATATTTCATTTATCATGATTATTTGGATAACGCCAGCAATTTTGACTTCAACAATTATTTAGTTGAGGATATACTGACAAAGGTTGACAGGGCTTCCATGGCCGCAAGCCTGGAATCCAGAGTACCTATTCTGGACTATAAATTCGTGGAATTCACTGCAAGCATCCCCTCGTCTTTAAAACTGAAAAATGGAATTAGCAAGTACATCTTCAAAAAGGCCTTAAAAAACATACTGCCTGATACGGTGTTGAACAGGAAAAAACAGGGTTTTACTTCACCATTTGAAATATACATTAAGAAAGAGCTTAAAGACCATTTAATAAACGAATTGTCAGGGAAAAATAGGATTTACAGCTATATAAATAAAGATTACTTGGATAAACTGCTTAAACTTCACTATTCTGGACAAAGGAATTACACAAACATCATATGGGCTGTTTTTATATTGAAAAAATGGTTTGATAAATGGGCACCAAATATTTAATTAATATGCAGTTTTCCAATTCAAAATGAATGTAATACTAATAGTGGTAGACTCTTTGCGTGCAAGCCATTTGGGAGCAAATGGCTATAACAGAAACACAAGCCCCAATATAGACAAGCTTGCAAAAGAAGGAGTTTTTTTCCCTAATGCCATATCCACTATTCCAAGGACAAGCCCTTCTGTTGCTTCTATACTAACCGGGCTTTACCCCCATTCCCATGGAATAAGGTACCTTTACATAGATAAACTGAAGCCGCATGTAACAACTCTGCAAGAAATTTTACAGAACCATGGCTATAAGACCATAGGCCATGATATAGACATGAATAACACTGGTATTGAAAAGGGCT
>Ga0209541_10010704_pt1 | contig 14545 bp, 17 predicted proteins | sample RifCSPlowO2_01_FD_184027 | JGI IMG/M metagenome (GOLD analysis project Ga0209541, IMG submission 184027) | Groundwater microbial communities from Rifle, Colorado - Rifle CSP2_plank lowO2_0.1 (SPAdes) (version 2) | ecosystem: Environmental > Aquatic > Deep subsurface > Groundwater | place... | reverse complement strand
ACAGTATAATTTATTCACCAAACTGCACTTTGAAAACGAGGCCTGTATGATTGTCTTTGTCCCTAAGGAAAAGAAGCAGGGTGAGGAACGCGTCGGCGCGACCCCCGAACATGCCTACGAGTATGTAGAAGCAGGCGCTAAGGTTTATGTTGAGGCGAGTGCTGGTACTGCGGCTGGATTTCTTGACCGTACGTATAGGCAAGCCGGAGCAGCCGTTGTTGACCCGATTCGATTCACAGATGCAATCAGTTTTTATCACACGCTACCCGTCGAGAAATTTATTGTCCTTAAGGTCAAGGAGGTTTTGAAGGAAGAGTCGGATAGACTCCTTTCCCCTAGAACGCCGGTTGTCGGATTCGGACATCTTGCTTCGAACGAGTGGCTTACAAAAAGAACGATTGAGCGTCAGGCAACATATCTCTCGCTTGAAGACATCGTGGAGCAAGACGGAACGCGCCCTGTGCTTCGGGGAATGAGTGTCGTCGCCGGAGAAGAAGCGATTCGGCTCGCCATGAGGCGCAAGCTGTCGGGGGAAAAGCCGGAAGTCGTTATCGTCGGATACGGAAACGTCGGCAAGGCGGCGCACCGCGTCGCCCGCGACGAATTCTGCCTTCCGGTTACCGCAATTGATTCTTTGACCAAGTTGATTTTAATGCCGAATACTCCAACAGAATTCCGCTTCGTGCATTCGGATGGCAATCCTAAGGGAATGCTTTCGGGCGTCATCTCCAAAATGTATCTCAAACACTATCCGCTTCAGCACTCAAAGCCGCATCCCATTCTTTTGGTTTTGGCGCCTTACTCGCCGGAAAATAGGGCGCCTGTCGTGGTTACAACCGAGATGCTGAAGTATTTCCCGAAAGACTCAAGCATTGTCGACGTTTCCATCGACCAGGGAGGAGCATGCGAATTTTCCCGCGCCACCTCGCATGAGAACCCGTATGTCGAGCTTGAAGGCGTTAAGTATTTCGGCATCCCGAACATTCCGGGGGGCGTTGGAGAACGGTCCGCGCCGATTTTTTCGGAGTCGGTGAAGCCATTCATGCTTGAAAGTATCCGTCACGGTTTTGTCGGCGCCCTAAAAGAATGTCCCGCCCTGCGGAACTCTGTTTCAATTTATGAAGGCACAGTCACGTCAAAAGGCCTTGCAAAAACGTTCGGGCTTGAATACACTCCCATCGATACGCTTCTCTAGAAAGGAGAAATGTCTTGCTTAACGCACTATTGCTGGTCACTCTTGGAATTTTTCTGGGGAGTTGGGTAACACTGTTTCTGTTTATAAAAATTGGGATGAAGAACTGGAGCGAAAAAAAAGTTTCTTATTGCATTTATAATACTAACGGGAAAATGAACGTACTTATAACCTCACTTCTCTTTCTCCCCATGATGGTGTTTGTCGGGGTATTGACGGCGTACCACGCCGTCATGGACTGGAGATCCCGCAGGGCATGGGAAAAATACCAGGCTAGGTCTGGTAAGTAAATAAGGGCACAATCACGTCAAAAGGCCTTGCAAAAATGTTCGGGTTCGAGTATACTCCTTTTGAGACGATTCTTTAAAATGCGGAGAAAAAATGGACACGCCCGAAAGGCCCGAACTCGTTGACACGGACGAACTGGTTAGCCTCACTAAGAGTTTTGAAGCCGGTAAAACCGCCGAGAAAGAAAAAAACTCGAGAGACCGCCAAGCACGAGTCGATGCGATCACTGAAAAGATCACCCCGGACATTCACAAAACGATCGGTCCAAAAACCCGAGAGGCGGCTGCGGAGGGAAGAAACAGCGTGGTTATTTCCTCATTCACAAGCAATGGAGACCCGGAGTATCTTGATGGCTGGAGACAGGCATGCCGACACATCGCGGGCGACTACCGAAAAGCGCAAAGCAAGCTTCGCCTCGAAACAAGAGAGCACGAACACTCACCGGGAAGCGACGAATACTATCGCCCATATACGGAATATCAGTTCACTGCGACATGGGGCTAACTCACAAAGAAACAGTGGTAGACACATTTTAAAGAGCGAATGAATCGCTCTTTTTTGTTTTGACAGAACAATTTCCTTTCGATAAACTTTACATAGCACCTTCATATGCTTAATCGGAGAGGCGTATGACCACAGGACAATATCTTTTCCTGGTAAAGGCCTACCGGCACTTGCTCGAGTCACGACTTATTCCTAAATCGGAAGCGCCGCACGACCATCCGTGCTATTCAAAGCGAACCGCCATGATGCATTGCCGCGCGATGCTCGACGAGATGGAAAATTTAATACTTGCGGACGAGCGCGAAAAAGCGATGCGCTGGCTTGGGTTCGTTCAGGCGATTCTATGGCAGAATGAGTGCTTTACGCTTGACGAACTGAAGGGCCATAACCGCTCCGGCAAAGAACCGGAAAAAAAATAAAGAGCCCCGATGGCCATCGGGGCTCTTTTTCTCTATTTAATGATGCCGAGTTTCCTAAAAATTTCTTTTGTTTCCTCATCGCTCTTCTCAACTTCGCGAAGAAATTCGGGGCTTGGTTTAGGGATAGCGGCCATATCATAATCTTCCACTATGTAGTAATCGGCAACACGATCAAACGGGCTGGGGGAACTCGGATCTGCTGGAATATGTTTCCACTTCATTTGGTGCACCGTATGCTTAACAAAAGAGCCATGTGAATACTATATCAACCGGAATAAAACTTCAACAAGAAAAAAGAGCGAGTGAACCGCTCCTCTTATATATGAAATTTATTTCTTTATTCCCTCAAGAACAGGAATTATATCATCCGGAAAATCAAAGGGCTTCCGTATGTAAACATCAAATCCGAATCGTTCTACCATCCTGCTCCACCAACGCCTGCAGTGGTCCCGTTTATCGCGGCCGTTCTCTTTTTGCCAATGCGTAGTGTAAAAGGGATTATCAATTATAAACCTTCCGCTCGGCGCAAGCGCGCCGACTATTGAAGACAGACAGTTTTCAGCCTGACGCTCAATGTGTTCCTGAAATTCTTTTTCGCTTTTCTCAGAAGTTTCAAAATCCCATCCAATATCGTCAATCGCAGCATTTTTAAAGTTATACCAAAAACTTGTGAAAGGAATAATGACGAGAGGAAACTTCCGCACGAATGTGAAAACGCGCATGTCCGCCTGAACCACCCGGATGTGCTGTTTGGTTTCGACGGGTAACGCGTGCATAGCCCTTTTTCCAAGCTCAATCATCTCCGAAGAAGCTTCCAGCCCATAGACGTCAACACCGGCCTCCGCAAGCACCGTAAGAATTCGCCCCGCACCTGAAGCAAGCTCAAGCACCGGTCCGCCGGAGTGCTGGACCTCCCTCACCCAAAAAGCAAACTCTCCTTTCCTTCTTTCAGTCGGCCGAAGCGTGTCGCTAAGATAGCCGTTTGAATTCTTTGTTTTTTCCGCAGAATATGCCGACGGGATTTCGGGCTTCATTTGCCTGCCCCTTGTTTCAAAGTTCTTGTAATAACTGTGCCATGAATAAATGATAAAATCAAAAAATATTTTTTTATTGACAAAAACAGGCAAATAGAGTAAGATTAGCATGTCCTACCCACGCAATACCGCCTGGAGCACCTATGAGTGAATACCTCGGCACCTTAATTCTTGCAGTTCCATTTGCTCTATTTATCGGCATTCCGCTTATCCTGAATTTGTGCGAGAAAAAAGAATCATTCAACCCAATCGATAATCCGGCTGAAAATTAACTTCGGCCGAACCATTCCGAGGCCGCATGGCCTCTTTTTTATGGTAACAAAACTACCGCACGAACAAAAAAGAGCGGGTAGTCCGCTCTTTATAAATTATTGCCGGGACAAAGAAGTGTGAACTGCCTATATCTTTTGTCCTATTACTACATCGGGCCTGTGAAGCGCATTTAAATCAAAAACGCTTTTATTTAAATCATTATAGTCAGCAAATCGCACTGAAAATTTATACGTATCCGCCATGTCTAACCACCACGCATGCGCAACTTCTTTTTTCTCTTCCTGAAAAAGTAAATGCGAGATGGGACCATCAATTATGAATTTTCCGCGAGGCGCGAGGGAACGCATAATCGAGCGAATGCAAGACTCCGCCTTCTGGTAGATGAGCATGAATACTTCATTATCTTTTTGCTGTTCGTTGCCTAGCCACCACTCGTACTCGTTTATACCAAGGTCTTTTATTGCCGCCATCCTTAAAATAAACCAAAAACTTTCAAACGCATTTATGATGAGAGGAAAGCGCCCGGGAAAATTAAAATCGCACATATCCCCTTCGATAAATGATGCTTTTCCTCTAAGCTCCTGTGGGAGTTCAGCTACTGCCTTTTTTGCAATCACGAGACTATGGGGAGATGCGTCCATCCCTACACATGTAATTCCTGCTTTTGCCAATGTAATGCAGATGCGGCCGCCGCCCGTTGCAAGATCAAGAACGGGTCCGCCGGACTCCTTTGCAATTTTTTGATAGAATTTAAATTCTCCGTATGCTCCTTCGTGCAGTTGATATGTACCGTCATGGATAGACATTCTGAAGTGGCCGTTACCGCAGGATACAACTTTTTCGGCAGAATAAGCGGAGGAAATCACTGCTGGCGATCCTTGGTGTTTAAAAGATCAGTGAATAAGTAGTAGCACTTTTAAATTACTTTATCAAATCAAAAAGCGGAAATTAGTCCGCTTTTCGTATATATTCCCGCCATTGTTTCATCCATCCATTACGAAATACCGCAAGAAGAACTACATCGCGATACTTACCGTCAGTATAGACTTCTTTTCTCCATACCCCTTCGCGCGTGTATCCGCATTTTTCCTGAACGCGGACACTCGCAATGTTATCTGCGACAACCCGCGTCGAAATACGCCGAAGATTGAGAACCGTAAAAGCGTAATTGAGCAACACCATTTTCGCATCTGTTGCAAAACCCTTTCGCCAGTACTGTTTGTCCCCTATCAGCGTTCCCGTAATTGCAGTTCCGTCAAAATGATTAATTCCCATAAGAGAAATTGACCCGATGAGGTTCCCGCCGTCAAGCGTTTCGACGGCAAAAAGCACAGTATCTTTCTTGAGAAGCAGTCCTTTGAGAATTCGCCTTTCTTCATCCGGACTAATCGACTTAAACGGACGCCCAAGAAATTTCACCACCTCATAATCATTTATCCATTCGGTGAAGAGTTCTGCGTCTTTTTTTATGTCTATCGCACGAAGCCGTACTTTTTTGCCGGTGAGCATTGCTACCTCCCAATTCCGTCATACGAATCGTCATCAAGGCTCAAGTGCATGTTTTCGTATGCTCCAGAAGCCACGCTTTCGCTTTTCCCATCTGTTCCTGATTCAACTCAAACTTGCCGTTAGTAAACGGTAATGCATTCTCTACTGTTTTTTTCATCATACCCCTCCTTTTTGTTAAAGAACTTTAACTAAAATTCCCGCGACAGTTTGCCGCGGGAATTATGTTTCGAAAAAATACTAAAAACTTAAAAAAATAATTTCAAATCATAATTTCCGCGGCAAAAAGAAATATGCCAAACCCCGCGATAGTCTCGCGGCGCCATTTCTTTTAAAAATGTGAAAATTATGTATTCCATAGCTTTTTCATTCCTTTCAAAAATTTTGATATGCCCGCGTATCCTACTTTCCCGGGCGTTGATTTACACCAAGTATCATCGGATCTAAGTGCTTTCACTTCTCTGTTCGGAATGGGAAGAGGTGGTGCACACATAGATTAAACACGAGCAAATCAAAATTTTTGAAAGAAATCTCAGGCCTATTTTTGCTCTTTTTTAATATCGTCTTCAAGCGCCTTCACTCCGGCCTCTTCCTCCTCAACCACTTCGGCCGGCCAGCCCTCACGCTTAAAACCCTCAAGCGCCTTTTTTGCTTCTTCTAGCTTCTTTAATTTTTCCGGATTGACGCCTTTTTGGGGCATCGGCATTGCTTCTGGCATAAAGTTTTTTTGTTAATTTTTAAGATTTTGCAAATCTTCCTTCAATATAGTATTTATTCCTCCTTTCTCAACGCATTCAGTTCCATGTCAATTTTCTCAAGCATGTCTCGCTCCACCGGAGAAAGTTTTTCAAGAATTTTCCTTTTTTTCTCAAGTAAATCGGCGCGCTCATGATTTTTTTGAGCAACTTCAGTCAATATATGCCTCCTATAACCGGAGACGACCTTATCCTTGCCCCTTTCGAACTTTGGCTCTGGTTTTTGTGCTTCTTGCGACATAAAATTAAATGATTATTCCCCTAATAGCAAAAACCTACTATCTGACTATTCATTTCAGCAATCCCCCATCCCCATCAAGAATATACTATAATTTTTTCAATCGGGCTGGCGGTGGGATCAGAAATATAAAAGCAAAACAGAGGCGTTGAAAAAATTATAGTATATTCTTACTTACCAAACTTAGTATAGAGCAGGTAAAAAATGATCTATTAGTACCGCTCGGCTGAACGCATTACTGCGCGTACACCTACGGCCTATCAACGTGATCATCTCTCACGGATCTATGATACCTTATCTTGAGGTGGGCTTCCCACTTAGATGCTTTCAGCGGTTATCCCTTCCGAACATAGCTACTCGGCAGTGCTCCTGGCGGAACAGCCGATAGACCAGAGGTTCGTTCATCCTGATCCTCTCGTACAAAGGACGACTCCTCTCAAGTATCTTGCGCCTGCAGTAGATAGGAGACCAACCTGTCTCACGCATGTCTACCACATATTACTATGTGCATTGGACTATATCATCATCCCGATTCAATTTGCGGATGCAAATTTTCATTGGGAGGTTAACGTGTAGTCTCTACGGGTGATAAAACATTACCATCTAGTCTTTTATTCTTCCCTCATTCGCTTCTTTTATGAGGGCCTTTAGGCGACTTTCAATTTCTTGAAGGTCAAATAGGTTAAATTGATGCAATTTTCCATCTTTATACGAAAGGCTATGCGACAGATCTTGAAGTAAAACTCCAATCTCTTCTATTTTCTCTGCCTTTTGTGTTTGGTATGATGGGTTGCTTTCATTGTTTTCGATTGCCATAATTTTTGTGGTTTAAAGATAGTAATGTTTTTCTTCCCTCGGTATTGTCTCTAGAAACATTTATGGAAAATGTCAAAAGGATTTTACCGATATAAGTTAACTTCACATTCCGCGTTACTGCGGAACGCCGCCGTTATTGATGTCATTCCTCGGGTTCAAACTGTTAAAAAACTGATCATAAGTCTTAAATCATAAATCAAGATTCATAAATCTCGTTTCTTAACGGTTTGAACCCAGCTCGCGTACCCTTTTAATTGGCGAACAGCCAAACCTTTGGGGCCTTCTCCAGTCCCAGGATAGGGTGAGCCGACATCGAGGTGCCGATCCGCTTCGTCGATATGGACTCTTGGAAGCGACTAGCCTGTTATCCCCGGGGTAGCTTTTATCCGTTGAGCTTTGGCCTTATTCTAGTAAGAAATACATACTCACATTCAGAGTTACCCCTGAATGTAAATAAGTACTATAGCCATCGGATCACTAAGTTATACTTTCGTATCTCCTCGGCATGTCCGCCTTAGAGTTAAGCTGGCTTGTGCCTTTACACGTCATGGACGGTTTCCATTCGTCCTAAGCCAACCTTTAAGCCCCTCCGTTACTTTTTGGGCATGTGTGTTCCCTAATTTATATTGCATTGATGGAATGTGTTTGATAATCGGCTCGATCAATTTCTGAAATGTCCAAGCCGACTCCGACATGACATACATTCTCCAGTATACTTTTCCGTTCTTATTTTGACGATGAAGATTTGTGTGTATGTCAAAGCGCTTCAGGAGTGCATCCTGCACTCTCCGCAAATCAGATTTCGTATATCCATAGGTATGGATAATGTATGTTCGATGGGTATTCGATTTAAGCGATCCGTCATCAAGATACCAAATGGCAATCACCGATGGAGAAAGCATTTTTCCAATCATCTTCGGAATAACTTTCTTGCCATGATTATAGAATTGCTGGCCATAAAAACGTAATTGGCCAAGCGACAAACTGGTAAAACCGTATCCGTGAAATTTGAATGTTCCGCCTTGCGGTGGAAATACATCTTTTTCTTTCACACACGGCTCTGACATCGCCAAGTGCCGTAATTTTCCGTAGACCCAATCAACGTATTCCTTTTGCTTGATTGAATGCTCCACTTTCAGCCGATACGTTCTGCCTTGGTTCTTTGTTTCAAGGTGGCCGTCACCAAGAAGTTTGCCCACAATAATATCTCTCTCGAAATCGCTTATTCGTATGTGTTTCTTTCGCTCTTCGATTTCCAATGAATGCATATTAAGTTGCGCAAGTATGCGCACTTTCGGTCGCCCGAAAGATCAGACTATATCATGCCGCTGCCATACAGCGGTTTCAGCGTATAGTCGTTGAGGGCTCCCAAGCACCCATAGGCGCTCGGTTGCCTGCTGATTGTCCGGCACATTTCGTACATACTGCGTTACCGCAGAAGCGCGAAATATTCAAAGTTGGTTTTTTACCCTTCGACGGGTACCAACATATACATCCGGATGTTCCAGCATATAGCTGAATGTTTTCTCCGCATTACGCGGAGCCCCCACAACTGATCGGCTTAATGACCAGTCTTCTTAAGGGTTTCGCCCCAAACAAACTGCCCGCCAGACACTGTCTCAATCCGCTTTCCATTTTTAGGTATCGGATTGGTTAGAATCTAAGTTTTTAAAGAGTGGTATTTCACTGACGAGTCCCCCCGATCCGGAAACCGGGGATCAACCTCTCCCACCTATGCTACGCAACAAAAACCTAGACCCAATATCAAGCTACAGTAAAGCTCCCGGGGTCTTTTCGTCTAACTGCAGGTAGCCGGCATCTTCACCGGCATTGTATTTTCACCGAGCTCTTCGTTGAGACAGTCCTCCGATCGTTACGCCTTTCGTGCGCTCCGGAACTTACCCGGAAAGGAATTGCGCTACCTTAGAACGGTTATAGTTACCGCTGACATTGACGAGGGCTTGACATCTCATGCAATAAAATTTTGATGTAATCTTAACTCCACTACGGAAATGTTTGACCTTCTCGCATCGGTCAGGCGTCAGCCCCTATACATCCTCTTACGAGTTAGCAGGGACCTGTGTTTTTGGTAAACAGTCGCCAGAGGTACTTTCGCTGCGACCAGCCTCACTTTTTAGACACACTTGACTTTTTTTATATTGCTTTGTATAATCCCTTTCAGATTCCGCATACAGTTGGAGGTTTACTGTGGGCTCAATACTTGTCGGATTTTGGGCATCAATTATCATCTTCATTATATCGCTCCCTTGTATCGGAATTCTGAATTTCGTATTCACTGATCTTTTTGGTCCCAAAACCGCATATATTATTACTGGACTTCTGCTTAAAGGATTGTTTTCCATTCTTGTCTTCTACCCTCCATTCATCATTCTTGCGGTTATTGCTTTAAAGATTAGAAAATATAGAGTTCTTCACGCCAACTAAAACAGTTGGTTTTTTTATGTCCAAAAAGTGAGGCTGGTAAGCTTTATTGCGAACTTACAGCTGCTTTTTTGCCTAGTTCCTTAACGAAGACTCACTCGTTCGCCTTAGTCTACTCGACCAACCCACCTGTGTCGGTTTCCGGTACGGTCATGATGCATATAATCTTAGACGCTTTTCTTGGAAGCGAGCTTTATCGAATTTCATTTGGATTGCTCCGCATGATTTTCATGACGCTTGGACGGCGCTCATTAAAGAGCTTGAGCGCGGATTTGCCTACGCTCCATCCTCACGCCGCAAACGTAAATCCAATAATACGCCCGATATACTTCGCTCCGACCCGCCATCGATATGCACCACAGTGCTGGAATATTAACCAGCTGTCCATCGGCTGCGGCTTTCGCCATTGCCTTAGGGCCGACTAAACCTTGGATGATTGTCATTGCCAAGGAAACCTTGGGTTTTCGGCGGCAGGGGTTCTCACCCTGCTTGTGGTTACTTGTGCCAACATTCTCTCTTCCAAACGCTCCAGTCCCCCTCGCGGGTGAACCTTCACAGCATTTGAAATGCTCTCCTACCGCTTGTCCCGCGCGAACGCGGAACAAACCCGTAACTTCGGTATGCCGACGCACTATTAATAAATTAATAATGTTGAAGTCGGCATCCCGACTACACTATCTAATGAAAGATAGTGCGTCGGGACTATGCTTAGCCCCGTTAAATTTTAAGCGCACGATCTCTTGACAAGTGAGCTGTTACGCACTCTTTAAAGGATGGCTGCTTCTAAGCCAACCTCCTTGTTGTTTGAGAGACCTCACCACCTTTGCCACTTAGCATAGATTTAGGGACCTTAGTTGACGGTCTGGGCTCTTCCCCTCATGTACCGCGGAGCTTAGCCCCCGCGTACTGACTCCCGGAATAAAATTTGAGGCATTCAGAGTTTGATAGGTCAGCCTGTATTTCTACAATTACTGACCTTCCAGTGCTTTACCTCCTCAAAAGTGTGATCCGAGGCTAGTCCAAAAACTATTTCGGAGAGAACCAGCTATTTCCTCGTTCGATTAGCTTTTCACTCCTTACCACAAGTCATCCGAAGGCGTTGTACGACCAACCGGTTCGGTCCTCCCTCCGATTTTCATCGGAGTTCAACCTGCTCATGGTAAGCTCACGAGGTTTCGGGTCTTTTGAATTCTACTTTTAATTTATACGTTCATACGCGTTAGCGCATGAACATAAAAATTAGATCGCGCTATTAACACTCGGTTTCCCTCTGCCTTGGTGCTTTAAAGGCACTTAGACGAGTAGAATCCAAAAACTCGTTGGCTCATTCTTCAATAGGCACGCCGTCGTCCTGTTACCCTTGCGGGCAACGGACTCCGACTCCTTGTAAACGTATGGTTTCAGGTACTATTTCATCGCCCTCACCGGGCTGCTTTTCACCTTTCCCTCACGGTACTGGTTCACTATCGGTGATATCGAGTATTTAGCCTTGGGAGACTAGTTCTCCCGACTTCCTGCCCAGACTACAAACGGGGCAGTACTTAAGAGTTATGAAAAAGAGCACGAACATATTTTCGAATACGGGGCTATTACCCTCTTTGGCCGGCCTTTCCAGAGCCGTTCTCCTAACACATTCGATTTTTTGCCCTCTCGAATTGAATCGACATCATAATCTTGTAACTTCGTCCGATGCAAAAGATTGCTCCCTTGTATCAAACGATCTAGGCTGTTCCCGTTTCGCTCGCCGCTACTTGGGGAATGATTTAGTTCACAAATACACGCGTACATGTGTGGCGCATGTATTTGGAACTAAACTTGGTTTCTTTTCCTCCGCTTACTGAGATGTTTCACTTCAGCGGGTACGCTCCGAGCACTTAATTTTGGAATAAATTTGACATTTTAACGAAAGAAGATTATCTTAACTTCAGGTCCTTTTGCTCCTTCTTCTTGGTAAACAGAGTGCAAAAAGAAAAATTATTCTTCAGAACCCGAAAAATCCAAGAAGCATTTAGGCTCGCATATATTTATCGAAGTTCAGACCCATGCGATCTATATAGGGTAGCGCGAGAATATCTTCCACTAATGCGTAGACCCAAATAGCCTATGAAAGTCTAGAGGCAATATGCCTCTTTTTTAAATTCCAAAATTAAGTGCTCGGTCATCGTGTTTTTCACGAAGGGGTTTCCCCATTCGGAAATCTCCGGGTCAAAGGTTGCTTGCCACCTCACCGGAGCTTATCGCAGGCACGCAACGTCCTTCATCGCCTCGATATCCCTAGGCATCCACCATACGCCCTTATATTATTACCTGCTCTATACTAAATTTGGTATTTTTGGCCGCCCCTTGGCGGCCGGATAACAATTTTTAGCTAGATTGCTGATTTACCCCGTTACAATCTCAACGCATGACCATCTCTACTCGAGAACTTCAAGGCGAAGCCGCCTTACGGCTTAGACCTTCCTCCTCAAAAAGTCAATCGCTAAGATTGTAACGGGGTGAAGTTTTCAAGATGCTTTCCTTTCAGCACATTCAATCCTTACCGCCAACAGCTGACAACATATTTCTTGCTATCAGGTGTTGAATGTAAAAAAGACAACTCCCCACTTGTATCATGCCCCCATAGTAATGTCTAGAGGCCTTCGGATAGCTAATCACAGCACAAAAGCTCGAGTTAACCATTGACCCCGAACCAATCTCGAAGTGCGATTTGTGTTGTTAGAAAGATACTCTCACGGGCATCGCCTCAAATGCTGGAAAAACATTTTCGGCTTTGAATATTTTGGACAGTAGTTAAACGAAAAGATTGGTACGGGGTTCATTGTTTGTTGCTACTCGCACCGCGTCTACGACATGTGCTCGCAGACAAGCAATGAAAAACACCGCTTTCAAGCGGCTTCCGAACTGTCGTTAAGACAACGGATTTTAACTTGCTAGTTTTAGGTGGCCACCGTAACCGCCAAAAAACGAGCATTTTGCCGCTTGTTTGTTTGAGTTTTTGTTTGATGTAACCATATATTGTATTCATTATACTCCCGCGGAAAAATAAGTCAAGGGCTAGTCTTGTACAATACCCTGTGGATAGAAAAACTGCTGTTGAGAGCGCCTACGAAAAAACTTGACAAGATACTTTAATCATATTATAATGGACAAACAAACGTGTGCCGTGGAGAGCGCAATGACCCTTCACTTCGTCATGGTCTTTGAGAGCAGAAATGAGCCAGGAAAATTTCTTATCGAACCGCATACGCTCGCCGGCGATGATCTCTCTCTAAGAATGAGTAGCATTATCGAAACAACGTGCAGAAGCTGGTACAACGAGTGGGACCTAAAAGCTCTTTCACATACTATTTTCCCAATAACCGTCGGGGGGCATCCATAAGCCCCTTTTTTCTTTGTCTTGATTGACCCTATCTTTTAGAAAATATTTTGCCACCATATTTTTTCAACAGTTTTTGTAATAAAAATAAAAAAGACGGAGAGCAAAAACTCTCCGCCGTGTTGCTAGATGAACGCATTCTTCCTTGGTGGGAAGCCGTATACGTCTACGAGATCCCGAAAAGAAATCTCGGGATTGTCGCGATGAAGCTCGAGTGCCGGAACCATGTCCTCTGTGCGAAGATGCATGGCCGCCCTGATGTCTTCCTCCTCGGCGTAGCCGAGAGCAAGCATCATGGCCGGACGTGCAACCCTACCGACGACAAACGGATAGGTCATCTCAATGTAGAGCGGCACGCCCTTCATCTCCTCGCCGAGAAGACGGATCTGATAATCGACGGACGAGTCGATAAACCCTTCCTCGTGCTGGGCCTGTGTCGCAAAGTAGACCCCGCGAAGCAAGGGCTCCATCTCACGCTCCTCGCCTTCGAAAACCGTCGTATCGACGCACGAAAAAAGACGCGTCTCCGTCACGATTTTCGTCCGATTGATGGCGACAACCCTTCCGCCATACCCGATCTCGTAGAGCATAAGGCTCCCGAGCGCTCGGACAACCGATTCCTCACGATATGCAGGACAATCGTTAACTCGCTGCCCGGAATTGATACGATATCCGTGAACTCCAATCATGTGAATCACCTCCCCTTGGGGTTTTGTCCTGATGTTTCCTGATTATGTGGGCTCTCGGTAAAAGGCTCAATTGCCTAAACCAAACACCACGGTTCTGTTTTCTATTTTAGCACAAAACTATTAATAAGTCAATTATTGACAGAATTTTATATTTATGCTACTAGTATTATTATACGGCTCGTTGAAAAAGGAATAGGAAATGACCACAAGCCATAAGACCTTGGATGAGCTTCTTTTGGAGATTGACAGGGACGCTAGGGCAAGTGTGGTGCCAAGGATGGAGACCTTTATAAACGCAATTGCGAAAGCAAAATCAGTGTTCGTTTCAGCCGTTGCCACAGAAAATATGACCGAACTAAAAAGCCTTGCATGCCAGCTGTCTGATAGCACGGATATACTACACCACTCCTTCGCCAATAACCCGGCCATCTACCCATGGTTACGGCCCCTCAGCACCCTAGCTGATGTCGCACAGAAACTATATGAGACCATGAATCCGAAGGTTGAAGCGGAAAAACTTCTTGAAACGAATGAGGGCGGAAGGATAATGCGGGCACTCTATGACCGCAACTACACTTTTGCAGAATTGCAAATGTGGCTCGGCATTGACTATTTTGGCTTAACTGATGCGATGCGCATCCTCACTAGCGGAGGACTCATCACTTCCGAGACGCCCCCTGAAAGCGAAAGTGGACATGCTGTCTATCGCTTAAAAGGGGTGGGCAAAGACAAGGCAGAAAAAATGTTTCCCGAACTTAAACTGTCGGGGTGCGGTTACTAATGGAAATCATACAAGTCGTCGTCGCATTGCTTCCTTCCACATATTTTCTATTTCTAATTGTCTATCTCCTCAACCTCGCGCACAAAGCGCATAACTCATAGTCGCGCCGGATTTAATACTCCGGCTTTTTTAATTTAACTTTGCCATAAATTCTTTTAGTTTGCCTAAAAAAGTAAGTGGTGGTACATAAGAAAGGAACCTTCACAAAAAAACGGAAAGCCCTTGAAAAACC
>Ga0209541_10010703_pt1 | contig 14545 bp, 7 predicted proteins | sample RifCSPlowO2_01_FD_184027 | JGI IMG/M metagenome (GOLD analysis project Ga0209541, IMG submission 184027) | Groundwater microbial communities from Rifle, Colorado - Rifle CSP2_plank lowO2_0.1 (SPAdes) (version 2) | ecosystem: Environmental > Aquatic > Deep subsurface > Groundwater | place: Rifle... | reverse complement strand
TCTCCATTCCTTGAAGCTATAACATTGCCTAAAGTACTATTCCCTTCAAACGCACCCGGACACCCAACCGCCACAAACGTCTCTACTTTATTTGAGTCAAACTGGTTTCTCTCCAAACTGTCCAAAGCTGCACGACAGCCATTAGAAAACCCAACATATTGTATTTTGTCTTTATTTGTAAAATTCAAAACTCCGTTAAGCAATGCAGGAACAAATATATCAGTTAAATTATAAAAAGTATAGTCAATGCAATCGTCACAATCTTGTCCTGGGCCGCCAGTTATTTCAATTAGCCAAGTGTCTCTGCCAATGTTGGAAAGCTCTGCCCCTAAAACTTCCCATGTTGTCAGGTTGCTGAACAATCCATGAGCTAAAACAACAGGCAAATCAGTTGGAACTCCTGTAGAATTCAAATACTCCAGATAATCACTTGAAATATTCGGCTTTAAATTCCTTAATCTTAATGCAATGCCATCGCTTGTTACAACATTTTTATCAAAAACATTGAACATCTCGTCATTAAGCGCATTCTTGACTATTGTTTTGAACTGCTCATTGTTCAAGTTATAATGCTCGGCATTCCCTCCTAAATGCAGGAAATCAAAAACCTTGATTGCATCAATATTCTCATCATCAATAAAAATTGACTCGAATTCCTCTGGGTTAAAGAGCAAAGCTTGATTATTAATGAATTCCTTCACTCCAGCAATATCTCCTTCTATCTCATTGCCGGCAATCATTACAATTACTTTGTCTTTGCCAAAAACAGCTTCTTTTTTAAAGCTTACAGCTAAGGCGCTGTAAGGATTAGCGCCGACTTTATCGTTATAGAGAATATCCCCGGAATCATAGCCTACGCCAAATTTATCCAGATTTATCACATTATTGTCTTGATTTCTTGGATTGAACTTGCCAATATAAACCTCAACATCTGCTTCAGCTTCATTGGATGTGTAATACCCAGAAGTCAGTTTATTTTTGATGTAATCCTCAAACTCTGATTCAACAATGGATGGCCCTAAATCAACACTAACAAAGACCATCGGCAATCCCATAAACTCCCTGAATGCAAAATTATTTTTATCATCACTTTCCTCTATTGAATCATCATAATTAACCTGTGCCATAACTTTGTCGTGTTTTTTTAAATTAAGTATTGCGCTAAAGTTATTGTTGTTATAGCCTCTTATGCTTATTATTCCATTTACTTCTTCCAAAGTTTCTGTATTAATCAATTTTACCTTTACATTATCAAGATTTAAGCCTCCATTATTATGCACCTTGGCTGTAACAAGCGCGCTTGTGCTGTTTAATGGCTGGAATGAAATGTCTTTTTCCTCAATAGATAAATCTGGTTTTCTGCTATTGTTGTCTAAAAGCAAGATTAAATTGCTTTGATTAAACCACAGCAAATCAAGGGCTTTATTTTTATCAATATCGACTGCAATCGGTGGTTTTGCTGCAAAAGGACTTGTAAAATTGTAAAGAATACTCCCATCAAGGTTGTAAATTCTTTTTTTTAGTATCAGCTCTGCCTCGCCATCATTGTCAATGTCAGCCAAAGTAACTGATTGTGCATTGCTTATTCCTTCGCCAAACTCAACTTTGTTTGATGCTATTTCATTTCCATTTCTGTCAAAGAATTTAATAAGATTTCCATAAGCTGACTCATGGGTGCCTTCAAGGTAAATGCCAATATCATCAAAGCCATCCTTATTGTAGTCGTATACGAATAAGTCAGAGCCGCGCCCTCCACAGAATTTCTCATGATAAACGCTTCCACAATTGCCAACATAAAAATCAAATATCTTTGAAAAAATAGCTTTGCCGTTGCTATTGAATAAGCTCAAGTTTATTTCTGTCCTTGAATCTAATAAATAAAGATTATCATTTCTGTAAGCAACTGCAATTTCGTAATTGGCTGCTTTATCTAAATTAACAAACTTCAAGCCGAGAAAAGTTGGTTCATATGATACAACAGTATTTAAGGTTCCAACATCAACATTCAAAACAACATTCCTGTTAGAGTCGACAACAACAAAGTTGTCATTAAACCAAAATAATGCATCCAAATCATTGTCTCTGTCAAAATCAACAAAAGAAGGGGCGATATTGACTTTGTTTCCAAATACATTATCAGCCATATCACTAATATTAATATTTAATTCATCATCAGAAGCACGGGTAGCATTCATTTGATAGGAATGCACAACCCCATTAAAATCCCTAAAGATGCATTCTTTTGCATTATCTTTATCGAAATCCAAGCATCTTATATCTTGGTAGCCATTCTGCGAAGTTACATCAAAGCTTGTTTCAATCTTAAAATTACTTCCATTAAACTCAAAGATTGTAAAATTATCCTTATTGCTATCATTAACAACAGCTATTATCTCAATAAAAGCATCACTATCCATATTTTCAATATCAAATTGCCCTCTTAAATTTCCAACTTGCTTTTGCGCAATAATATTAAGGCTTTTATTGAGCAGCATCAGTGAATTATTGGAAAATAAGACAATTTCATTTTCCCCGTTGTTATCTATATCAGCAACCATCGGGCCAAAATCAATGCCTGAAGTATTATAAATTAAAGTATTTATTGCAGATTTGGAAAAATAGCCATTGCCTGAAATAGTTCCATAAGAAAGCTGATTTTTGCTAAAGCTTGTCCATTCGCTGTTCTTGCTAAGAATAAGCGCAGTATCGGACTTCGGCAGAGATTTTTGAATATTGTCAAATGCTGTAACAGAGCATTTCCATACCTCATTTTCTTTTAAAGCAGAAGAAAGTATATTGTTATTTGTTATACATAATGTCGCATTTATGCATGCTGTATTTTCACTGCTGTAAAACTCATTATTTTTATACCAGCTTACATTTGCAGAAATTATTTTATTATTTCCATTAACTTTCCATTGGCAGTTTAAAGAATCCTCAATAGAGGGATTTTCAGGTTTTATTAAAACATTAGAAATTTTTATTGCGCCAGTGTCATCAATAAATACTTTTACCATACCTTGCTTTGTCCATACCAAATCAAGGCGATTGTTGTTATCTAAATCAACTGGAATTGCAAAATTAGCGTTTAAATCATATGTAAGAATAGATGTCCCATTTAAGACGTATATATTATTTTGGGTTACAATTTCTTTTTTGCCGTCATTATTCATATCTGCTACAATTGCTGTTTTAAGAATATCTATTGTTGGAGATAATTCAGAATCTAAAAGCAAACCTCCAGAATGGTTATAGCAGTTTATCGTCATGTTCTTGAAATCGCTGCTTCGTTTTTTGTCTTTAATAAAGCAAATATCATCAGTACCATCACTATTAGAGTCTAAGACAAAAGGATTTGTGCCTTCCCAAATATCAACAAGGTTATTCCCATTATTGCAGCCAACATTCGCCAAAGTATTTATCTCGCATTTTGAAAATAGTTTTGAGCCATTATGGCTATATACAAATAGCTCTGTAAACCAATCTACATAAATATCGTAACCTGGGTTAAGGTTGTCATCATAAAAAACACTAGCAGCAATCTCAAGCTTATTATCATTATTCAAGTCAACCAGAACTGGCTGTCCTTTTAAGGCATAGTTAGGACCAAAGGGAGCGAATATATTCTGTATTGTCCACCCTATATTTCTCTGGCTTAAATCAAAAGCCAGAAATCCGTAATCGCCACTATCCTTAAACCACCACACTGCTTCAAGATTGCCGTCATTGTCAATATCACCAATTGCTGGAACTGTTTGCCTTGTTTCATTATAAGCTGACGTATTGTAGGAATTGTCAGTTTTTGAGTCAATGGCCACGATATGAACATAGTTCAGTTTATCTTTAAATATACAAGAATTAACGTTATCAAGATTCAAGCATTTTATTCCGGAAAAATCTGCATCGTTGGCTAGTGTTATATTGAATATTTGTTGTAAAGTTGAATTATTGAGTTTGTAAGCAAAAAAGTAATTTTTATTACTAATTCTTGAATTAAAGATAATATAGCCATTGAAAATAGTCGGCTGTCCTAAAATAGTGCCTGCAAATTTTTCATCTATCAAATTTAACTCGTAATCAAAAATTTTTACAAAATCATTAGAAAAAATAACAATTTCACTGTAGCCGTCATTATTAATATCATCAACCAGCGCCTGAAAATCCATTCCATCTAGATTGTTTGAAAAATTTGAAGTTATTATCGGAAAATATCCAGTTCCATTTGCAATGCCCGTATTCCTCAAGTCATTCTGATAGGTTTGCCAATAAGAACTAACATTCAAGCTTAATAAAATAAAAATTATTGCAAACAAATAAAATCTCATAACCAATCCCTTATTGTCGATTTTAAAAGAATTAGTATTTAAGATTTACCTAATCCAGCACCAAGCCGCATTTCTTGCAGTAGAACTCTTCATTGGCATACTCTATGTCCTTGCTTCCGCATTCAGAGCAGACTCTAACCAAATCTTCTCTCTTAACAGTTTCTAGACTCCTGACATTACCCCCAACATAAGCCATATACAGAGGATAAGAGAACAAGCCCTTTTTAAAGGTTTCGTTTTTGAATTTTATCTTTTAGTTCTTCTTTTCCTTTCTTGCGCTATTACATTAGCAACATCATGCACTAAAAAAGTTTTACTCGCTCCCTGAACAACAGCACAGAAAGCATTTTCAACGTAACCATCAGGCACTGGGGCAACTAACTTGCCCCCTTCTCTAGTAAAAAGGTCAACTACGCCCAACATGAGTCCTTCTTTAAAATAACCACTTGCAGTAGACCACTTCATTGATTTGCCCTCAACAATTTCGTAAATTTTAAATGCATCAAAATCTTCATCATGCTGAGATTTTCCATTTGCCTTATAAAACTCTATTCTAAATGTATAATGACCCCTTAGATAATCTGTAACCTTTACACGATTATTAAGAGGTATATTGGGTATATTAGCAAAAATTTCTTCAATAGTACCACAATTATATTGAACTGGAGGTTGTTGATTAATTTTTGAAAAAGTAGGTTGCGTTAAGTTATTTTGTGCCAGCATAACAATTCCTAATAATCCATCAATCATTCAACCCACCACACTAATCCCTTCCTGCTTATTAACCCTTATTACATTATCAACAAAGCCTTCTATCTTGCTTTCATGAGAAACAATAATTACTTGCTTCACATTCAATTGATTCAAAACATCCCTTACCTTGTCCAGTTGCTCTGCAGAAAAACCGTCAGTTGGCTCGTCCAGCATTATGATATCCTTTGTTTTAATATCAGCCACAATATCATTTATAACCTTGTTCAATGCAAGCCTGTAAGACAAAGCAACAGATGTTTTTTCTCCGCCGCTTAAATTTTCAATATAAGTTTCGTAGCCATCCTGCTCAATTATTGGAGTGAATTCTTCATCAACCCTTACATTTATCGACTCGTCTTCCAGCAGGATATCAAACCAGTTCTTGAACAGCTCATTGAACTGGGAATGAATATTCACCATGACGTGCTTTTCTATTGTCGACATCAAATTCAAAAACATCTCGTCAATCCAATTGCTTAATTGCGAGATGTAAGTAAGCCTTTCCTTTGCCTTTTGCTTTTCATTGATCTCTTTTTCTATTGCTATGATAAACCTTTTGATTGACTCCTTTTCAGTTTCGTATTTTCTTTTTTCCAGCTCCAAAAATCTCTCCTGGGGCAGCAATTCGTCTATCTCTTTCCTTACAATCTTGTATTTTTCCTCAGTTTCGGAATACTCCTTTATTTTTGAGTTAAGCTCTATTTTTTTAGAATTTAACGAGCCGATTTCCTTCCTTACTTTTTCCTTTAAATTTGTCCTTTCCTCTTTTGCATTAGTCTTCTCGTTCAAATTTTCGAATTTTATCTTTAGTATGTTGAAGTGATTCTGCTCTCTTATCAGGGCATCAAGCTCCTTTTTCAGCACTATTCTTATTTTTTCGAGTTTTGATTCTTCTTCCCTGTAATTCTTAATCTGCTCGAGCAGTTCCTCATATTGCTTATTTTCCCTTAAATTCACATCATGCTTGTGCTTTTCATCAACTTTCTGCTCGCACACAGGGCAAATGTCTAAATCTTGTATTTTTTTTATTGTATCATTGCAATGCTCTATTTTTACCTCTAATTCCTTTATTTTTCTTATAGCATTTTTATAATTTATGTCTGCTTCATTTATCTCCTCTTCTTTTTTATCAGTTTTTTTTATTATAATTCCAAGTTCGTCCAATTTTTTGTGTTCAATCTCTTTATTAAGCTCTTCAACCTGCCTATCAAGTTTTTTTATTTCATCATTCAGCCGATTGTTTTGCTCTATCCTGTGGCTGATATTCGCTTCTGCAATGCTTAATTCTTTCTTTAAAGCATTCAATTTGCTAATTTCATTTTCAATATTCTCGATAGACTTCTTTTTTTCATTGATAATATTTTTCACTTCATCAATTTTTGGAATAAGCTCAATTATTTTTTTATCAATTTCCAGAATTTCATTCTTTTTTTCCTCTAAATCCTTCTTTTTGTAGTCCAAATCCAGGATAAATCCTTCTAGATGCTTTTTATTCTCTTTTAAAGATGTAATGATAATCTTTGAATTGTCCCTTACTCTTTTGTATTTGTCAATATTGAATACTTTTCTTAATGTATCCAATCTGTTTTCCTTGCTCTCATAAAGAATCTGCTTCATCTCTTCCTGAGGAGTATAAACAGTGTACCTGTAAATCAGGTCTTTTCCCTTTTTTACCAGGTCTTTTGGGTAGCCCAGCAGCTCAAGAACAATAGCCCTTAACTCCTCTGCTGTCCCGTCCTTTTTTATTCCGTTTATAATGACATAGCCGGATTCCTGCTTGATGTCATCATTGCTTCTTTTCAAAGCTCTTTTGATTAGTATATCTTTTCCGTCAATCTGCATCCTCAACTCAACATTTCCCTCTTTCTTTCCATGCCTCAGCAAAGTGTAGGCTGGCAGCTCTCCCTTCTTTGCGCCAAAAATAGCAAATTCAATCGCAAGCAATATGCTTGATTTTCCGCTTCCAATATCTCCAGCAAGAAGAACAGAGCCAAGAGGAAAATTTATCTCTTGATTTTCATAGCTTCTTATGTTATTAAGTTTGATTGATTTGAGGAACATACTATTAGTTAATGGGTAAAGTTATTTAAAAGTTGTTGTAAAAATGGGTTAAAAAGGGGATAGGTGTTATATTCAATTAATGCTCAGCATTACTCTAAGTATTTTTACACACATTTTATATATCCAATGATGATAGTAAAAATATATGGAAATCATTGTATTTAGAAAATGGTGGTTTTGGTTAGTTATTATTCTGATTCTAATTTTCCTGATAGTCATATTTTATCCAAAATCCCTTCCAGAATCAATGTGCCCATGTTGGGATGGTATAAGGAATGAATGCTTACCACAATCTGCATGCGTTTAATTTGTAATACCTGCGCCTTAACTTCCCCCACTCCACTTCGTAGGCTCGGTGCGTATAACATGCGCGCATAAGTTATTTTTCAAAATCCCTGATAATTGATAATACAATATAATAGCAGTACATTCTATATTTAATTTAAACAATCACTTCAACTTCTTCTTTAAATTTTCAATCACAGTAACAGGAGTTGGGTCAATCCTGTTAGCTAAAGCAAGATAGTAAGAGGCAAAATCACCGTAGTAAATAGCAGAAAACATTTTTGAAAGCAAGCCATCTCCTCTTGTAAAGATTTCCTCAACATCAACCCTTGATGAGATTATCTCTTTTGTTATGTCCATTCTTTTCTTTACCCTTCCATTGTCTTGGCTGTCTCTTATAAAGATGGCAATAAAATCGCTTTTATTTACATTCTGATAGCCTGCAATCTCATTATGATTCATTTCAGAAAAAACATGATGGAAAGCTGCAACCTTGCTGTTCTCGTTAAACTGGGTTTTCCATCTATAAGCAACTGCTCCTAACAATTCAGAAGCATATATTAACGGAGTTCTTAATCCAATTTTCTTTGCAATCCTTTCTCCAACTGCTTTGAAATCGCCTGTTTTTGATAAAATATCAAAAAGTTCTTCAATTTCCCTGCCTTTAACATCAACAATCCCAGAATTATTCAGCACACCAAGAACTGGAAAGAATAAATAGCCAAGCGCAGCTCTTGGCTGCAATCCACTTGGAATCTTTATTACTTTTTTTGCCATGACTCCAAGCTGGCCTCCGCTTGTAACTGCAACAATCTTTGCTTTTTTCTTTACAGCATCTTCAAATGCTGAAATTGTCTCTTCTGTATTGCCGGAGTATGAAACAGCAAAAACTAATGTGTTTTCATCGACAAAATTTGGAACTTTATAATCCCTCACAACAAAAACAGGAATCTTTGAATCACGCATGTAGATTTTTAATAAGTCTCCTCCAACAGCAGAACCGCCCATGCCTACAACAACAATCTTGTCAATTTTGCCGGAAACAGACATGCCTTTTGTCAGCTCTAAAGCTGTTCTGCACTGATCTGGAAAATCTTCAATTACTTTGAGCATATTGGAATTGTCTATTGGCATTTTAGATTAAATAATTCAGAATTGTATAAAAAGATTTGGGTTATCTTAACGCGGGCATTGCGGATAGTTTGTTGCACGTCCAGTAGGAATGTATTTTATTTCGGTGCGGCGTTCAATACATCGAATATAAGCTAGTATATCCATCCTAGAAGTGCCTACACTGCCATGTTCTGTGTGTATTTTTTGTCGAGCAGTCTTTATAGTGCCTTCCAAATCCAAACGAAAATCTCCGTCACTTCTTTTTAGCTTTTCTCTCAAACTCTTTGCAGTTAATGAAATCCGTTTCAATCTCATTTTCTGAGGTGGCCGATTATATTTAGCAGAATCTTGTAAAAAATACTCAGATGCATCGGCAAGCCTCCTATAAACTTCTTGATAAGTTAATTGATGAGTACCCGTATAAGTTGGCATTTTATCAAAGTATATCTGCTTATTTTTTAAAGTTAATTGAAGCACTTAGAAAAATCAATCCTTTTGCAGTGGCTTTCTGCTCAATCTCCAGGCAAGAATTCCAACAATAAGGACTGTAGCTAAAAGCACTGCCCAGATTAATCCCTTATTTTCTGTTAATCTATTATCTTTGCCGTCACAAACATCTCCCAAGCCATCTTTGTCAGAATCCATCTGTATGTAATCGCTGCCAATGTATTCCTTTCTGTTATAGTCATAAACGCAATTATCCTCAAAATTCATAACATCATCATTGTCAAAATCCTCGCAAGCGTCGCCAATGCCATTGTTATTCTGGTCTTCTTGCTTTGGATTATTCACATTTGGGCAGTTATCCCTTGGATTGATTATTCCATCATTGTCGGCATCATCACATACATCGCCTATTCCATTCTTGTCCTTGTCAAATTGCTCAGGATTTTTTATTTGAGGGCAGTTGTCGCATGCATCCCCAAGCTTGTCGCCATCGCTGTCTTTTTGCTCATTATTAGGAGCGCTTGCGCAGTTATCGTTATAGTTAGCAATGCCATCATTGTCATTATCTTCACAAACATCCCCAATTCCATTATTGTTTTTGTCAAATTGGTCTGTGTTGTACCCTTGAATGCAGTTATCGCATGCATCCCCTATTCTGTCTTTATCGCTGTCCTTTTGGTCTGGATTGTGTTTGCTTATGCAGTTGTCTTTTGAAAATGAAATTCCGTCATCATCTACATCCTCGCAAGCATCTCCAACGCCATTCCTGTCTTTATCGCTTTGCTCAGGATTGTAAGTAGCGACACAGTTGTCAATTGAATTGATTGCGCCATCTTTGTCATTGTCGTCGCATACATAACCTATTCCATTTAAGTTGTCATCGTACTGGTCAGGATTAAAGTTGTAGATGCAATTGTCACAGGCATTGCCAACTGCATCATTATCATTGTCTTTTTGCTCAGAATTTGCTTGGCTTGGGCAATTGTCGCACGCATCGCCAATGCCATCATTATCTGCATCTTTTTGATCTGGGTTGCTCATTGTCGGGCAGTTATCAGATAATGCGCCATCGCCATCGCTATCAAAATTATAATTGTTGTTGTGCTCCTGCTGGCCTAATGTCAATATTGGAGTGGCTTTCTTTGTGAAAAGCATGGAAATGTCATATTTAGGGGAAGTAGCCAGTTTGTTGCCATAATAAAGCTTGTAATCATTGCCTGATTTTGCAAAAAACACAACATGGGCGGAGTAAGCTCCATAAATTTCAATCTCGTTTATTACAAGGCTTTGAGTGTGCCAGAAAGAAAATTTGAGATACTTATATTCAACTGGAGGATAGCTCACAGTCCTTGCATCAGAAATGCCATACTTTGTCCTGCTTTTGATAATCTTCCAATTTTGATTGTCGTTGCTTCCTTCTATCTGGACCTCAATCCATGTATAGTCATTTTTTAAGCTCCATATTTTTGCTTTGTCAGTAAGAGCAGAATCTGGCAGTTCAATTGCAAACCATGCATAGTTTGGGTCGCTCACAGAATCTATCTGGAAATATGCATTGTCATTATTGCTGTAATCTCCATCAATAAGGTTATTTGCATCAAAACTTACGCCTCTAAAATCTGCCCTTGTGGAGGAAACTGCTGAAATTTTGCTTTTATGCGCAAGCTCTTCAACAGGCATAACTATTGTTTTTAATGGGATTTCCTGCCCATTTTCAGTTGCCCTTAAATCAGAGCCGTCTGGCTTCATGTGATTAAGCACTTCTGAATCAAGCTTTGCTATGATAGGCTCGCTAACTGATTGCGGGATGATTATCTTTTTAAAATACGGGTATTGGCTAAGTTCTAATGCCGAAACTATTATCACACTTGATATTAAAACAAATGCGAATACAATTAAATGTTTTAATAAATTTTTATAATTCATTTTAAATGTATTCTTTGTATTTATTGTATAAAAATGCCCCCAACAAAGCTATGATGCCCAAAACAATGAAAGATACAATCCTATAGCCCATTTCCAGATTGCTTAAGTCATATAAGAAAACCTTGAGTATTGCAAGCCCGAATAATATGAGACCCATCACCCTAAAAAGCTTTATTTTGGCAGAAAAGCCAAAGCCAAGAATTGCTATTGCCTGCAAAATAAATGCAAGAGAAGTCCATAATTTCTTTGCATTGAGAGCAAGCTTTGTATCCCAAATCTCAACCCATATTATAACAGTAGTCAGCACAGTGGCTGCTATTGCATAAGCTGCATTGACATAAACAATGTAACTTTCATAATCCTCAAACTCGTCTTTGTTTTTATAATAAAGATAAGCAATGATATAGAAAATAAGTATTGCTGCAGCAAAAGCAAACAACCTTGTGCTATTGATGAAGTTATTCAAATCAATTGCCTTAAGCTGCCAAGTGTCATAAAATAAAACCCTTGCTAAAGTTATTAATCCAACAGCTGAGCTTGCGATTCTTATGACGTTTTCTTTGAGCCTGAAGCTCAACAACACAAGCACCAAAGTCAAAACAGCCCATGAAATTGTTATCCATTCACGGTTAAACTGCAATGGAACAGCAAGCGCCAAATAACCAAAACAAAGCACTATGGAAGTATTGAAGTAATGGCTTACTTTCTTTTGATATGCCAAATATGTCAAAACGAAGTAAAAGATAGCCAATGAAGCGGTAAATAATCCGTCGTATCCTCTGTTAAATGGCTTGTAGAAAAAGATTACAGAGCCGTAATATAACGCAGAGTTCAGCAGTATCCCAATAACATTGCTTACCTTGTTTTTCTCTTGGTAAAGAATAAACAATAATATGTTAAAAAGCAAAAAGTAAAGCGAAAGCGCAACAAAATTTATCGTAAGTGTCGCTTCTTTTAAATTTGCATCAAGCCACTGCCACTCGACAATATAGGTGAGTACTATTCCGCCAATCGTAAAGTAGTCCCATCTGTAATTCAAAACAAAGAGCATCAACAAAATCACAAGCAATAACAAGGGGCTCATGACAACATAGAAATTATTGAAATCCAAGGCAAATAAAAATAGGTAAGTTATGACAAAAATAATGCCAACCTGTGTTTTTGAATTCAGGAATTGGCCTATCTGCCCTTTTTCGTCCTCTTTCAGATTTAAAGCCATTACCGCAAACATTGCAAAATAGATAAACAAGAAAACAATATGTAAAACATCTTTATTTGCGCCTGTATAGAAATCAAGCCAGAATATGTGCGTTACATACATAGCGACTATTCCGCCAGCTCCCAGCAATTTCCAGTTTTTAAAATAGGTTAGGATAGTCAGCCCTGCTGTTAGCGCAATTGCGTAGATTAAGAAAAAGGTGTTGACTGAGCTTGTAAGCAGCGGAACAACATAACCCAAAAAAAAGGCTTCAGCAGCAATGATTTTTGAATCATACCTTACAGCAAAATATACTGCCGCAATTATGATGAGGCTTAATGATGCCACATCAACAGGCAATGAAATGTTGATTACCTCGCCATAAAACCTGTAGGCAGCAAACATAGCAAAATAGATTATTGCAAATCCTCCTCCGACTAATGTAAGCCCATAGTTACGGTATTCTTTTCTGTAAAAAACCTCGCCAACAACTATGATGATGATTCCTGCCAGCACACCCAGCGCTACCTGCCCTGTTGGTCCAATCCACTTGTTTTGTATTGCGTATATAACAAAAAAAGCCACTCCTAGAACTATAGATATGATTCCGATCTTCGGGAGCCACTTCTTGCCTATGCTTGCTTCTAAACCGCCTTTTTCTTTTGGCGCAACTTTCTTTGCAGCTTCAGCCCTAATCGATGCTTTTTTTGCTGCAGAAGTTCGTGTTTCCTGAGGCATCTCCAGCGCCTCTTGGCCCAGATCAATTTCTTCTTCTGGCTTCTTCTCAACTGCAGTGCCTTTTTTTGGATTTGATAGTATAAGGACGATTCCAGCTATCAATAAAATCCATGTCAAAGGTGATATAATAAAGTATGGGATTGGCAAAAAATCAAGTATACCACCAATAAAATATCGCCCAAAAAGTAAGAAAATAAACAACCAAACTAAACCCCAGCCAAGCCTTCTTTTAGGAGGGCTCTCATAAGAGATTTTAGTTTCTTTTGCAACAGGAACTGCAGTTGGCTTTTTCGAGATATATGCAACCTGCTTTTCAAGCTTTTCTATTCTTTGCTCGAAACCATTAAGCGTCCTATCTAACTTATTAAAATAATCCACCCAGTTGTCTTTCTTAGCAGGCATTAAAATCCTCTTTTTGCTTATCTTTTGATTTAGATTATTTAAAATTTTCTATAATATTAAAGATTATCTTTTCCAATACTTTTATAAATTAACCAAAACTCCAAATTCCAGCTAAGAGATGTTGGTAGTTGCTTACCAGAATCTTGGTTTAAATTTTATATATGGAAGCTTAAAATGGGAATGTATAAATATATCAGAGAGGCTTGGGAAAAGCCAAAGGAACTTGCCTTTTGGCAGCAGCGCCTTATTAAATGGCGTCAAGAGCCAGCAACAATAAGGATGGAAAGGCCAACAAGGCTTGACAGAGCTCGTTCTTTGGGTTACAAAGCAAAGCCTGGATTTGTTATAGCAAGGCAAAGGGTAAATAGGGGAGGAAGGCAAAGGCCTCAGATAAGGCATCCCAGAAGGCCAAAGGCAATGTCTAGAAGAAAAGACTTGACAATGAACTATCAGGCTGTTGCTGAAAACAGGGCAGCAAGAAAATATCCTAATTGCGAAGTGCTTAACAGCTATTATGTTGGAGAGGATGGATTGTATTATTGGTATGAAGTCATTCTTGTTGATAGGGCAAATCCGTCAATAGTTGCTGACCCACGCATAAACTGGATTATGAATCATAAAGGAAGGGGTGAAAGGGGCTTAACAAGCGCTGGAAAGAGGGCAAGAGGATTGCTGCACAAAGGAAAAGGCGCAGAGAAAATAAGGCCAAGCTTGAGGGCACATCATAGAAAGGGAAACTAATTTTTATTTTTTAATCTCCTTTATCTTTATTATTCAGGTGGGCATAAGCCAAACTATCAACTAGAGCCTGCCAGCTTGCTTCCACTATGTTTTCATGCACCCCAACTGTTCCAAACCTTTCCTTGCCGCTTTTTGATTCAATCAGCACCCTGACTTTTGCTGCTGTGCCTTTTTGCTCTGGGATTATCCTAACCTTGTAATCATCCAATCTTAATTTGCTTAACTCAGGGTATTTGCTCGTTAAAGCAGCTCTCAAAGCCAGATCCAATGCATTCACAGGGCCGTTGCCATATTCCATTTTAGTTATTTCGCTGCCGTTTACCTTAATTTTAACAATTGCGCTTGATACAGGATTATCTTTCCTTTTTTTCTCAATCTCAACCCTGTACTCAACCAAATCAAAAATCTTAGTTTTTTCACCCTTTAAATTTTTTACAAGCAGGTTAAGAGAAGCATCTGCAGCTTCGTACGCATATCCAAAGTGCTCTCGTGCTTTAATCTCTGCCAGCAATTGCTTGGCTAAAGGCTCTTTCCGTGTAATGCCGTGCCTTTCCAA
>Ga0209541_10010702_pt1 | contig 14545 bp, 8 predicted proteins | sample RifCSPlowO2_01_FD_184027 | JGI IMG/M metagenome (GOLD analysis project Ga0209541, IMG submission 184027) | Groundwater microbial communities from Rifle, Colorado - Rifle CSP2_plank lowO2_0.1 (SPAdes) (version 2) | ecosystem: Environmental > Aquatic > Deep subsurface > Groundwater | place: Rifle... | reverse complement strand
ATCTTTCTTAATATGAAAATTTTTAACTTCATTAGAAATGGGGTTATTTTGCTTTGGGAGGATAAATACCAAGAAAGATGGTTTCGTAATTCAAGGTATTTATTGTAAAAGGAGTTGCATCGGAGGTTTGGTCAGAAACTTGAAAACTGAATCCCGTCCCAATATTCTCAACGGCGAGTATGGCAAACGGACTCGTGGTCCCAATGCCGATGTTTCCTCCGTAAGGATTAAAAAGAAGATTATTTGAAGTTCCTTGGGAACCGATAATGAAGTTTCCAGAATAAGATTCCAGAGGCCCGGAGAAAGTGGAGCTGGCTGTTCCGGAAACAATGAGATTAGTGGTGGAAGCAGTGCCGGAAACAGTCAGAGCTGTGGTGGAAGCATAAGGAAAAAGAGAAGCAATGGAAGTGGTGGCGGTAAAGTAAGCAGAGACGGTCTGACCAACCACTGAAAGTTTGGCATAGGGAGAAGTAGTCCCAATGCCGATGTTGCCGGCAGTTGTAATAAAAAGCGAGGATGTCGCGGTAAGCGTAGTCCCGTCTGCCGCGTAATACGGAAATTGTCCCGCGGTTCCAGCTCCTCCTCCTCCTCCTCCAACACAAGCGCCATTAATAGCAAAACAGCCCGAAGTGAGATCTAAGCCCCCGGAAGAGTAAAAAGTAGAAGTAGCAGTGGTGAAATTAGCCAGAGAACCAAGAGAAAGAAGAGAACCTGGGGTAGTAGTGCCAAGACCAAGTCTGTTATTCGCATCATCCCAATAAAGATTAGAGTTATCCTGAGATAGTAATCCTCCTGTTCCGGCAAAAAACAGAGAGCCTGAAGTCATAGCTGAAACAGTTAGAGAACTTAAAGAAGCTGAAGTCCCAGAAAAAGCTTTGGTTGTGCTAATAGTTATGTCATTGGGAATATCATCATCATCAAGATTAGAAATGTTGGAAACCGTCACATTGGAAAGCGTCACCCCGGAAAGAGAGTTAATTTTATTGGTTAAAGCAATGGCCTGAAAATTTTCCTGGCTTTTTTGCTGAATTAAGGATTTTAGTTTTTCAACTTCGGAAAGCAGTTTAGCATTGACTTGAGAAATGGCTTGGCTGGGTTCGGTTTGGAGACCAATAAGCACTTTTGCAATGGTTTGGCCAATCACGCGTTCAACCACAGTCTGCTCTATTTTGATCGGGGTTGCCTGAATTATTGGCAGCTCAGAGCTTTGAGAACGAAGACGGCCAAGTTCTTCTTTACGCAAACGCTCGGCTTCCGCGTTTTCCGAAGGAATCTCCGGAGAAAGATCTTGGGAAGAATCCGGAGAAAATCTGGCTTCTTCGGGACGGATTTCTTCTTCCTCCGGCTCCGGCAGTTTTGTCAGACGCTTCGCTAAATTTTCAAAACCCAGCTTAGCTTGGTCAGAGAATTCAATTAAAACGTCTTGAGTTTCTTTTGCGATTCGCTTGACCTTGCTCTCTATTTGCGAAATCCGCCAACCAAGGTATTTTCCGGCATCTATTCCAGCATCCAAAGGACTAGATTCCATTACTTGATTTCGTATTTCTTTAATCTTAAAAAAAACTTCTTGCGCCGCGTCTTCTACGCCTAGCGCAATACCAGACATAGAATGTTTGGTGAAAATTGATAAGTTAGAAGTTAGAGATTGGAAATCAGAGGTTGAGACGGCCGGATCCTTAAAGTTATGATACTCTGCCAAGACAGAATCAGGATTTTTCAAAATGAAAAATCCAATGGAGGAAAAAATTAAAACAAGAACAAGAAATGAAGAACAATTTCTGATCATAACATAATTATAGACCTCTTTTGATTAAAAAAAAATAATTCATTTGTGGATAACTCAAAGAATCATTTTCTCAGTCTCCTGCTGAAGGATTATCTCCACCAGTTGTTGCAAAAGCGAAACCAAAAGAGTTTGAAGCTGTTTTATCTGCTCTTTGATCTCGCTAATTTGTTGAGAATTGACAATCTGGCTTTGAACATCGGCAATTGGTTGTTCAATGGCTGAAATTGAAATTTGTTGTTCTGTTGTTGTTGAAGTTGTTATTGAAGGTTGAATGATTTCTTCATTCTTGCCAAACACTTCATTGATTTTTGTTCTGGTTAAAGGTCCGACTAAGCCAAAACCAGTGGTCTCGGCTGTTCCGCTGGAAACAATCTTATGCTTAATTTGGAATCTTTCCACCGCTTTTTGAGTAAACGAACCATAATAGCCGGAGATGATTCCTTCCGGATATATCTCCTTGTCTTGGGCAAGTATTTCTTGAAGATGTTTAACATCTTCGCTTCTTTCTCCAAAAGCAAGGTTTCGGGTAAAGACATAACTAACAATCTCGGCTGAAGAAACTATTTCAGAAACTGCTTCCTGCTTTATTGAAGTTGCGCTGGTTGAAGTTGCGATAATTGTGCTGGCAGCAGCGCTGGTTGAAGTTGCGATAGTTGTGCTGGCAGCAGCGCTGGTTGAAGTAGAAGTGGTTGTTGAAGTGGTTGTTGAAGTAGTTGTTGAAGTTTGAGTTGAAGAATCACTGCTGATGCTGCCTCCTCCGCCTCCACCTCCACCACTACTGCCACTGCTTCCTCCAGAAACAGAAACATCATTGTCTTGGTTTGCCACTGAAATATCACTGGGATTCAAATTGTTGTAGTTCAAATCAGAGCTTGAAGACGAAGCCGTGATGATGGAATAGGAGATGTCTCCGTCATCTGCGTTGTCGTTTACTCCGGTAATGGTTATGGTTTGAGAATTATTCCAATTGACAGAAGTAAAAGTTAAGGAAGATGGGGAAACAGTTCCTTCAGCAGCGTTAGAGCTGGCTAAACCAATGCTGACATTAGCTGTTGGCTGGCTGTTTAAGACAAGAGTGGAAGTGGCTGTTCCACCAGCTTCAGTGGTGATTAAACCCGAGAGAGGATTAACTGTAATGCCAACTGCGTCATTGTCCGTAATGGTATAGGTATGAACAGTATTTGTTCCTAAAATAGAGTTTTGCGGATTAGAAAGAGTGATTATGATTGTTTCATTGTCTTCATCAATTGAATCATCAACAATAGCGATGGGAATGTTAACAGTCAAACTATTGGCTGGAATAATTGCTGCGCCTGAAGATAAAGTATAATCTATGCCATTGCCTTGGGCGGTTCCCGTAACAGCGTAATCAACGCTTACATTAGAAGTGGAAGTAGTATCAAGAGAGAGTTCAAGGTTGGCTGAGGTTGTTGATTCGCTATTGCTTGAAGAAGTTTGGGTGAAATGGATAGAGGAAATTGTAGGCACATATTCATAGGCGCCGATGTCCCAGGCGGAACCTTGGGGACGGGAGATGCCGATAAAATCTTTTTTTATAGAAACACCGAACAATGCAGAAAAGGCATCATATGCCGAATCCCCAACCGGACCTTCGACGCTCACATTCTTTGCTGGCGAACTTGACTGTAAATAAAAATCAGTTCCGGGATTAATAAATAATGGATCTGCTGATAAACAATTTGAACACTGGCCTATGCTTTGCATGTATGATAAATCGCGAACAGTCGTGCCTCCCCATCCTATGCGAACACCATTAGCCCCTTGCGAAAACAAATTGTAATTAATATTCACGCCAGATGCTACTTCACCGCTATCTGAAAAGAAAATATCCCATCCAAGCGATGAATTTACTCTACCTGCGAAGATATTTCCATGGATTTTAAAAGTTCCAACCGGATTTGGAACTTGAATACCTATATCATAATTATAGAGCGTGTTATCAATTATCCTGGCTGTTCCGGTAAATCCCCGGTAATGAATAGCGGCTCCCGGAGAATAGGCTGATGTATTCGGGTCAGGACTCCATCCCGGAATGCCTGTAAGGACATAAGTCCCCACATCGTGCTTAATGTTGTAAATCAAGTTTCCAATTATATCCACATTACTTCCGCTCGTAATATAAATTCCACCTCCTGAATCATAGATTTTATTGAAAATGACCGCGGTATTATACACGCCTATACTATTTGCCCCATAGTGAAGTATAATCGCTTCTCCCGGTGAATCCGTCCAAGGTCCGTATATAGTATTTTCGCTAATTACGGTATATCCTGTACCTTTCAAATCAATTCCATTCTCATCATTTCTATAAATGGTATTCCTTCCGATATAGTAATATTCAACAGGAAGAGCCGTGGTTACGGTATGACAGCCAGCGATAGAATCGGCCCCTATTTTATAAAACGTATTGTCAAGTACCCAAAGATGATTAGAGTTTTTTTCTGCATAAAAACCAGTCGGGTCGCGGCTGTCTTGATAACCGGCTGCCTCATCTTCCTGCGAGTTCCAATCGCCTATATCATGAATGAGGTTATTATATGCAACATTATAACTTGCGGATGCCCCTGCATAAGAGTTGGAATTCCCAAATTTTATCATTGAAATATTGCCTGTATAATCGCCAGTTGAACCATCAAATTCAGAATTTCGCACAACGATGTGGTCTACAGAAATATCATTTGCGGTAGGTCTTCCCTCAACAGAACCAGTTGGCGGTATAAATTTAATATTCTCTATAACAATATAAGATGAATTTCCACCATTACCTAAATGAATAAATCTATTAAGAATAGGTTTCGTAGTTGCATTCCCTCGGAACCATATAGGTTTTGATGCAGTGCCAGAACCGATTAATGTAACTCTATCCCCGGATGCGGGGTAAGTGCCCGCGTTAATATAAATATAATCCCCTGCCGACCTTGTTCCCGTTGGAATGGTGCAACGCGGAGAATTTGGAGTCCCATATCCACCAGCATTTGAATCACTGCAGGCTACAGTATTATCTACATAATAGCAATTATTCGCATCTCCATTACTGATACTATTCTGTGCATTAGGCCAGTTTGGGCAATAAGCAGCCTGGTCAACCGTCCCCTCTATTGGGTCAAATCCGCCAAAATTTGATGCATCTCTCGGGTCTGGTATCCCTTTCGGAGGATTCCACGATGCCTCTGCTGGTAATGCTTGTCCTAAGAAAAACAGCCCAACGATTACTAATCCAATGAAAGGTAAAATAATTAATTTTGCTTTGCTTTGACTTTTCATTTTTTTATTTCTTCTCTTTATAAAATAAAACATCACGCAAAAACATAAAATATTAATTTACTTCAATTCAAAAGAATCTCCGTATTTAGGCGCGCTGGCGCTTATGCCACGATTATTATTGCGCTTCAAACGTTCACTGATCATAAAATTTTCCCATAACGCTCCGGCGTCCTGCCTTAAATTTAGCGGGTTTAAATTATTGATCAAAACATTTCTCACGCCCAAATCGTAAAAATAAATTTTTCGCAATTTTTTCAATTCACTTCTTAAATTACGGCTGACCCGACCGAATATCAACGGATTTCACCGCCCCAGATATAATTGCTAAAATTAGGCGTGGCAAAACGGCCGACAAGACGCCCTGCCAAAATTCCGGCATCCTGACATAAATTATCCAACTTTTTTTGATCTTGTTCAATCGGAGTTTCTTTGACCTCAAACCCGATTTTCCCGTCAAAAATAAAATCAATCTCTCGTCCGCTTTTCAAAGAATAATATTGAATCTTCCCGTGATGGCGCAGTTGATTAAAAACAGCATTTTCAAACTTTGCTCCGCCGCTCAAGTCGGATAAAATATCCAGTAATCCATTGTCGCAAAAATAAATTTTCCGCGCTTTAACGATTTCGCGATCCGGATTATTGGCTAAAACCGGCTCCCGGAAAATAATGTAAGTTTTTTCAAAAAAATCAATATAATTCATCGCCGTTTCTCGGCTTATGCCGGCAAGGCGGGAGATTTTAGCGTAATCCAGCTTTGCTCCCACTCGTTGCGACAGCATTTTCAAAAGCTTAGAGACATTATCCAAGCTCCTAAAATCAGCCAGCGTCTTAATATCAATGTTAATGTAAGAATCAAGGATATCAAATAACAATTCTTTTTTCTCAGCAATATTATTCGTCATTACCACCTTGGGAAATCCGCCATAAGCGATATATTCTTCATAATACCCGCGCAATCGTTCATATTCGGCCAAATTGAATTGCTTGTTTATAAAAGTTTCATCTTTATGGGAAATATTTTTAAAAGTTAAAAATTCAGAAAAATCCAAAGGATAAAATTCAAAGATTTTCTTGCGGCCGGCCAATGATTCGCTGAATAAATTTTTAAGATAGTAGGAGCTGGAACCGGTTACTACAAATTTTATCTGATAGGTATCATATAAATATTTGATAATACTCGGCATATTTTTAACCAGCTGGATCTCATCCAAAAAAACATAAGCTTTTTGTTTTGTGTCCAATCCTAATTGCCCGAAACTATTAAGAATGACATCATAGTTTTCTTGGTCAAAGATTCTTCGATTATCCAGCCTTTCCAAATCAATGTAAATCTTATTCTTGGAAGTTATTTTTTCCATTAAATGTTTGACAGCGGTAGTTTTACCGGTTCGGCGCATACCGGTAATAACAGTTACTTGAGGCGTCGCCAAATGCGCTTCCAATTGATGATAAATTTTGCGAGGATACATAAGATTATTATTACTAAACTATGATTATAGTATATATTTAGTAATACTTTTTGTCAACTATGACTATAGTATATCAAAATCTTATGGCAACCAACTACTCATCAAAACACCTATGTCTTTAACATCAATGGTGTTATCGGACTTAAGATCAAAAAATGAATTGAAAATGCCTTTGAAAGCGTTTTTGAATGAGGTGAAATCTAAGTCATTGACTTTGGAATCGGAATTGAAGTCGCCTTTGAGGGAGGGCGACGGAGCTTGAACATATTTGTAGGCACCGATGTCTCAGATAAGGTCTTGCGGGCGGAAAATGCCTAAATAATCATCTAAAAATCCTAATAATGTTATTCCTTTTAAAACGTCTTGAGTTTCTTTTGCGATCCGCTTAACCTTGTCTTCCATTTACGCAATAATCACACATTTAACCTCCCTCTCAAGGAATCATTTTCTCAGTTTCCCGAAGTATTATCTCCACCAGTTGTTGCAGAAGCGAAACCAAAAGAGTTTGAAACTGTTTGATCTGCTCTTTAATCTCGCTAATTTGTTGGGAATTGACAGTCTGGCTTTGAACATCGGCAATTGGTTGTTCAATGGCTGAAATTGAAATTTGTTGTTCCGTTGTTGTTGAAGGTTGAATGATTTCTTCATTCTTGCCAAACACTTCATTGATTTTCGCTCTGGTTAAAGGTCCGACTAAGCCAAAACCAGTGGTCTCGGCTGTTCCGCTGGAAACAATCTGGCGCTTAATCTGAAATCTCTCCACTGCCTTTTGAGTAAGAAAACCATAATAGCCGGAGATGATTCCTTCAGGATATATCTCCTTGTCTTGGGCAAGTATTTCTTGAAGATGTTTAACATCTTCGCTTCTTTCTCCAAAAGCAAGGTTTCGGATAAAGACATAACTAACAATCTCGGCTGAAGAAACTATTTCAGAAACTGCTTCCTGCTTTATTGAAGTTGCGCTGGTTGAAGTTGCGATAGTTGTGCTTGCAATAGCGCTGGTTGAAGTAGAAATGGTTGTTGAAGTAGTTGTTGAAGTTTGAGTTGAAGAATCACTACTGATGCTGCTTCCTCCGCCTCCTCCGCCACCTCCTCCGCTTGAACTTGAGGTTGAAGGAGAAGCGACGGAAAATGAAATCGTGTAATCATCGCTATTGATATTTGTTCCATCAGTACAGCGGACATAATAGTTATACGAATTGCCGTTTGAGACGGATATTATTGAAGAATGAGAAGTTGAGGCAGTGGTTGAAAAAATATTGGTCATTGAACTGTAAGTGGTACTGGCAGTTTTAGAATACTTGCAGGTGGAGTTTTCATCGGTTGTCAAAGACATTGTTACCTGCGTTGTTCCGGAAGATTGGATTCCAGAAGGCGAACCGGCAGAGCGGACAGGGGCGGTGGAATCGGCAGGAGCAACATATTCGTAAGCTCCGATGTCCCAAGTTGACCGAGTTACTGCTATTCTGTATGGATAACTAACCGTATGTGTAGTTGTGTTATAACTTACACCCAATGATGTATCTTTCAAACAATCCGCCGAAGGGGTTGATTGAAAGTAGTCGGTCAAACTTGAGCAAAAAGCAGACATCATATACCCTGTATCTACTGTAACAGCAGAACTGTTCGGTGGTTGGTACGGATAAGTGCTGTCTGGAACATATTCCGCACTCGTTGCTCCAGCATTCGTCTGTCCAAGATGATTCGTATTTATTTGGGCAGTCGAGTTTCCCATATTCACATTATTGTTGGTTGCAATAACATGATTATTCCTTACGGTCATTTCAGAAACATACGTAGCACCAGCCGGTCCGTTGATTAAAACAGCCGAGCTACTTACTGGAGCTTGGAAAGTGTTGTTCCACACATAAAATCCCGCGGTATTAGCTTCAGTCAATTCATTTGAACTTAATTGAAGCGTTTGATTTGTATCACTAGTTACTACATTATTAAAAATATAAAATTTATACAGATTAGTTGGATAAAGAATATATGTGGAACCACCAGCAGGATTTATTGAGAGATTGTTGTAGATGTAGCCATCTCCATCACCATACGACTGATAGTTTTGATGATGCTGTGTAGCGTCAAAATCAGCAACATAAGCAACGTGGTCAAAAGTATTCCCCCATACATAACCAATTCTGTTACTCACTTCTCCATTCTGAACATAACCAACATAGTTATTATAGAATTGACCAGCATGCCCTTTTAAAGCGGCCGCCATGTCTCCGGGTGTGGGGGATGAATCCGAGCCGTCAATCACGTTATGGTGAATGGAAACAGTCAAATTTGGCGTATCATAACTGGAAGTTATTACCCTGAAATTGTCACTGGTTGCGATTCCGCCATGAGACCAGCCATGGAAATAAGAATTTTTCAATTCCGAATAAAGAGCGGAAAGCGATACCATAGCTCTCTCCGTATTATCTAAATGCGGCAATCCCTTAAATTCCAAGTTATCGATTATAAAATATCCACCAGATGCCTTGTAAACTCGAAACATTGTGTTTGCGGTGCTTGTACGAGCATTTGCCGAAATAGCCGTGCCTCCAGCGTCAAATACAGGTCGTGTCCACGATGCTCCCGAATACCAAGTTTGATCAATTCCAAAATAAATTGCATCTACTCCCTTAGTCCAACCAGTTCCGCCCCCAAGATTCCAATCCCAGGTAAAAACTTCATTCGACCAAGTTACCCCGCCTTTAAAAATAAATTCGTCTCCTGCTCCGGTTGTTCCTGCCGAGGAGGAATGATCTGTCTGATAAACGGCACAATTATCAGAACATCCGTTCATACCTGGAGCGTGTTTCCACGGAGTATTTTTTGAAGTTCCATCATTGGAATCGCTTCCACCGTCATAATCAATATAAAAAGTTTGAGTGATGATTGCACAAGCAACTGAAACATTCGTTACGTTTGCTCCGGAAATATTTCCTGCGCCATTGATTACCATACAGGTTTGGTCTGTTGGTTGGGATGAGACCGTCACGTCATAAACACCTCCATTTGCTAAAGGAGTTGCAAAAGTAAAACCACCATTGGAAGAATTGCTAATATCATCTCTACTATTATTTTGTAAAACAACCGTACCTGTTAGACCTGAAATGGTCCCTCCTACAGTGTAAGTAAAATTTGCGCTAACTGTATAATCCTGAGTAGAAGCGTCTTCAGCTGTGACGGTATAAGTTACGGAATTGGTAAAATTTTGAGCCACTCCACTGTTTGGACTGACAGAAGTTCCAGTAATTGCAATTGTTGGAGCTAAAGCAGTAACATCCGTGCCGTAGGGCACCGTTAACGTAACCGTATGATTTGTTTCGTTTATTGCTCCTGTTACAGCCGGACTTAGTCCGTTAAAATCAAAGGAGGTTATTGCTTTGTTTGAACCCAACACATACTCATCGGCTCCAATATCCCAAGGAACAGAACGTGTTTGTGCATCTATATCAGTTGTAAAATTCATTGGAGCCGCATCTCCACTTGTATTCGTTCCCGCACCGATTAATGCGGAACCGACAGGTAAGTGAAAATTTTCAGAACCAGCAGTAACATTTGTAAAATTGCTGGTATTTAGTGCGATACTGTCTAAAGCTGTACCGGCTGCGCTAGTGTCAGATGAAGCAGATGTTGTCATGGTAATTATGCCACTATAATCACCGGAGACAGATCCACCAACATACACATTTTTTGCTACAATCGAACCACTTACTTGGCGCAGACCGTAGGTTCCACCAATGATTGTATTGTTGTAAAAAGTACCTGTTCCGGTGTTTGCTTGGACGATATTTCTACTGCTTGCGTTAGTGGATATTCCATACACAATGCTGTTCCATACGAACATGCTTTGACCATTTGCTGAAGTTCCGATGCCATACTCACTGTATGTTGCATTTCCATGTCCTCTCAAAATACTGTTTGATAACCAAAATGGACTAACGGCAATTGCAGAAAAACTTATTGGATTTTGCAAATTTCCATTTGCTGAAGTCACTTGTATTTGTAATCCATCGATCCAAACATAATTCTCTCCTACTGTAATAGCTGATGCGTTACTTACGGTGAGTCTATATTTTGTAGAGTTCCAAACTCCGATGTGTCTGCCATATGTTGCCGCAGCATCAGTTGTGACCTTAATATAATGTGTGGCATCTGTGACTGTACCGCTAAATGTTACTGTTTGAGTATCAGCATTTTGTCCTTCCGCAACGATTGTCCAAATTCCATTTGATCCGGCAGCTGTAATATCAGCAGGAATTAATGCTTCTGCGGCAGACAAAGTTGCACAAGCTCGATTCGCTCCGGTTGTAGCGTTAGTCGTACAATCACCGCCAGCGGTTGAAGCAGTGTTAACGTAAAGAGTGGTATCTGCTGCCCTTGCTTTTCCCGGAGTGAATGCAAATTGTCCGAATATCAAAACCAGAGCGGTGATGGCCGCGGTAAACTTCCACAAGTTGAATTTTCTTTTTTGCGGCGATCTGATATCGTAAATAATCATAAGTTTTGAAAATTATTTATTTTACTTAAAATAAAAAAGACACCGCAATTCATTTTTTAACTTTCTAAGTTAAACTGATTTTTGTCAATCTTTTTTTTATTATTGTATCGGAAACTTCAAAACCAGGCATAAAAATAACTTTCTCGCCATAATTTATATCTTTAAAATAAGCCAGCGATTCGCGAAATATTTTTTCATTAAATTCTTTGCCAAAAATTTTCTCACCTTGTTTTGATATTTCATCAAGTGAAAAATAATCTTTCATCACAAAATATAAATCGACATAATCTTTCCATTTTACCCGCCTGCTTAACGCAAACGCCTTCATTGTCGCCAACATTAAAAGATTGGGTAATCTAATAATATTATCAAACCTTTCCAAGAAACTAATCTTGTAAGGATAATATAAAAAAGTAAGTCTGACCCCCTTGATTAAAACGGTATATTGTCCTTCTTCGTCGTTAATAACGTTTTCTATTTTATGATTTTTAGAAATTTTTCTTTTAATTTGATGATTATCAAATTCTTTTAAAGAAAATATGTCAAAATCGATTGATCGCCGATGGCCGATATTTAAAGCGATAGCGGTGCCGCCCGCCAATCCAAAATCTTTAGCAAATTCACCGATTAATGGCAAAAGTTTTTCTTGTTCATAAGTTAAAATTTCTTTATGAGCGCGCATATTTATTAAAATATAAATTGAAATAATTTATTATTTTAGGATGATAATTCTGGCGTCCGATTTTTGACGGTTTTGATTTTTTTCGAAAAATTTTGGCTACTTCTCTTATCCCTAAAATTTTAATAAGAGCCTGAAAATCGTCCCAATTACCATAATTCAAAACTGCCTCCACAATCGATTCTGGAGATAAATTTTCATAATTTTGAGTATACCAAACCAAATGCGGTCTTTTTTCAATAAATGTTCTGATTTTCATTGATAAATATATCAAAAAATTAAACATTCCACGGATAACCAAACCCTTCTTTATTCATTTCGCCGGATAAAGCCGCAACGGCGTATTTTTTAATTTGATATTTGCGAGTAAAGTAATTCATCGCCGTGGCGTCAAACTGATTGAAATTCAGCTTTGCTTCAATGGGGAAAATTTCATTATTGCGCCTTAAAATAAAATCAATCTCTTTTTTATCGGCCGTTCTCCAATAATAAATATTGTCTTTGCCGTAATATTTTGCCAAATCGCTGAAAATCGCCGTTTCAAACACATTGCCTAAAATCTGTTTTTGCAGCTGTTTTAACCAAAGCATCTGCATCAAACCGCTGTCATAGAAAAATATTTTCGGCGTCTTAAACAATTCTCCTCTGATGTTTTTATAATAAGGCCTCACCAATTTTATAACATAAGTATTCTCTAAAATAAAAAGATAGTTCTCCACTGTCTGTTTGGAAAGTTTGCAGGTATTGGCAAGCTCGGTAACATCCAAAAGATTTCCGCTTTGGCTGGCCAATGTTTCAACCAATCTGTTGAATTTATCAACTTCTTTGATGTTGGCGAGATCTTTAATGTCTTTTTTAATATAAGTGTCAATAATCTGCTGCAGATATTTATCCTTTAATTCCAGATTGGGCTCAAGAACTATTTTCGGATAACCGCCATAAAGCGCGTATTCTTTATAAAACGCCGTCAATTCTTCTCGTTTTTTAGCGGTTAAATTTTTATCTGTTAAAGAATCCTTATGATATTGATGACCCTTAAAAGTCAAAAACTCAACAAACGACAAAGGAAAAATTTCAAAATTAACGGTTCGGCCGACCAGCGAATCTTTAAATTTGCTTTTGATGGCGAAACTGGAAGAGCCCGAAATAATCAGTTTGATATCTTTGTGATGATCGGCGATTAATTTTAAAAATGATGACGGATCGGCAAGATACTGGATTTCATCAATCAAGACAAAAATTTTTGCGCTGTTTTGCTTTTCTTGAAAGACTCCTTCTTCTTTAAGATATTTCAGGAACTCATCTACGCCGGAATCTAAAATATTTTTCAACCGGGAATCTTCCAAATCAATATATAGAACAATATTTTTATTTTTTTTTAGGTGACCTTGAATATAATACAAGATGGATGTCTTACCTACTTGCCTGGCACCATGCAATACAACAATATCATCAGTGTTAATAAAAGTGATGATTTTATTAAAAATTTCTCGTTTTTTTAAAGTCATACTATTTATGACTTTAATATATATTCAATATAAATACAAGTCAAGTTTACTTTTATTCTATCATAATTAGACCGATTTACATTTAACCTCCCTCTCAAGGAATCATTTTCTCAGTCTCCTGCTGAAGGATTATCTCCACCAGTTGTCGCAGAAGCGAAACCAAAAGAGTTTGAAACTGTTTTATCTGCTCTTTGATCTCGCTAATTTGTTGGGAATTGACAATCTGGCTTTGAACATCGGCAATTGGCTGTTCAGTGGTTGAAATTGAAATTTGTTGTTCCGTTGTTGTTGAAGGTTGAATGATTTTTTCATTCTTGCCAAACACTTCATTGATTTTCGTTCTGGTTAAAGGTCCGACTAAGCCAAAACCAGTGGTCTCCATTGTCCCGCTGGAAACAATCTGGCGCTTAATCTGAAATCTCTCCACTGCCTTTTGAGTAAGAAAACCATAATAGCCGGAGATGATTCCTTCCGGATATATCTCCTTGTCTTGGGCAAGTATTTCTTGAAGATGTTTAACATCTTCGCTTCTTTCTCCAAAAGCAAGGTTTCGGATAAATATATGGTTAACAATCTCGGCTATTGGTTGAACAGTCTGCGTTTGTTCTGAAGAAACTGTTTTTTGTTCTACTGAAGTTAAGCTGGTGGTAGCTACTATGGCGCTGGTTGAAGTCGCGATAGTTGTGCTTGCAATAGCGCTGGTTGAAATAGAAGTTGTTGTTGAAGTTTGAGTTGAAGAATCACTGCTGATGCTGCTTCCTCCTCCGCCTCCTCCGCCACCTCCTCCGCTTGAACTTGAGGTTGAAGGAGAAGCGACGGAAAATGAAATCGTGTAATCATCGCTATTGATATTTGTACGAATTGCCGTTTGAGACGGATATTATTGAAGAATGAGAAGTTGAGGCAGTGGTTGAAAAAATATTGGTCATTGAACTGTAAGTGGTACTGGCAGTTGTAGAATACTTGCAGGTGGAGTTTTCATCGGTTGTCAAAGACATTGTTACCTGCATTGTTCCGGCGGACTGACTGTCCGAAGGAGAGCCCGCGGAACGGACAGGAGCGGTTGAATCTAAAATAATTGTTACTGTCCTGCTTAAACTGCTGGAGATATTTCCTGCCGCGTCTTTAACCCAAGCGTAGAGGGTTTTCAATCCTTCGGTCAAAAAAGTATATATGGCTTGAGCTGTGCTTGCCCAGCCCGCATCGCCGGCAGATGGAGTAGAAGCTGATTCATTAACGAGATAGCCAGTCACGGCAGTATCATCCGTAGCAGTAAAAGAAGAGATTGAGATTGTTGATGATGAAGCGGTTGAGGGAATG
>Ga0209541_10010699_pt1 | contig 14549 bp, 8 predicted proteins | sample RifCSPlowO2_01_FD_184027 | JGI IMG/M metagenome (GOLD analysis project Ga0209541, IMG submission 184027) | Groundwater microbial communities from Rifle, Colorado - Rifle CSP2_plank lowO2_0.1 (SPAdes) (version 2) | ecosystem: Environmental > Aquatic > Deep subsurface > Groundwater | place: Rifle... | reverse complement strand
CCTGGATGCTGCCCTATACATCGATAATGCCGACACTAACCTAGCCATCCCAGCCGCTATCTCTATCCAGAACTCTGGCGGTGGCGGCTACACGTCAGTCATAGATAACGCTGGAACTCTTATCTCCGGTGCCGAACTCAACCTGCTGGATGGCCATGACGTTGCCCTAGTTGACACCAATGATGCCGTAGCTACGGCCATTACTGGTACCGGCGCCCTGGCGGCCGGCTCCTTGGCCGCCGGCTTTACCACTGTGGCTGTCGGCCAAGGTGGTACTGGCGCTACTACCTTCACGGCTAATGGTGTGCTGTACGGTAACACTACTGCTGCTGTTGGCGTAACAGCCGCCGGCACTACCGGCCAGTGCCTAACCGGCGCCACCGGCGCCGCTCCTGCCTGGACCACTTGTACCGGCCTGATAACTCTCCAAAACGCCTACGATAACGGCAACACCATTACTACTTCCGATGCCCGGAACATTACCTTAACTTATGCCGATACAGCCACTGATGCTAACCTAACCATCTCCACGGCTACCGGTTCGACTGGTTTCACCACCATCTCCCGGGCTGACGGAGCCGGCGTAGCCGACCCGGCCCAGCTGCTGCTGCTGGATAACCTAGATACTGACCGGGCCCAACCGATTGGCTTAAAGCTGCAAAGTGCGGCCGGTGCCTTAACTACGGCCATTGACGCCACTGATGCTGAGATAGTCACCGCCCTAGCTATTGGTAGTAACACCATCACTACCACCACTACCACCATTGCCGCCACCGAACTGGATCTGTTGGACGGCCATGACGTAGCTTTAGTTGATACCAACGACGCCGTAGCTACGGCCATTATTGGCACTGGTGCCCTCAATGCTGGTTCCATAACCTCCGGCTTCGGCACTATTGATAACGCAGATACCATTACAGGAACAACCCTAAACGCCACTACCGGCCTTAACACTGGTGCCGGTGCCGGTACCAACCGTATTGATAGCTCCGGTAATCTGGTTAACATTGGCAATATAACCGGTGCGGGGGCTATTATCTTACAGCCGGCTGCGGCTACCGCACTTACTATTACGGCCCACGCCGCTTCCACTTGGAGCACAGACAGTGGAGCATTATCGTTGGATGCCGCTACGGCTCTTAATTTGGGGAACACCAATGCCACTAGCGTAGTATTGGGCAACACCACCAATACCACAGCTATTTCACTCCAGGGAGCCGCTGCCGCAACCTATACTATCGGTGATACCAATACCACCGGTACCATTACTCTAGGTCGCTCTACCGACACCAATACCATTAGTATCGGCAATGCTAACACGGCTGATACCAAAACCCAAACCATTAACATTGGTGCCGGCACCGGAGTTACTACTGGTAAGTCAGCAGTCACCATTGGCAGCATCGCTAACGCTTCAAGCCTGCTGCTCCAAGCCGGGACTGGCGATATTCTACTCAGTACCACCAATACGGCTATTGGCACCTCGGCAGTCGCCGCTAACGGCGTCCTGACCATCGGTACCGATACCACAGCAGCTAGTGGTGGCCTTTACTTTGGAACTGATACCAATCTCTACCGCTCCGCGGCTGATACCCTCAAGACAGACGATACACTTTATGTCGCAGGTGAACTTAGAGCTACCGGAATTCGTAATACATTAGGTGGTTCAGCGGGACTCTGGGATCAGGCCGGCACCTTACATCTACTTGCTGGTAATGGTATTACATTTGGGGCTGCTGAAGATACCAACCTCTACCGCTCCGCAGCGGATACACTGAAGACGGATGATGCCTTTGTCTCAGCTAGTACCATCACCGGCACCACCCTAAATGCTACTACAGGCATTAACACCGGCGCCGGAGCCGGAACTCAACGCATAGATGCTTCGGGCAATCTGGTTAATATTGGTAATATTACTGGCACTGGCGCTATTGTTATGAGCGCCACTAATGCCGCCCTAACCCTGCAAACCACCGTCTCGGGCGACATTGTAGTTAATGGTGCGGGCTCCCTTGATGTTCAGGATGCTGCAACCTTTGCTGGGACTGTTGGTCTGAATGGGGTTACAACCGTTAGTACGGACATTGACTTAACCCTAGCTGGTACTGAGAACATCGCCATCACTTCTGATCTAGCTGGCACAGTTAACGTTCTATCACTAATAGCCACACCTTCGGCTTCTGCCGGTACCACCCGCGGTTTCTTCATCCAACAAGCCGCCTCGGCCAATACTAACGGCTTAGATGCTGGGCTATATATAGACAATGCCGATGATGGTTTAGCTATTACTGCCGCTATCTCTATCCAGAACTCTGGTGGTGGCGGCTACACCAGCGTCATAGACAATGCCGGCACCCTGATTTCCGGAACTGAACTTAACCTGCTGGATGGCCGCTCCGGTACTTTGCTAGATTCTGCCAACGTGGCTAGCTATGCTACTACCGGCGTAACTGCTGGCACCGGCCTGACCGGCGGCGGAACAATAGGCGTATTAACGCTTAACGTCGCTTCCGCTAACGGTGGCATTGTGGCTAATGCTGATAATATTGCTTTAACGCTCCAACCTACCACCGATGCCCTGTCCGTAACCACTTCTTCCGGCTCAGGACTGGAAATCTTAACTGCCGGAGTAACCTTACTACAAGGCTGTACCGATAACGAAATCCTTAAATGGGATGAAGCAACTGATGTTTGGGCTTGTGACACTGATGGCGGCGGCGGGGGTACCCTTCAAGCATCCTATGATGGTGATGCCGACACAGGAGATACCATCATTGCCTTAACTACAGCTGATGACTCATTGATCTTTAGAAACCCAGCCGCTAGCGGCAGTGACTCAACCTACATCCTAACCCTAGACAACCTAGCCACTACAGCTACTGGTGGTCTGTCCATTCAATCTGCTGGTTCAGGTAACTTACTACTGGTCACCGACACTACGGCTACAGCTAGAGATGTACTAACCATTGCCAATGGCGGAGCCACAACCTTCCGTAACCAAACAGATTCTACAGCTGCCTTTTCCGTACAGAATGCTGCAGGAACTAGCAACCTACTAATAGCTGATACTACTAATACGAAGTTAGGTATAGCTACAGCACCAAGCAGCACTGGCGCAACCTTGCAGGTCACTGGCAATGCCTCTGCTACTACAGGCTTAGTCCTGGCCGCGACTGGCAATAGCAGCTCTACCATCACCAAGAGCACAGTTGTAACAACCACCGTTACTGTCAATGACGTAGTAGTAATTGATACATCCAATGCCGCTCAGGTAACCACTACCTCTACTTATGGCGCTACCGGTGTTTTTGGCATAGCTACCTCCACCCAAGGCAGTACAGGCCAAACCCAGAACATAGTCATAGGCGGCATTTACCAAGTCACGGCCGACACGGCTGCTGTAGCTATTGGTGACCAGTTAGTTACCAGCTCCACCACTGGGCAGGTTACCCCGACAAGTAATCCGTCAATTGGAACCTCCATTGGCCGGGCCTTATCTTCCAAGACTTCAGGTTCATCCGGTTTAGTTTGGGTCCAAGTCACACCAGGCGCTGGCGGCTCGAGCGGTTCCGGCGGGATGACCAAGCTGTATGACACGACGCTGGGAGCGGACACTGCCAGTTTTGATATACAGAATATTCCGGCGGGATACGACCATCTGCGTCTCATCGCATACCTAAGACAGGCTGCAGCTTCCGATTACGCCATCCTACGATTCAATAACGACTCGTCGGCTATCTACGACGACCAGATGACTAGAGCCAGGGCTTCCACACAGTATCCAACCGAAACCATTGGTGCTACCGGGGGAAGGTTTATTATTACCTCGGGGTCAGACTCGACCGCCCAATACTTCAGCGAAGCTGAGATAACCATTCCCCATTACGCGGGTACAGCAAATAACAAAGTGGCCCGGTCTCAGTGGACGTGGCGGAACGCGGCCGCGACCTCAGGAATGGATACCGGGCAAGTCTCTATCGGGTGGAGGTCGGCTGCGGCTATCAACAGGATCACTCTGTTACCTAGTTCCGGCAACTGGATCACCGGTTCGCGCGTGACGGTCTACGGCATCGGCCCCAACAGCGGCGGCACGGCCGCCGGCGCCGGAGCCGGGGAAACGGCATACGCCCAAGTTACCTCAGACACATCTACAGCCCAGACTGTAGAAGCCAGCGCTACAACAGTAGTTACGGCTCCGGCTTATACATTTGATGGCACTACGCCTTACCTTATCGAAACTTATTTCCCCCATGTAGAGTTGCAAACTACTACTGCCACCGGCTATGTAGTACTGTTCGAAGATGGTTCGCCTATCGGCAGGCTGTCAACGGTAAATGGCGCCGCCATCGAGAAAAGAAGTGTCTTCGCCAGCCGAAAAATAACTCCTACTGCTGGCTCACATACTTACTCCATCAGAGTCTATACCACAGCTTCAACATTCTACCAATACTTTGGCGCTGGTGGCGCCGGCGTAAACTTTCCGGGATATATACGTATTAGTCCTGCAAATGGTGCCGGCAACGCCACCACCCTCCAAGGCGCCTACGACATGGGCCGGGCTATTACTACCACAGACGCTAGGGATATAGACATAACCCTAGCTAACACTACAACTGATTCTAACTTCCTGATCGACATAGACACCAGCTCTACCAGTAAATTCGCTGTCCAGTACGCCAACACTGACACCTTCAGCATTACCAATGTTGCCTCTGCCCAAGGCTCAGCCTTGTTCCGTAACGGCGCTAACAATACTACGGCCTTCCAGATCCAGAATGCCACTGGTGCCGACACCCTGTTTACTGCCAATACCACCAATAACCGTATTGTCATTGGCAATGCCACTGCCGCTGCTGGCGCTGACACTACTATCTTAGTCCTAGACTCCGCCACCACTGCCAATGCCCCAACCGGCGTTAACGGCGGCATGTTCTATGACACTACCCTTAACAAGTTCCGCTGCTACGAAAACAGTGCCTACGCCAACTGTGTATCGGCCGGTACTGTCACTAACTTACAAACTGCCTATGATGGCGATGCTGATGGCAGTGATGCCATAATTGCTTTAACTACAGCCGATGATTCACTGATCTTCAGAAACCCAGCCGCCAGCGGCAGTGACTCAACCTACATCCTAACCCTGGACAACCTAGCCACTACAGCTACTGGTGGTTTAAGTATTCAGTCTGCCGGTTCCGGAAACCTACTACTGGTTACCGATACCACAGCGACGGCTAGAGATGTCTTAACTATTGCTAACGGTGGGGCTACCACCTTCAGAAACCAAACAGATTCCACCACTGGCTTCTCTGTCCAGAACGCAGCTGGAACTTCCAACCTAGTTGTAGCTGATACAACCAACACTAAGTTAGGTATAGCCACAGCTCCTTCGTCTACTGGTGCTACCTTGCAAATAACTGGTAACGCTTCGGCCACTACCGGCTTAGTCCTAGCCGCCACTGGCAATAGCGCCAGCACCATCACTAAGAGCACCATAGTAACTACCGCTGTTACTGTCAATGACGTGGTAGTAATAGATACTTCTAACGCCGCTCAGGTCACTACAACCAGTACGCTTGGGGCTACTGGAGTCTTTGGTATAGCTACATCCACCCAAGGCAGTACTGGCCAGACCCAAAACATAGTTATTGGAGGAGTCTACCAGGTTACGGCTGATACCAATGCTGTAGCCATAGGTGACCAGTTAGTCACGTCAAGCACGACGGGGCAGGTAACACCGACATCTAATCCGAGCATTGGTACATCAATCGGCCGGGCCTTAAGCAGTAAAGCTTCTGGTTCGTCAGGCACTGTTTGGGTCCAAGTCACCCCGGGCGCCGGCGGCAGTTCCGGCTCCGGCGGCATGACCAAGCTTTATGACACGACGTTGGGGGCTGCCACAGCAACGTTTGATATCCAAAACATTCCCTCAGGTTATGATTCGCTCAAGATTATGGCATCACTTTACTCAGATACAGATGCGGTGACGCCTAAGATGACATTCAATAACGATACCGGCACAAACTATGCAGAGGAAGCCTCCTATGCTCTCAATGCTGGAGCTCCAGGCATTTGGGTGACTGCCACTGCTGCTGCCTATATAGACCTTGGCTTCATGGCAAACACGACTAATGATTTTCTTCCAATAGAAGTGACAATCCCCAACTATGCAGGGACTACTGGGCGCAAGGGCTATACATTTGAATCTTGGTCTTATCAAAGTACTAATCTTCGCTTTATCGACGGTGGCGGTAACTGGAAAAATACAGCTGCCATTAACCGTATAACTTTTTCACTATCCGCCGGAAATTACGCAGCTGGCTCCCGGGTTAGTGTCTACGGCATCGGCCCCAACAGCGGCGGCACGGCCGCCGGAGCCGGAGCGGGGGAGATTGGCTATACCGAATTCACTTCGAATGTTAGTGCTACGGCTACTACGGAAGCTACAGCCAACACAGTAGTTACGGCGCCGAGCTACACCTTCGACGGTAATACGCCTATATTAATTGAAGGTTATGTTCCAAAAGTCTATGGTTCGACTTCTATCGACATTTACTTCGTACTATATGAAGGCTCATCCTCGATCGGTTCTATGGGGAAAACCGAAACATATAGCTCGTCAGGATGGCCGGTCTATGTATCAAAACGATTGACCCCTACCTCTGGATCAAAGACCTATTCAATAAGAGCTTATGTAAGCTCAGGTACTGCTACATTTCAGGCAGGGGCAGGTGGAAATGGGAATATTATGCCGGGCTTCATCCGCATTACCCCAGCTCTCGGTTCCGGTAACGCTACCACCCTTCAAGGCGCCTACGACATGGGTAGGGCTATTACTACCACTGACGCTAGGGATATATCTCTCACGTTGGCTGATACAACCACAGATTCTAACCTGCTGCTTAACGTTGCTTCATCCTCAACTTCCAAAGTCGCTGTTCAGTACAACGGTACAGATGTCTTTAAGATAACTAACGTAGCCAGTGCTCAAGGCTCAGCCCTGTTCCAGAATGCCACTAATAACACCACAGCCTTCCAGGTTCAGAACTCTGGTGGTATCAACCTGGAACAGATAGACACCACCGCTGACTCCGCCAACCTAATCACCAATGGTAGTCTGGAAGTTAACACCACTGGCTGGAGTGCTAGAGGTAGTTCTACCATTTCCCGTACTACTTCTAGCCCCACACCATATCTCGGCCTGGGCCAGCTTAAAGTTGTAACCACTGCCGCCGCCAACGACGGCGCAAAATATGCCTATGCCCTAGCTAGCACTACTCAGTACACTCTGACCGGCTTTGCCCGGTTAGACTCTGGCTCTGCCGCCATGGCCACCTTCCAAATGGGTAGGGCAGACGATGGCAGTACTGACACTTCCTGCCTAACCGCCCAAACCCTAGTTACTGGTGGTTGGACCCGCTTTACCTGCACCTTTACTACCGGCACAACTTCCGGTTCACCATATGTCTACTTCAAGCAGACTGACGCCGCCGTCCACACCTACTATCTTGATGCCGTCAAGCTGGAAGCCGCCGCCGCCGCCACGCCATACAAAGAAGGCACTCAATACCTAAACGGCAATATTGGTTCCCCAACTACCTTCAAGAACCAGTCCAATTCTACAGCTGCCTTCCAAATACAGAACGCTACCGGTACCAGCAACCTGTTTGTAGCCGATACACTTAATAACCGTCTAGGCATTGGCACCGCCGCACCAAGTGGCGTACTGCACATAAAAGCAACTCCTACTGCGATATCTGCCACTGGTGGAACAATAACAACTAGCGGTGCTTACACTATTCATACCTTTAATTCTTCTGAAACTTTCACCCCAACGGGTTCAGGGAATGTCGAAGTTCTTGTAGTTGCTGGTGGTGGTGGTGGTGGTGGTGGTGCTGGCGGTGGTGGCGGTGGTGCTGGCGGATTAATTTATAATTCTTCACTTGGGGTCACTGCACAGGCATATTCTGTTACGGTCGGTGGCGGCGGTGCTGGTGGAGCCAGCGCTGCCAACGGGTCGCAAGGATCAAACTCTGTATTTAGTAGTCTGACTGCAGTCGGTGGTGGCTATGGAGCGACATCTGGAAATAACGGTGGAAATGGTGGCTCCGGTGGAGGTGCATCGGGGAGTACAGGTGGCTCGGGTGGAACCGCAACCGCAGGGCAGGGCTATGATGGTGGTGTCGGTTCTGGGGCCGGCTTTACTTCGGGCGGCGGCGGCGGCGGCGCATCGGAGGTAGGAAAAAATGATGCCGCGGGAAGACATGGCGGCAATGGTTTGGCGTATTCTATTTCCGGATCATCGGTAACTTATGCTGGCGGCGGTGGCGGTGGAACGAACAGCGGGTCTGCTGGTAATGGAGGGACTGGTGGTGGAGGGAATGGATCATCTAGCGGGGCGGGGTCTAATGGCACAGTAAATTTGGGCGGCGGTGGTGGGGGTGGCAGCACTAGCTCAGCTGGTGGCAATGGCGGGTCCGGAATAGTAATTGTTCGCTACCAAACTACTCCAGATCAAATTGATAGCCTTATTATAAACTCAGCAACCGGTAATGCCGGTATCGGTACCACCGGGCCCGAGTCCAGGCTTCAGGTCTCTGGCGGCGGCTTGTGTGTTGGCTCTGACGCCAACTGCAACAGCGACAATAACACCGAAGGCATAGTTTATTCTTCTGCAACCTCTATGACGCTGTACGATGTCGCTGAAGATTATCCGACTAAAGACCTTACTCTAGCTCCAGCCGAAATAGTGGCTCTGGATAAACAACAGGGAGTATTCGTTAAACGGGCAGACTCTGCGTCTGATACCTTACTTGGCGTTATTTCCGCCAAACCGGCTGTCCATTTAGGCGGCTTCAATGGCGCCCAGTTTGCCGATGAACGCCAAGTAGCCGTAGCCCTTTCTGGCCGTATCCCAGTGAAAGTCACCACCGAGGGCGGACCAATTAAGATTGGTGATCGTATCACCCTATCTTCAACCCCCGGCATAGGCATGAAAGCAGGGCTACCAGACCAAGTTATTGGTATTGCATTAGAAAACTTTGCCGGCGGGGAAGGTACCACAGGCGAAATCCTGGTGTTTGTAAACCTTGCTAGAGGCAGCGGCGCAGACTTGCAAGGTGGAAATCCCGCCATTGACAGCCTGGTAGTCTCCGGCCAACTAACTACAGTAAACTTAACTGTTTCTGGCGATGCCAGCGTACAAGGTACTTTAACGCTTGCCGGCCACCTCATCACCGAAGGCCCAGCGCCAATTGTAACTGCCCAAACAGCAGCTGGTACTAGTGCCACTGTTACCACTGACGGCAATGACCAGGCAGGGACCATCACTATTACAACCGGCAGTAATCCAACAGTTGGCGGATTAGCTAAAGTTGTCTTTAACAAACCCTACGGCAAGACGCCAAAAGTCATCCTGACCGCAGCCAACGCCGCAGCCACCGACCTTAAATACTTCTATAACTCCACTATAAGCAACTTCAGCCTGCACACAACCGCTGCTCCAGCTGCCGGCACAACCTACGTGTTCTCGTACTTTATAGTTCAATAAGTTGCTGGGCCAGCCCATAGAATTTGAAGCTGTACGCGCTTCCTACTCCATCCCCCCACTTCGTAGTCGAATAGTAAAGTGTTATAATTAACCTATGAAAAGCGAAACAAAAGATCAACAAATTACTACTGTAAAACGTCATCAAGCCGTAGCGGCGGCTATTGCTTCAGTTAGGGCTGAAGGCCTTGAGCCTTCGGTTCAGGCACAACAACGCTTGAATCAATACGTACAAGGCAAAATCAGCGTTAATCAATTACAGCGAGATACTCTAAATGAGATCAAAGCCGTCAATACACCCGCTGTAACGCGCTAATGGTTTACGATACCGACACTGATCCTTACGTAGATCCTGCAACTGGTGTGTTGCGTAATTCATTAGGCATTAGTGATACTGATGAACTGGCCGAGGCTGAGGCTGATTTAACGACAGTGGCAATCGCCACTTTGACCGAGAAACCAGTCCGGGGCAATTTCGACCTAGCGCACCTCCAGGCTATACATAAACGACTGTTTGGAGCAATCTATCCTTGGGCCGGGGAACTTCGGCGCACTGAAATGAGCAAAGACTCAACCCGTTTCGCTAGTGTGGATTCTCTGAACCGGGCGGCCAATCAACTATTTGATAGCTTGCATAAGGAGAAGTTACTTAACGGTTTAACTGATGAAGATTATGTTCGCCGTCTAGCCCACTATTACTCCGAAGTTAATATACTGCATCCCTTTCGGGAAGGTAATGGCCGAACGCAGCGAGCCTTTTTCAGTCTACTGGCTGCTAAATCTGGACGCCGAATCGCCTGGGATTTGATGGATGCCTCAAAAAATCTGGCTGCGAGTATCAAAGCTTATAATGGTGATGAAAGTGATTTGGTCAAGCTATTAACCACCTTAATAGAAGCCACCTAACACACACCCAAAAAACTCTCTACAATCTACATTGGGCGACCCTAGCTGTACTAACGGGGGTCTATATTACAATAGCAATTCAAGTCAGATTAGAGCCTGCCTGAATGGAGCCTGGAAAAGTTTGACAGGTGTCCTCACCCAGATTACATCAGCCGTCACTGTCATCAGCACGGTGACGGAAACCAACCTTGTTAACTACACAATCCCGGCTGGGACGATTGGTACCGATAAGCGGATTGTTATCAAGCTGCGTGGCGACTTTGTTCAGAATATCGGGGGCGCTGAGTCGATGAACCTGCGGGTGAAGCTTGGCGCCACGACGATCTATGAGTCGGGCGCAGGTGCTACGGGCTACCTTCGCGGCGTCGATTACGGGGCCTCTGCCGTCCGGCGTAGATGGTCGATGGATATTGAAATTAAGGCTCTTGCTTCAGCGTCGAGCCAGTATATGTCCGGGTGGGCATTGAACTACAGTAACTCAACCGTTCCTACGACAGGACAGGGCGTCCCCCGTCTTGCGAATGCGGTTGCAACTCAATTTGGCTCGAATGGGGCGACATCTGTCGATCTTTCGGCTGCTCAAGCTCTTGTCGTGAGCGTACAGCCAGACACGAACAGCGCGAGCTGGGAACTCAAGATGTACGAGGCAGAAGTGGCGGTAGAATAAGGCAGGAAGCACAGTCTCTAAGCGGGTCAGCCCCTAGACAAATATAAGTAGGAACTCGACTGCCGCTGGCTCAGCCCCTAAAATATGTGTAGACCCTGGTCCTTGACATCGTTAAGATAATAGCATACAATCCTTGTATGAACACGAAGACGTTTAATGTCTCCATGCCCAACGACTTGGTAAAGAAAATTGACCGTCAAGCCAAGTCGCAGGGCAGCAACCGCAGTGATTTTATTCGCCAAGCCGTCCGTAAGCAACTGGACGTTCTTGAAATGTGGGACAAAGCAGCCGCTGCCGCCAGACGTGATTACAAAGGACCCGTTATGAATGAAGAAGAAGTAGCCGATCTAATACGGGCCGAGCGAGCCCAATCTTCCAAGTAGCCTGGCGCTAAATTTATGCGCATTGTTATTGATACTAATGTTTTCATTTCGGGCTTGGTTTTTGATGCTATTCCAGAGAAGGTTATTAAAATTGCGCTGAGCAAAGATAACAAACTAATAATTTCAGCCTACATAATCAATGAGACCAGTCGTAACCTTAAGAACAAATTTGGCCTCCAGCCAGAATCACTCCAGCTTTATCAAGCTACAATGAGCGTCAGCCAGGTTATTTACTTCGATCCCTTTTTATGGGTGCTTTCGGATGAACCGGATAACCGCGTATTGGAGACCGCGCTTAAAGGTAAAGCCGATTTCATTGTGACCGGTGATAAAAAGCTTTTGGGACTGAAACGCTACAAAAACATAAGAATTATAAAACCGGCCGAATTTTTAAATCTAATCGCTGGATGAACCGCTACATGATCGTCTCGGTCGTCCAAAAATGACTCCTCGAACTGCCGCTGGGTCAGCCCCCAGGAACTAAACAATGAACAATAACCAAAGAAGAATCAGCAATCAGCCATCAACCCAAATCAACCAACTGTGTAGTGGTCCAATACATTAGTTTGACAATCCATATGTTTTGTCATAGACTTTAATAGTGAAACGTTTTGACTGGAACGACGCTAAGAATTTGCAGCTTAAAGTTAAACAGGGGATCGGTTTTGATGAAGTTTATGCAGCGCTTGAGGACGGTGGATTGTTAGATAATATCCCACACCCCAATCAAAAGAGGTATCCAGCGCAGCGGATTTTTATTATCGAAATAGACAACTATGCATTTTTGGTACCTTTTGTAGAAGATGAGGAGAAAATATTTCTGAAAACACTCTATCCGAGCCGAAAGTTCACTAAAAAATATTTAACTAAAGGAGGAATAAAATGAGATATCATTACTACGACCTAGACGAAAAAGAACAGGCAGAACTTGATGAAATTGAAGGTGCGCTAGACCGTGGAGAGATTAAGGGTCTTTCTGGCTCAGAGCTAGAAAAAGAGAAGAAACGCTTGCAACAAATCGCTAGAAACACCTTTAATAAAACCCGTAACATTAATATCCGCCTTACTGAGCGGGACTTACATAGGCTAAAGGTTAAAGCCATGGAAGAAGGCATACCTTACCAAACTCTAGCTTCTTCGATTCTGCACAAGAGCGTGTCTAAAGAAGCAGTAGTAACCAACCGTGGCTAATCATAAATATAAAAAACCCAGGACTAGCCGGAGCGGTTGCCATTTGTGTAAACCTCATAAAATTGCCGGTAATAGCCAAGCGGCCATAAAGCCTAAATATCGCCAGGCCAAGGATGAAAGTGCTAAAATAATCGTATGAAAACAGCTCAAAGCGTAACTGATGTTAATCTGCCTATAGAGCTGGCAGAGCTGCAGCGCTTATTTAAGAAGCATGGCGCCCTAGAGGCCAGTGTATTTGGAAGTTATGCCCGCGGTGAAGCTCGTTTTGATAGCGATCTAGACATATTAGTGAAGCTGGCTCCGGACCGAAATCTATTTGATCTGGGCGGGCTTCAATATGATCTAGACGAACTTCTCCCCGGAAGTATCGATGTCATGACCAAGCTCAACAAACACTTCGAACCTTACATTACGCCTGATCTAGTCAGGATCATATAAAGCTCTTAGAACAATATTCCATACAACAAAAAGCAGTAAAATTTACTGAAATTGTCGTATGAATAGATAGTTAGCCTTCCTTATATCGTAACAAAACTATTGCATAATCGTAACAATTTGTTACGATATTAGGTATGACTGTGACGATTTCTGAACGAGCTAAAAACATATTACGGAGCCTTTTGTCAGGAGAGGCTCTATCTAGAGCCGAAATCCAAAAAGTGACCGGCCAAACGCGCATTAATACTATCCGTGAGCTTAAGCGTTTAGCGGACAAGGGCTATGTGACTGTATCGGGCCAGGCGAGGGCTACGGTTTACCGTATCACAGAAAAAGCCAGACGCCTGAACTTGTGGGACGTTGAAGCCTATCTTAGCCTGGAGCCAGACAAGCGTCGTGCTCGTTTTGCTAGCTTTGAGCCAAAGCTACTTCAGAGCGTTGAAGGTATTATCGACTCAGTATATGTAGTGATTGAGAACGCAGCGTACAAACGACAAACTGCTGGCGATTCACTTACAGCCCGAAAAGACCTAGAGCGTTTTGTTATTGAACTCAGCTGGAAGAGTTCAAAAATTGAAGGCAATACCTACAGCCTTTTAGACACTGAACGCCTAATTAGAGAAGCCAAAGAAGCACCCGGCCACGACCATTCCGAAGCGATTATGATCTTAAACCATAAGAAGGCTTTTGATTATATCTGGCAACATCAAAGGGCCTTTAAGAAGCTGGTAATTTCAGGAGTTGAGGAGATCCATAGACTAATGGTAACTGGCTTAAATGTGCCCTTTGGTCTTCGTAATACGCCTGTAGGTATTACCGGGACTGTCTATGTCCCACCAGCCAGCCAGATTGAACTAGCTTCGTATTTACGGGATATTATCGACCTTATAAATCGGCTTAAAAAACCCCTTGAAAAAGCTTTGGCATGCCTAGTCTTAATACCTTATCTACAGCCCTTTGCCGATGGCAATAAACGAACGTCGCGACTCCTTGCCAACGCTGTCCTGCTGGCTCACGGTTATCCGCCCTTATCGTATCGCAGTGTTGATGAACAGGCTTATAAGGGTGCTTTAATATTATTTTACGAGCAAGGGGCACTGGCAAATTTTCGGGACTTATTCCTAGAACAATTAAAAGAATCGGCGTTGGGCTATTACTTCCCAACGGCCACCTCGTTTTTAAAGACGGATAAAGGTGGCAAAAAAGGGGCTAAAACGTAAGATTTTTAACTACGTCTAGGGCTGTATAAGTTCAAACACATTTCGGACTCTGTGAGCTAATAAAGCGGGGTTGACATAAAGTAAGGCAGTCTCTATAATGTAAGGCATGAAGACAATTACCCTTACGTCTAAAAATCAGATTACCATCCCCGCGGAGCTCGTACGTCAACTGAAACTGGATAAAAACCGTCGACTGG
>Ga0209541_10010698_pt1 | contig 14549 bp, 4 predicted proteins | sample RifCSPlowO2_01_FD_184027 | JGI IMG/M metagenome (GOLD analysis project Ga0209541, IMG submission 184027) | Groundwater microbial communities from Rifle, Colorado - Rifle CSP2_plank lowO2_0.1 (SPAdes) (version 2) | ecosystem: Environmental > Aquatic > Deep subsurface > Groundwater | place: Rifle... | reverse complement strand
CTGATGAATTAATTAAAGAAATTAAAAAAGCAACTAAAGGGTGTATATCGGTTTCTGGGTTTGTAAGAATGGCTGTGGTGGAGAAGCTGGGAAGACAACAAAAATTAAACTAATTCTAAAACCGCATCAGTTTTATCCATTTGGTATGTTTCAATACCCACAAATTGATAGAACTTAAGATGAACAAGAATATACCTTTTGCTATACTAAATTATACATATGCTGACTTTCTGCGTACTGAAGTCCCAAACATTTAAATACGTTTAAGGATTTAGTCTTTCTGTATTTAGGGAGGTGTATTAATATTAAAAAAGAAAGGAGATTGATAAGTTTACAGATTTTATTTTTGATAATGTTTCTTTCAGGTTGCACAGTCACAGGTAAAGTTGTTTCTTCCGGTGTGTGGATACCAATTCAAGATTTTCAATTCTTAGATGGAAATGCTTTCTTTTCCAATACTGTTAATTCTACGTTAAATTATGAGTTTAATGGTTCTTATATAAAAATTATCACACAAAAACGCAATGATTTTGGTATCATGAATGTTTATATTGATAATGAATTAACTAAGCATGACCTTTATTCTGTTGATATCGAGTATCAAGTTCCCATAGAATTTACACTGGATAACGGTTCTCATAACGTTGTTATTGAGGTTAGTGATGAAAAGAATCCTGGATCTGGTGGGAATTATGTGGTTGTGGATGATGTTATCTTTATACAAGCTAAACAAATACTTTCTACAACTATTATTGAAGAAACTGATAATGTTTCTTTAAATGTTGAACTTTATTCTAAGCTAACAAAAGCCCAAGGTAAATTAAAACAGTTAAATAAATCAGAAAAAGTGTTGATTAAAGTTAAACCTACAACTAAAAGCAGGATTAGAGGTTTACTTAAGAAAAGCGAAAATTCTTTAGATAAAGATTTATTATTTGCAGAAATTGATAAACAAGAATTAGGTGATTTAGAATTAGATGATGCAGTTATTGAAATTTGGCCGGATTTGGAAACACAAAGTTTAGTTTTTTCTAATTCCGGAACACTTAACCCGGATACTTTATGGACATTAGGTTATTTAGGTTCTGGTGTCAAAGTTGCAATTTTAGATACAGGGCTAGCTGAACATGAACTATATAATATAGTTGAATCAGTAGATTTTACAGGTACAAATACAAATGATGTATTTGGTCATGGAACTCATGTAGCAGGCATTGCTTCAGTGATGGCTAATGAAAGTTTAATATATAATGTAAAGGTTTTAAATGACAATGGTGCAGGTCAGTTATCCTGGCTAATCAATGGTATTGACTGGGCAATCATCAATGATATTGATGTTATTTCACTTTCTTTAGGCGCAACTTATTCCGGTTCTGCTTTAAATCAATTAAATTCACCAGAAATATTAAAAATTGAAGAAGCTATTGCAAATGGAATAACTGTTGTGGTCGCGTCCGGTAATTGCGCTGGAGGCTTATGCGGTTCATTTGACTGCGTTACAACGCCAGGAATTGCTAGAGATGCTATAACCGTTGGCGCAGTTGATTCTTCTAATAGTTTGGCGCATTTTAGTTCAGGCTGTCTAATTGGTGATTATATAAAACCGGATTTAGTTGCGCCAGGTGTTAATATTTATTCTAGTGTTCCTTCTGGTTATGATTATAAATCTGGCACTTCAATGGCAACACCATTTGTAACTGGCTCTGTTGCTTTAATGCTTTCTAGTGAAGCGTATACTCCTTTAGAGATCAAATCTATGTTCGAGTCGAATGCGGTTGATTTAGGTGAAATTGGTAAAGATGTTAAATATGGTTCTGGTTTACTTAATTTAGAAGGGATTTTTGATGTTCTTATTTCATCTTCGGCTAGAGATGAAAATTATGTTTTAAACATTCCTTTATTTGAGATTAATCAAAAAGATAAATTATATCTAGAGTATTTCAATATAGAAAAAGGGAATCCTAGAATTATAACCGTTTTTTATGACCTCGAAGAATTAGAGAATCATGTCTCTGATGTTATTACTCGCACAATTCCATCGGGCAAATCTACGAAATTCGCATTAACATTTACACCAAACATTCCAGGCAAGCATTTATTAAAAGTTAAGATTAGCGAAGGTTATACGCTGCTAGAAGAATTTAGTGTGCCTATAAATGTTGCATCAGGCATTGTGGATGATAAATTTGAAGGAGTGAGTGTGAGACAATGAAATTTACTAAAAAATTTATGTTAATTATCCTATTAGTTCTGTTGATTTTGGTGAGTGGGTGTAGTCATTTAGATATTCTAAATCAATGGAGCTATAGTTTTAATAATTTATATATCCATTTGAATGGCAAAACACAAGATGGAGTAATAGCTGTTACAAGACTTAACGAAACTAATTGTTCCCAACAAAATTATGATACGTGTTTTGGAATAAAAAATGAATTATTTGAAAAGTATTTATTAAATAATTTTGAAAAATTAAATGGCACGATAAAAGGAATAGATGCAATAATACTAAATGATAACTTTATGATGGATATAATACATATTGGAATAGTCTATTCAGATAATACTCCTGATAAATTAAAACGTCAACTTCTAGAGAGATTAAAACAAATTTTAACAAATCAGTGGTATTCTCAAAGAGTTGAATATGTGAGAATGAAGAAAATAAGAATTTTAAATCAGTGGATGATGATATAATGTTTATATTATTAAGATATAATAAGAGAACTTTAAATTATGTTTTAATTATTTTAATGTTAGTTCCACTAGTAAATGGGTTATATTCTTCTTCATCACAAATCCAGGCTGATGCGGTTTGGGATTTAGGCATTAATGGTTCCGGACAAACAATATGTGTTATTGATAGTGGAGTAGATTATACTCATACTAGTCTGGGCGGTTGTACTCAAGCACAATTTTTAGCAGGAACTTGTGATAAAGTTATCGGTGGATATAATTATTATGATAACAATGCTGACCCTATGGATTTGGGGGGTCATGGAACTCATATTGCCGGAATTATTTCTTCAACTAGTTCAATTTATACAGGGATTGCACCCGGAAGCAAAATTGCCGCATTAAAAATAGGTGATGAATTTTTAGATGGAGATGCACTAGTTTCTGGAATTAATTGGTGTATAAATCATAAAATGAATTATAATATTTCAGTAATTTCACTTAGTTTAGGCGATTATTCGTCTTTTCAAAGAACTTCATCTATTCCTACATGTTATCCAAATGATAAAGTAAGCATTGCAATAAAAGATGCCTATGATGCTGGAATTTTTGTTGTAATATCGGCAGGAAATAATAATTTCATTAATAAAATTTATTTTCCTGCATGTGTTGAAGGAGCAGCTTCAATTGGGGCTGTGTCCAAAAACGATATTATTCCTTCATATTCAAATAGATATGAATCATTAGACCTTCTCGCTCCGGGTGGAGATATTGATTTAGATTGGGCTCAAAAACATTTAGGTTATCTTTATCCAAATGGTATTGTTTCATCTGGTGCGGTTAATTCCAGATTATGGAATTATCTTGGACCAAATGGGGTATATTATTCTAATTCAGAACCGCTAATTAAATTGAGTGGTACATCTATGGCAGCCCCTCACGTAGCAGGTGCGGCCGCATTACTCCAACAGGCAGCAGACAACACTCTAAGCCCTGACGATATTAAGAATTTATTAGTGGCTTCGGGCGATATGATTTGGGATCCAAAAGTAGAGCGAACAGATTACTTATTTAGTAATTATGGGAAATGGTTTCCAAGAATTAATGTAGCACGTGCAATAGAATATATTCCTTTATTAGGTATAATACATTTAGATTGGCCAACTTTCCAACATGATAATAGAAGAACGGGTTACACAACACTACAATCTGATTTAACCTCTTCATCTAGTGACCAAGTTATAACACAAGTTAGTAAGGTTTCAAGTTCTTCAAGGAGTAGACCATCAATATCTGACTTGGATAATAATGGAGATCCAGATTTAATTTTAACTGAAAGTGATAGTGAATCTTCTGGTAGAGTATATAGGTTTGAATATGATGAAGACTTAAATTTGCAGTTTCCAGTCTATGCTGTATTTCCTCCAATAAAAAGTGATAATTTCGGAACATTATCACAATCTGCTTCGATTGATGACCTACAAGGCAATACTGATAAAGAAGTAGTTGTTGCTTCTAGAGAAAATGGTTTAGTTTATATTTTAAATAAAAATTTAGATATTTTAGGAACACCATATAGTTTACCTGGTTATGGTGAAGAAAGTGTTGATACTATTGTGGACAGTATAGCAATAACTGACGTAGATTTAGATGGAGATAAAGAAATAATTTTTACTGAGAGAAAAAGTAATGGTGACCAAGCTTATTTATATGTGCTAAACAATTATGGTAAATTTAAATATAGCGTGAAAATTGGAGATATTGCTACTAATACTGGTAAAGGTGGTTCATTTGCTCCATCAATTGCAGATGTATATGGCGATCCTTATCCCGAAATAATTGTACCGGGAATACAAGGTATTTTTGTATATTACTTCACAGGTTCAAATTTTGAAGAGTTATATAATGTTCCGATCGCAAAGGTTACAGGTTCTGCTCCAATTTTTGATGTAGATGCAGATAATCAATACGAAATTATTGTTACAACCAATGATAGGGCAGGTTTATGTCCTTCTGGTTCAATTTGTTATAATCGATTATATATTTTGAATGCTTCCAATGGTTATATTGAACAAACTTTTAATTTGGGTACAGTTAAACCTATAGCTAGTCCTGCTGTTGCAAATGTAGATAAAAGCACATCAACCGCAGAAATTATATTTTCAGTAATGCAAAATGATTCTCCTAATTATGATGGTTGGATTAAAGCATATAGTCCGACTAGTCTTTTATGGACTTATCCAGATATTGGTAGTCTTACTAATAGACTAGTTTCACCACAGATAGCTAATTTAGATACAACAGATGAAGACCCAGAAATTGTCATTAGTGTTTCAGATGAAGGGGCAGACAGACTCCTGTTTTTAGACTCACAAGGCAACAAAAAATGGGATTATGACATCGGAAATCCTGCTGGAAGTTCAATTGCTATAGGTGATTTAGATGGCGACGGGATGGCAGAATTAGTAGTAAAAACTATTGATAGCAATGTTTATCAAACTGAAGGTAATGAGACTATTAGATCGTGGCGAATGTATGAAGATGAAAATGGTTTTTTATATTTCAAAGGTCAAGCCACGGGCGAAATTGAAATTTTATCTTTAGATTTTATTAATAAAAAACCTTTGATTCAAAAAATTCCATCATTAATTGCACTTGAACAGGATAACATCACAATCTCTACAAATGCAATTGACCTTAATAATGACTCATTAACATTTCATTTCTCTTCTTTATTTAATTACTCTAACGAAGAAAATACTTCCGCAATATGGTATACAGAAATAGGAGACGAAGGCAATTATTCAGTTTTAGTATCAGTAACTGATGGAAATCTTACAGATTCAGAATATGTAAACATCAGAGTTCTCCCATATGGAACAAAACTGTTCACAAATTACTCTGATAATAGCTATAACCATTCATATGAATTTAGTGATGGGGGAGAATCTTATTCAGAAAATATTTTATTTTGGAATAAAAGTTTTGCATACGTTGCACAGCTATCTTTAGAAGGTTTTTCATTGAACACTACAGATGAAACTTATCAAGAACCTGGAGGTAAAGTAATAATTGCGAATGATCTAAATTCAAGCGCTCCTGCGCCTAATCAAACAATTGACAAGAATTGGTCATCATATTATAGCGCAGGGAAGGATACAGAAATTATTGTGGAAATTTCCGACATTGATATCCCATCAAATAAAGATCATATGGTTATTCATTTAAAAGCTTCAATCTTCAATGGGGGTAACGGCAGATTTGCATTATATTATTATAATAGAGAATATTATGAAATTGTAACCTCGCAAATGCCAGCTTCAAGTTCAGCAGAGCCTACCGATTTCTATTTTGATGTGCATGAAGAAGGCATTGACCCATTATGGATTCAAAATGAAACTCATTATACAATGGTTGTTGAAAACTTAGATAATTATATTAATGCTTCCAACAATGCAGTAAGGTGGTATTATGATTATATTAATGATGAATGGGCATCACAAAGAGTTTATGAATCTGAGATTATGTTTATGAATGAAAGAAAATATCCTACTGACATAATTTTTGAATTAGGTGATTATGCTTTAGAGCTTTCAGGCGAGTTACATGATCAAACATTTATACAAAATAAGTTCACTAATTATAAAGAAAAAGAAGAATTTAATTTTACAAACACAAGTACAATAAGATATATTAAACTCCCTAAAACTGCGGAGATAGAAAAAGCTACCATCAAAGTTGGGAAACAAATTTATACCGATTATGAGATTATTTATGATACTTTTGATCAGGGCAATATTCGATGGGATGAATATACTTATGGAACTGAAAATTCAATTACTTTTAACCAGGGAGGTGATAGTTCAGTTTCACTTTATTCTGAAACTAATGGAGAACCCGGTAATGAGCTTATAACATTTTCTTATATAACTTCAAACGATTCATTTGATGCAAAAGATGTTGATTGGTTAGAGATTTCGGCGTCTGCAAATTTTAACACTCAATTTCAAAACAGTAAAGGGAGTTTAAGGATATTATTTGTAGATAAATATAATAATTCAGTTGAATTGTTTAATGAGACGAGTGTTAATGCCGGCGTAGTGAGCTATCCTAAAACTTTAATCAAACTAAAAAAAAGTAATATAACTCATTGGATTACATATGAAAATAATAATATTCTTGGCGTTATAAATTTAGATAGTTTAAATTTATCAACTCAGTTAAGATTAAGGCTGGAAAGTAAATCTCAAAGATCCGGTCAAACATTTGGGAGATGGGCATTTTCAACTGCACAATTTTATAAAATAACCTATAATAATATCAATGATACAGGTTACTATTCATTGTCTTTTGATTGGATAAATTATTATGACGATGGTACCGTGGATAGTTTGGCATACGGTCCTTATTCGCAATTTGATGGTACTTGGTTAACCTATGATGTAGATGGAGATTCTAGGGAAGAATATTATAAGACTATTGGAAGTGATTACAATTTTGAGGGTTATTGCGGTGTTGAATATTCTTCAGATGATGTTACTAATTTTTTAGTTGACGGCGCAAGTAATGGCTGTTGGGATTGGAATGGAGGTCAATGGGTTTCTGACCCTTGTAATAGTGACGGTGAGAGTACTTATTGGGAAACAACAAAAAATTTAGCTGAAAATTTTACATATCCTTCATTAGAGTGCCAAGTTACGTCTGGTAGTAAAACTATTGGAGGAGGGATATTAAAAAGATGTTATATTAATTCAACTTTGTCATATATTGCAAATCAATCTAACGAGTGCAACTATGGAGACATAGAAGAACCATATTTAGTATTAAATTGCGGAATAGATAGTGATTGTAGTTCTTCAACTTACTGTAATAAAACTTTATTAAATTCTATTAATTACACATGTGATACTCCAGTTTGTTCGCCGAGTTGTACGGAATCAGAAGTGGAGGTTTATGCCGATCATGGATGCATGTGTGTGTTAGGCGGAGGTAGGTGCGATAATCCTAATGAACAATATAATCTAACTCATTTTTGTGATAGTAATCAGTTTTTAAAAGAAATAGAATCCGAAATATATTTTAATAATACTTTATTATTTTCAGCTTCCAAATTTGATAACGAAGAACATGATGTCACTGTAGATATTCAAAATTATTTATTTGAGTGTCAAGCTGATACTGATGGTACATGTTTAGTTCCAGTAAAAATTTCTTCTGAATACAATACTTCATTAGTAATCAAGGAATTAGAAATATTATATCACGCAGATAGAATTGATTTCACTTCCCAATTTAATAGTTATTTAAACGATAATTGTGTAAGTCAAACTACTTGTCAAGTACCATTAAATATAACTTCAACTGCCTCAGGTAAAGTAAATCTTACTAATTTAGCTATTTATTATGATAAAAGAGCATGGTATCCAGAGATAACCGATCAAACTAATTATTCTGATTTTAGAGTCAATTATATCTTTTCAGGTGAATCTGATTATACTGGTACGTGTTCATTATGGGGTAACTGGACAGATCAATGGGAAATAAATCAAACAATTTCAGTAACGACAACAATCCCTTTTAACTTTTCAAATGTTAGATTAGCTACTGGAAAAACATACAAATGGGGATTAAATTGTACTGAAAGAAATAATCAATATTCAAGTTGGGGAGAGAATATTAGTTTTGATACACGAAATGTTGGCGATTTAAAAATTGAATGGCTTAATCCGGCAGGAAATGCAGAACATTCGCAGAATGAATTAAAGATGTATCAAATTGTGGTTAATTGTATAGGGGGCAGTTGCAGTAATGTAACGGTATTATTAGATCCAAAATGAAATTTAAAATTAGCTTAATATTATTCTTAGGGGTTATGTTAATTCCAACAGCATCTGCTTCTGCTTGCGGGGTTTATAATTGCGATGATTTTAATTATTTGGAGTATATTGGTGAAGGGAATTTTCTAAATAGAAATACTTCGGTAGTGTTAGGAAACGGGGTTATTTCAGGGGGTTGGCAACATTCATGCCCAACTTCAGTGCAATGCGGTTATGCAAAATATAATAATAGTGATAGTGTAATCATCCCGTATATATCTGGTGGCGCAATTTATATGAATGACAGAAGTTTGATTTCTTATAAATATGGTGGCTCATCGGAATCTGATAGGTGTTTTGTATGGACAATGAATACGGGTAATTCTTCTGCTCCGGTAGATTATCAAGCTAAAGCATGGTTTTATAACGATAATGGATTGTTGCATGGCTGGTTCGGTAGGGAAGATGTGTCACATGTTTCATCGTATTTAGCAAGAATGTATGGTGGTGCCGAATTTGGACCAGCTACAGTAAATATTCCATTTATGACAAGCGGGTGGGTACGTTTCGCATATTGTGAAAATTCTACTGGCGGTTATTATTTCCATTTTAATACCACTTTATCAACTTGGAAAGAAATTGCTAAATGGACTGGAACCAATAATTTTGGTAGCCATAGGAACGTAAATAATATAACCTTTCAAACCTTTCAAACAAGCGGCGGTATTAGGATGGGTATTGTTAATATTAGTGGGTGGAATGGATCTTTAGAGGATGAACCTGAAGTAGACTTAATTCCTCCCGTAATATCAAATCAAGATAATTGGACTAGTAATGGGCTTGATTATATAATGTCTGCTCGTTCAGGTGAAGAAGGACAATGCACACTCTGGGGAAATTGGTCCGGAGATTGGGCAATGCAGGAATCACTTTTAGTAACAACTAGTGTTTTTAACTTTACTTCAATTTCTATGAATTCAGCTAATAGTTTCAAATGGGGTATTAATTGTTCAGATGGGAATGGTAATGAAGCATGGGGTAATAATATTACTTTTATTTCAGCATACAAAAGTATTGTAACTAATATTGCCGGAATAAAACCATTTTATCATAATGGTTCAACTACAGAGTATCAATGCGGAAACATGGATGATGGCGATGCTTGCGTAGTGACGTTCTGGGTGGATGCAAGCGGTTATTTGAATATAACACATGAATTTTATGGGATAGTAAATAGTGATGATTTAGATGTATTTGGACAAGAAACATCACGATTCAATATAACAATAGTAACAGATGCATCACCGGCTATTTATAATATACAAGATTACACAAATGATGCATTGACTTACACATTCGCAGCACAAACAGATGAGAGCGCAACATGTACGATTTATGGCAATTGGAGCGGAAGTTGGGGTAAACAAGAAAATTTCTTTGTTACAGCATTCACTGCATTTAATTCTACACCTGTAACGGTCAATAGTGATTCAAATTATCTTTGGAGTTTAAATTGCTCTGATTCAAATGCTAATGAAAACAGGGCAAATAATTACACATTAACATCAAGAGATACAATACCTGCTGTATTAGCCATCAACAGTTTATTGGATTCAAATAATAATTTAATAAATAGTACAAGTATAATTTCAGAAAATGAAAATGTAACTTTAAACATTAATGTAACATCTGATACCATTATAACGCAAGTATTTGTAGTTATTTGGGACACTGTCGCAGAAACCGGTAATGTTTTATGGCAAGGATTTTTATCTTTATTTTCAGGGGATTTATTTTCAGGCATATGGACAACAATTATTTCTGTTAATCAGAGTTATCCTTTACAAGCAAATTATACTGTATACGCCAATGATTCATACGGGAATATTGGCAATATTTCTGGAAACTTGAACATAAATATTAGCATGCACGCAGATAATGTTACCATTTCCCCGGATGTAATAAATGAGAGTCTTTCAGAAGTATCAGGTTCATGGGAATATGTCAGTGGATATAATGGTTTACCTGAAAATTCGTCAGTATATGAATGGTACATTAACGGGACAAGTATATTGAGCGAACCAAATTTAGTTTCATATTGGAAATTAGACCAAAATGCGCAGGATACACAAGGAAGCAACGATAATGGTGCATTTGCCGGCGCTAAAAATGTTACTGGCAAGATCCGCGGAGCTTTCTCATTTAATGCAACGCTTCAAGACCGCATTAATTTTACAAATGCAAAAGGTCTTGACCTTACAGGCAATTTTACAGCATCAGTATGGATTAAACCTTCAGAGATATCTTCTTCAGTATATATCTCAAAAGGCGGGGGACAGCCATATGGTTGGCAATTATTAACATTGACACCGCAAAACGTTTTCGCATTTAGAAGCAATAATAATGTTGTAACATCTACTACTGTCATGAATGCTAATCAGTGGTACCTTGTGACTGTTATAGTTAACTCAACAAGCGGATCTTTAATCTACATTAACGGACGGTTTGAAAATTCAAGCAATTTCACAATACAACCCAATACCGGAGCTCCATTCACAATTGGCGCATCAAGTAATTCCGTTTTAAGTAATTCTTATTTCTCTGGAATAATAGATGAAGTAATGGTCTGGAATAGAACATTAACAGCGCAAGAGATATCAGATATTTATAACATGACATTATATGGGCAGATTGACCAATCCGGAGCAAATCATAGCATACCGTACTTAAACGCAAGGTATTATAATTCATCAAGAACAAATTTAACATTTTCAGTTATTCCATTTGACGGAACGCAATACGGCACTCAAGTAAATTCGCCAATTAAAACCATAATTGTTGATACTTTGCCAGAGTTAACAGATTCGATGCTTGTTAGCAGTAATGGATCAAACAGATCAAGTGGGAATTTAGAGTTGCACAATTTATTAAACGAATATGATGGAGACCATGTAACTAACATAACAAATTGGTACTTGAATGGTAATCCAATAGCGTTATTGAACATGCCATTTGAAGCATCATTGTCTTATAACTTAATTGCTGATTCATATGCCGAGTTTGACGCAAACATTAATGGGGCTAATCATTGGTACTATTACAGAAGCGCTCAAGATACTAATTCATATACGTTGTTATTAGATTCAGGTTCAGTCTGGACAGCGGATGGCGCAGCGCAAGGCGCAGGAAATGAATATCTGGGCGTTTCATTATCAGGTGGGCATCCCGGCAGCACAACATATGGTGACGAAGTCCGGGCATGGAACTCCACAGTGTCAGGGAATATACTTATCAATTCAACTGTTTACGATGCTAATCCGTCATGTGGCGGTGGCATAACTTATATAATTAAAAAAAATTCAGAGTTATTATTTAACAATTCATATCCAAATAATTTTACTTCAACCAATGTTCAAGCAATGGTTAATGTAAATAAAGGTGACATGTTATACTTTAGAATAAATCGAGGAGCTGATAATTCTTGTGACTCAACAACTGAATTAGTCAAGATCTATGCTATGTCAAATGCTAAAGATTATGCGCAAGGCAATAATGGCAATGTTTATAATGCAACATGGAGTTCATCTAGCGGTTATAATGGTTTGGGGGCTTATGATTTCAATGGAGCCAGCAGTTACATTAATGCCGGTGATATTGATTACATGGACACTTCCCCCACTCTAAGCGGTTGCGCATGGGTGTATCATGACACATCAAACAATGACGACACTATTTTTAAAAAATCCGTGGCACAGACAGAGGGTATTATTTTTTACAGGCAAAATTTCCAGACAGCTACTGGCAAATCTGACGTGTACGGCATATTTGTTGCTGACAGTGTAGATACAAGCAGCGCTCTGCTTACTTCGGCGAATCTTTCAAGCCAGTTAAATAATTGGACATATGTCTGCTTTACTTATCTTGAAGGTAGTTCTACAGGGCTAAGGTTATATGTTAATGGTATTGAAGCGCCGGATAGTCCTGTTTCGGTTTCCGGCATTACAGCTCATAACGCAGATTCAGAACCATTTTTAATTGGAGCGAACTGGACTACATCAACACAAAGTTTTGATGGCCGCATTGACGAAATCATGGTATGGAACAGGACTTTATCATCTGCCCAGATTCAAGCATTATATGAACGAAAATATAATTTATTGTCAGCAAATGAACTAAGAAAAGGGGATGTTTGGTATGCTAAAGTGACTCCTAACGATGGAAAACATGATGGAGAAACTGTCACAAGCAATAACATTACAATATTAAACGGGTTGCCGGTGGCATCAAGTGTTATAATTTCTCCCAATGTTGTAAACACATCAGTTTCAAAAACTGCGGGTTCATGGATATATACTGATTCAGATAATGATCAAGAAAACGCAACCGTTTATGAATGGTACATTAATGGGACACGCGCATTGAGTAAAGGGTTAGTTGGTTATTGGGACTTTGATTCAAAGGGTTATGACAAAAGTGGAACGGGCAATAATGGGGTGGTTGTTGATATCACAAATATTTCCGGTAAAATTAAAAACGCATTTGAATTTAATAGAACAGGCGGTTCACCAGCAGTTACAATTACTGATCATGTTTCAATAGAACCTACGCAAGAGATAAGCATTTCTATGTGGTTTAAACCTAATATAATTAATAAGCAATTTACTTTAATGTCAAAGTCTGCTTTTAATAATAGATTCATAATCCTAAATACAAATTCAATCAGATATTATCAAAGCAATGGAACATCTTTATCTGTTAATACAGCTACAGGGTTAGTTGTATCAAATAAATGGCAGCATGTAGCAGGCACATATGATGGAGCAAATATTAAAATTTACTATAACGGGGAATTTAAAAATGCGACTCCTGCTACAGGACCTATGGGCTTAAATAATGCCAATTTAGTTATCGGAGCTTACTCATTGAGTCAAGAGGGTTTTAATGGTTCAATAGACGAAGTAAAAATCTGGAACCGTTCATTAACCGCTCAAGAAATATCCGACCTTTACAACATGACATTTTACGGACAGATTGACCAATCCGGAGCAAACCATACCATTAATAATTTAACGAGTAATTATTACGGTGTTGGAACAAACTTAACTTTTGGTGTAACACCATTTGATAGCGAGGAATATGGAGAACAAGTTAATTCTAGTGTGAAGAGTGTGAGTTGAAATGATTCTAAACCGCATTAATGTTACTTTTGTTAAAATATACCCACGTCTATTTAAACGTTTATAGTTTATAACATATCTTGTGACTTTTTAATCCAAATTCACAGTATATTTGATATTTCGTTTCCACTTATAAATAGTTTGTTTAGAGATTTTTCTTATCTTTGAAATTCACTCAACTGGCGTAGTGTTTATATTTTGAGATTTTAATATTTTTAAATTGATTTTCAGATCATAATAATATTTTGTATCCTCCGGATACAAAATGCACATCACTAAATTTATTACTATCGTAACATAATTAAGGTTTAGAACAATCGCACCATATTCGTATAAGCAGGGAAAGTTATAAATATAAGTTAGTCCTCTTATAAATCAGATGACGCACTAAGTTCGCAAAACGTCGCAGTGCGTTTTTCCTAATAGCAAAAAATCAGAATTTAGCGGTTATAGGGCTTGTACCCTGACGCACAAGGTTCGTTCTACACGGATCCGGACGTTAAGTGCAATCAGCCTCCGCCCGCTTTTAGGAAATTTTATAAAGATTGAAAATCATTTTATATATCCTCATAGAAAAATAGGAAGAAATAAATGAAAAAACTAATAAAAATTCTAGGAATCATTGTCGGAATTATTGTTTTAGTGAATTTAATCATGGCGATTTTTTCGATATGCCCCCCAAAAGGACCTTGGCCAATTCCCCCTTGGTGCAAAGACAGAGAGCTAAAAAACATTGGAGATTTTGAACGCGATGTTACAATCAAAGTGTTAGAAGAACAATGGGAAAAGATATCGGAAAATGATAGAGGTTATTTTGTAAGAGGAAAACCAGCATTTTCAGTAATACAACAAGAATTTTCACAAGATTATGAAAAACAAAAAT
>Ga0209541_10010696_pt1 | contig 14553 bp, 11 predicted proteins | sample RifCSPlowO2_01_FD_184027 | JGI IMG/M metagenome (GOLD analysis project Ga0209541, IMG submission 184027) | Groundwater microbial communities from Rifle, Colorado - Rifle CSP2_plank lowO2_0.1 (SPAdes) (version 2) | ecosystem: Environmental > Aquatic > Deep subsurface > Groundwater | place... | reverse complement strand
CTATTTTCTTTATTTAACTCGCAGAGTCTAAATCCACAAGAACTTCCTCAACAAAAGTTTTTAGTTCCATATCAATATGGTATCAGATGCTAAAGCCGGTTGGGACGAAATTATTTTTCTAGTGTTAGTGCCCGATCCTTCAGCACCAGCCCACTCTTAAGGCATGAGAGTAGCTCTCGTTTCTCAGTAATCGTGCCGTCTTTGAGGAGGTACTTCGCATAGGTGCGGATATCGATTGCGGCTGTACGGTCTTTTTTCTTCGCGCCGAGTACGCCCATGCGGAATTTGTTGTAGCGAGCGATTTCTTCTTCAATCTTCTCTCGCATACCGATCTCGTCGAGGTCGAGGGTGTCGAGGAGCTTTGAGAGCTCCTCGATGAGAAATGTTTCGTTGACGGCAGGATTGCTACATGCGACGTCTTTCGCTTTCGTGCATCGATAGTAGACGTGGCGATTAACACTGCCATCCTTCAGTTTCTTGAATTTCTCGTCGGCCGTAATACCGCTCCCGCAGTATCCGCATTTGATGAGTTTCGTGAAGGCGAACTCCTTGCTCTCGGTTTTCGGTATGTACTGGTCCTGGATGTCGCTCTGCACCTTCTCGAAGAGCTCCTTGGTGATAAGCGGCTCATGCTTGCCTTGATACCACTCTCCGCTCCCTTTCGGATATTCAAACTCGCCGTAGTAGAAAGGATTGCGGATGAGGATGTATAGGTTGGCAAGGGAGAAACGCTTGCCAGTGTGTGTCTTGAAGCCGATCTTGAGGAGCCAGCGGTATGTTTGTCGTCCGCTCCACTTGTCGTCGCCGATCTTCTCGAAGATTTTTCTCACTGTAGACGAACGCTTTGGGTCGAGTCGCACCTGGCACTTCTTGTCGACATGCTTCTCGTTCAGATAGCCGGTCGGCGCGGTACACGGTCGTAGTCCCATTTCGCACCGCGCCCGCAGTCCGCGCTTCACATTGATAATCTTCTGATCGTTTTCAAGCTTCGCTTGCGATCCGACAATCATGAGCATGAACTTCTCATTCGGATTGTTGGTGAAGGTCTGGGTATAGGTGCGGATCTCCACCAGCTTCTTTTGGTCCAGAAGATCCACAACTGCACCGAGGTCTCCTGCGTTTCGGCTCAATCGATCTGGCGCCCAGGTGAGGATGCCGTTGAACTTGCCACACCGGATATCATCGAGAAGCTGGTTGTATACCGCCCGTTGACCGACATCCTTAGAAGAATGCGATTCACGCTTAATCTCGACGATTTCTAAATTCTCCCGAGTGGCCAAGGCCGTCATTTCTCTCACTTGCGATTCGATGGAAAGCGCCTGGGCGTCCTCGGCTTCCATGCTTTTACGCGCGTAGAGGCAGTATTTGACCCTTATGGGCTCCTGTTTGACGGCCTGCCTCATAATACCGCTAAAGGGTGCCCGAATTGCTGTTTGTGTCATACAGTACAAGGAATGACGCAACCCCTCCTAGGAGTCCAGAGCGTCCGAAAGGCCCTAGGAGTTGGTAACTCAGGCTTTGATATACTTCTAAAAATCTTCACAATTTGCTAGGGTAAATTAGTTATGAATAACCCATGGGACAACCTTCCAAAGTCAATGCCGTTCGTGCTCCCAGAAGATCGAGTAGCCATTGAGCGATTCAATGCGCGGCATCGCGGGAAGTCGTCCGAGGTTCTTCTCGACCAGTTACCGTCACCGTATGTAGGCGATCCAGGCGCTCCTGTGGTGGTTCTCAATCTCAACCCTGCGTATAGCATCGAGATTGCTTCCGAAGCACCGCTCTTGTTGTGCGAGAAGACGGCGCGAGCAAATATCTCGCATGAGTTTTTCGAGTATCCATTCTATCCGCTTGATCCGCAACTCGCGAGCGTGTCTGCCGCTGGACACGAATGGTGGTCGAAACGGTGTCTAGGTGATCTTATTCGTGAGTCCGGGCTTCCTGCGAGAGAATTTTCGCGTCACATTTTCTGTGCAGAGTATTTTCCGTACCACTCGCGTAAGTACGGCTGGATCGGAGGGGTGTTGCCGTCAGTTCGTTACACCATCTCCATCGTCGAAAAAGCAATCGAGCGTGGCGCACTCTTCATCATCATGTGGGGAAACGGCAACAAGCGAGCATGGCTAGAGGCAGTGCCAGTTCTTGCGTCAGCGGATCTGGTCACCCTGCGAAGCGCACAGAATCCGAAGATAAGCAGAGGGAACCTTACGGAAGGAGAATTTGAGAGAATTGTCACTCGCATCTCTGCGTTGTGAATTTATTTCTGCTAACCACTTTTCTTTAAGGAGTCCAGAGCGTCCGAAAGGCCCTAGGAGTTGGTAACTTGATGTCCCCAAATGCCCTTAAAACGCCACGTGGATCGCTGGCGGGACTCTCTAGGGCGCGGGGACAAAATCTCGATACAGAGAAAATACTTGATGGTAAATTGATTCAACCAACGACTCTGCTTCCTCGGCTGGAACTTGCTTGCGTAGAAGCATGAGTCGTACATTCGCACGAATGCGTGATTTTATAACTTCGCTGTTTGCCCAATCTACCGCAAGGTCGCGTTTTATAAGAGAGACCATTTCTTTTACTAGTGCTTTAAGTTCGCCGTTTCGTGCGATTGTGTGTTTGCCTTTTGACACTAGATCATAGAACGCGGCTTCTTCCTCCGTGAGACCGGTATCCCGCATCGCAAGCTCCGTCTTCTTTATTTCTTTGGCAAGCTCAATAAGTCGTTCTATAACCTTACTTGAATTGATAATGTTATTTTCGTATTCTTCAATGATTTGCTCCAAAAGGCGCATAAGTGTTTCGTACCGCGTGGCATTTTTCTTCACCCGCACCCGTAGCTCATCATTAAGAAGCTTACGCAGAACCTCAACCGCTAAGTTTTTATATTTTAGATTTTTAACTTCCTCCAAAAACTTATCGTCAAAAATAGAGATGTCCGCCTTTGTTCCGTCGCGCATCTTGAGAATATCGATGACACCCTCCGCAGAAATACTCTCGGAAATAAGCTCACGAATCGCTGATTCAACATGTAAATCAGTCAGCGACAAGACATCACCTGTATCGGAAAGCTTATTGATAGCCCTTTTCAGAGCGCGGAAAAACTCAACTTCATCACGAATCCTGTTCGCTTCGTGGTGAGGCATCGCAAAGCCGAATAGTTTAGAGAGAAGTTCCGTCTCCTTGAGAAAACGCACTTTGCGATTCTCGTCGAGCGCGCCGCTTTTGGGGTCTGTAAGAATTGTATTCAACGCTTCATAAAACACTCTTGCTGCTTCTCCGGCTGGCATTTTTCGGTACGAAGCAAATTCAACTCCAGAAAGCATCGCGGAAACGACGTCATATTTTTCCATCATCTTGGCTACAATCTCTTCAATCGGGTACATCGTATTCTTGCGATCTTCAGCACTGTAAATTGAAAGTGCCTTTTTAAGATTGTCGGCAATGCCAATGTAGTCCACTACAAGTCCCGCCGGCTTGTCTCGAAAGATTCTGTTTACGCGAGCGATGGCCTGCATGAGTGTGTGATTCTTGAGTGGCTTATCGATATACATCGTGTGGAGGTGTGGCACGTCAAAACCCGTAAGCCACATGTCGCATACGATGACAATCTTGAGAGGGTCTACGCTATTTTTGAAGCGCTTCTCGAGCTGTTTTGCATTTGTGTCTCGTTGAATACGGCCCTCAAAATCTTCGGGTTTTGAAATAACGACTGCTATTTCGGGCGCGTTAGGAAGTGCGGTCATTGCTTCATACATAGCGATGGCAATTTCTCGCTTCATCGTAACTACCATTGCCTTGCCTTCAAGACCACGATTGTTGAAATGGTCCACGATATCTTTGGCAATTAACTTTACGCGCTCCGGTGTGCCGACGAGCTCTGCGAGTCTTGCAAACTTGTGTTTCAAAATCTCGCTCTGTGATATAGCATGCTCCTCTGTGAGGTCCTCAAACTCCTCATCAATAAAGTGATTGGTGAGATGAAGCGGTACAAGTCGTCCTTCGTAGAAAATAGGTACTGTAGCGCCATCTTCAACTGCTTGATTGATTTTGTATGTACTGATGTAATCGCCGAAAACGAGATTTGTATCGCGCGACTCGGTGCTAATAGGTGTGCCCGTGATTCCCATAAACGACGCGTTGGGAAGTGCCTCGCGAACATTTCCCGCAAGTTCTGCGTATTGCGAGCGATGTGCCTCATCCGCAATGACAATGATATTTTCCTCTTGAGACAAACCACCTTTGAGCTTATCTTCTTCGTCCTTAAACTTCTGAATGGTTGTGAAAACAACTCCACTCGGGGTCGTAAGTCGCTCGCGTAAATCTTCTATGCCTTGCGCTTGCCACGCGTGTGGATATCCAGTTCGCAAAAATGTCTTGTGTAGTTGTCCATCCAAGTCATTTCTGTCAGTGAGGAAAACGAACGTTGGGCTTCTGAGCTCGGAAAGTATCTTCACTTTGTTTACATAGAAAACCATAGAAAGTGACTTGCCAGAGCCCTGTGTGTGCCAAAAAACGCCGACCTTACCATCGCCTGCTGGTTTAATCGCTTTCGTGGTAGCGGCAACCGCTTTATTTACGCCGTAGTATTGGTGGTATTGAGCAATTTTTTTTGTATACTTTGGCGATTCGCCATCACTGTCGGCTTCATAGACTGTAAAATACCGGAGTGTGTCCAAAAATCGCTCCTTGTGAAAAATGCCTTTAACAAGCACCTCAAGTTCTGCCATCCCTTTAATATCATCATTCTCGCTCTCAAGGCCTTTCCAGATTGCAAAGCGATCCCACGCACTTGAAACTGTGCCATATCGCGCTTTTACCAAGTCGCTTATCACAAGCAAGTGATTGTATTTGAAAAGTTGCGCGATGTCTTTTTTGTATCCTTCGAGCTGAAGATATGCCGAGCGAATAGTTCCTGACTCATTCGTCGGACTCTTGAGTTCAAATACAGCAAGAGGAATGCCATTCACATACACCACCACATCCGGGCGCCTCACCGAATCTGGCCCTTGCACAGCAAGCTGATTCACAACGAGAAATTCGTTGTTTTGCGGATTCTCAAAATCAAAGAAGCGCACGAGAAGAGTATTTTCTTTTCTATTTCCGCGCTCATCTACCTCGTCAAAAGGGTCGTACTTTGCACCCTCTGTAAGCAAGCGATACATCTGACGATTTTCTTCCTCAAGATTTGGATGCTCAACGCGAGTAATCTGTTCGATGATCTCTTCAGTGGAAGAATCGGTCAAAAATGGATTGATGCGAATGAGCGATCGTTTGAGGCGCGGTAAAAGCAATACCTCGCGGAAGTTCTCACGCTCAGCAGTAACCTGCCCGGGCGCCAAATCCGGTCCTAGTTCGTAGTCATAGCCAAGCTCCTTGAGCCACGCGATAACCGGCTGTTCTGCAAGTGAATCTTCGTTTAGTTTATTGGTCATAAAGAGTTTTCTTCTTTAAGTTTATTACAAGAAAAGGCATATCCAATACCAACATTCGCCGACCTCTTTATATTTCTTGCAATTTCTTTCATTTGACGTTGCGATGTTGCAAATATTTCTCCTATTGTTAGCTTTCCCCAAGCTAATCCTTGAAGCTTTTGTAATACCTCAACATTAGAATCAAATGAACGTATAAGCTCGTCAAACTGGCTGGCTAACCCAGTAGCTTTTCTTGTCACAATGCCGATCACCTTTTTAGTAGAAGGATCAATTAGTGGTCCCCCAGAATTTCCATTGTTAACACTGGCATCAAGTTGTATCACATTAACATCGCCTTCAATATACTTGGCAGAAACATGACCAAGATGAGATGTTAGATTTTCGTGTTCAAATGGGTACCCCATAATCAATATTTGCTCACCAACTGACATGTCATCATGAGTTCCCAACTCAAACTGAAATTTTCCATCAAAAAAATTGGAGGTTGAAATATCAAGCAATATGTAGTCGTGGTTGTCGACCGTAGAACCAGATATTACGTACTTGGTTAATTCGGAATACTGGAATATAAATCTTGAATCAGAAACCATAAGTCTAACAATGGTATTCGGTGCGAAATCTCCTTCTACTGGATGGAAAACATGGTTATTAGAGACTATCTTACCTCCTGACAAAAACGCTGACCCAGATGCGATCTTGTTATCGCCATTATAAAAAGTTACGGACACCACGCCCGAAGATACATCTGCAATAATGGTAGGCATGCTCATATATTTATCTCTATTTCTCCGCTCATCAGACGCGGCAAAAGTAGGTCGCGCATAGCGGCGAGTTCTTGGTTTTCAATCCTGAGTTTAAGTGCTTGTTCAAACATTGGAAAAATAAGTTTGTCCGCCTGATCAAGGATATCTGGCGACGGAACCACAACCGTTGCTTCAGATAAATGGTGCCGCTGTATGTGGCCCATCGAAGTAGCTTTACTGCTAGCAATGAGTTTGAAGTAAGGGAGGTGATGTTTTACCCAATAAAATACAAACCAAGTGGGATAATTCTGAGAAGTTACCTTGAACAAATGCTGATTGAGAGCGCCGGTAGTTGCTGACCAGCGCATTAACTCAAGACTTCCAGACCACGAGAAAAGAATATCGCCTGCATTGACTTTGTACTTTTCGTCAATATCTCTACTTGCACGCTCAGTATTACTGTCAATACCATTGTTCATTTCGCGGATTTTTATGACTGGCAAACTCGACTCGGTATCTTTGGGACGAAAATTCTGTAGCGCGATCCCGTTAAGGAAGTCGGCGACTTCATCGAGTGCTTTGATTTTCCACCCTTTCGGAATCTTGCCGAGTGGAGAATCCACAATCTCCACTTTTTCGTGTCCGGGGAAACGGAACTTCACGAACCATTCCTTGAAAATCGCCTGCGCCATCTCCTCAAGCGTCTTGATAATGCAGTTGTTGTTCTTTATTTTTTCGTCAAAAGCAGATAATATTTCTGCGATACGTTTTTGAATATCGATTGACGGAAGTCTCAAAGAGATTGCGTTCAAATCTTGAATCGTTATCTGTGATTGAGCAGAACCACTATCAAGGTGTCGCAATCCTTTTGAAAAAAAATAGAGTGCATATTTCTTGTCCAGCTGTTTTGTATCTAAGTCCGCGATAATCGATAAATTGGTCACGAAAGACTTCGGCGGGCTTATTTTTATATCACCAGTCCCACCAACGCCACGAGCAACAATAATTAAGTCTTCATCAGAATTATATTCATCATTTGTGAATCCAGTGATCCTATAGCCGGAGTAAATAGGATATTTACCTAGGGTAAGTGTTTTTTGAGGCATTTTGCCATAACGAAAATCCGCAATATCTCCCAATTTCATTGTTCGCCAAGCTGTTTTGGTTTTTGTGGTCATATTAATTCCAACCCAATGAATAGACAACGCTAGCAATAATGAGTCCGACAACAACAGAGGTCAAAACATGCTCTTTGAACCAGAGCCAGATATCATTGACAACCTTTCGCCAGTATTGACTGTGAATATCCTTTACATGCTGAATCGTGACATGTTCCCGGGGAATGTCGATAACTACACGTCCACCATCACCCCCTCGACCTCCTCCGGGTCCACCTCCTCCTCCACCACCACCAGTTGCAATGATGCCAGATGTGCTTTGCGGAGGAGTAAAAAGTGAATCGAATTCCGCATTCGACATGCTTTCGAATTGGCCGAGAATATACTCCAAGTCCTGAATTGCCGCATCGAGGCAAGGACCTCGGCGTTGAAGAATACCTGTCGATAATCCAACTTCATATGCAGGACATGGCCCGCCACCTATATCGGAAAGCATTGGATAGTTACCAAGCTTCTTGATGTATTTCGAGAGCCCACCATACTTTCGATTCAAGTCACTTCGCATAACTTCAAGCTCGGGACCATTGCGCACGATACGAACCATTGTATCGCGAGACTGCAAGAGAAGGCTGCGATATGCTTTCAGAGCTTCGTGGAAGCTTTCTATTTTATTCTGTATATCTGTTTTTTTCATATTTGCTTGGTTTTTGGTCATATTTTTGACTTATCCACCGTTGCTTGATGGCGAGCGGTCGCCATGATACACTGGGTCTACAGAATCTGTTTCTGTCCTGCCCGTGGATACGGGTCGACTATCCGCAAGAACCGGACCCTCGTGGTCGGGTTTTTGCTTTTTCATGGCAATGTATCGCTTGATATCTTGGGCATTTACGACCACGTCCGCAAACCGGCGAAGATTATCCTGAATAAACCCACCTTTGATGAGAATAATTCGCTTGCCGAGCTTTTTAACATAACGAAGTAGAGGAGCAAAATCAGCATCTCCGGATAAGAGACAGAACGTCTCGTACTTCGGACTCAAACGAACAGCATCAAGTGTTATCTCAACATCGAAATTTGATTTCGGGATTATAACGTATTTTCCAAATTTATCTGCCCGCACGAGGCGCGTTTGCCCATCCATTTTAGCAATATCTATATAGTGACGTATTTTTTGAACGGGCTTCGTGAATACCTGTCTGTCGCCAAAAATGTATCGCGCCGCACCCATAAACTTTCCTGAACCAGGATTTTCTGGATCAGTACCGTAGTAAAGCCGAGCGCTATCTGATGTCGCCGACAGAAAATCTTTCAGACCTTGCAAATTTATAACTAAACGTTCAGTTGCTGGGAGTAATGCGCCGTCCGCATCGTGTTCATCCCGTTCATACCATTTATTTACGTTCGCGAAGTCGACGAAGGCGAGAGTGTGTGGAAAATCTTCAGCAGATACGCCGATTGACTCACGAATATGCAGTTGTTTCAGTTCGTCGAGATTCATACGCCAATTTTTTTAAGATTGATGGTAATTCGTTCTTCAAGTTCGTCGCCTTTTTTAAATGCATCTTCGAGCTCCGTCGAGAGTTTTTGTACCTTCACTTCAAATGGAATCCCATCGTCAATCTCGTCGGCAAGTCCGACATACCGACCCGGCGTGAGCACATAACCCGCTTTTCCTATGTCCTCTCTCTTTACTGCCTTGGCAAAGCCGAGAATGTCTTTGTATTCCTGCGCATCCTTCTCGCCCCGCCACGCGCGCACGGTATTGGTAATTTTCTTGATGTGCTCATCGGTGAAAACGACCTGCTTACGCGATATCGCCTCAACTTGCTCCCGCGCATCTATAAAGAGCGTCTCGCCGGTGCGATTGCGGAATCGGTCGCCTTTCTTATTTTTTGCTATAAACCAGAGCGAAACAGGCAGTGCGACATTGTAGAAAAGTTTTGGGGGACACGCGACGATAATATCGACAAGATCGGCTTCAATAATTTTCTTACGAATTTCGCCTTCGCGTCCGCTAACTGCAAGCGCACCATTTGCCATAACAAACCCTGCCATTCCGTTTGGCGCAAGGTGGTGGATGAAATGCTGTATCCACGTGAAGTTTGCGTTGCTCGCAGGTGGTGTACCGTACTTGAGACGCGGATCGTTTTCGCTTAAGCGATTAAGGTCCCATTCTGCATTAAAAGGAGGATTGGCGATTACAAAATCCGCCCGTAGGTCGGAAAACTTATCGTCATAGTAAGAATTGCCAACTTCTATTTGCCCGAAAATGCCGCGGATAGCAAGATTCATCCGACAGAGCCGCCAGGTTGTTGTATTACTCTCCTGACCGAATACTGCGAGATGAGCCGCATCCTTACCATGCGCTTTAAGATATGCACTCGCTTGTACAAACATTCCACCACTTCCGGTAGCAGGATCGAATATCCGCGCATTCTCATATGGCGCGAGGATTTCAACAATGAGTTTTACAAGCGAGCGAGGACTGTAGAATTCTCCACCACGCTTGCCTTCAGATGAAGCAAATTGCCCGAGAAAATACTCATACACGCGACCGAGCATGTCCTTCTCGTGGTCGATATCGTGGTTGAATTTTATACGAGAGAAAATATTTACGAGTTCGCCGAGCACATTGCTCTCAAGCGGTGTGCGGATAAAAACCTTCGGCAATACACCTTTCAGTTGTTTTATATTCTCCTCTTCAATAGCCGCCATCGCCTCATCGATGTACTTGCCGATATCATGGTGCATCGCGTGTTCGCGCAAATGTTCCCAACGGGACTTCTCGGGAATGTAAAAAACGCCCTCACTGCGATAAGAGTCTCGGTTTTCAAGAATTATTGCGCGAGACTTTTCATCAGCGATGTATTGCTCCTTATTTTTCGGATCAGCAAGACCCTTTTCTAGTTCTGCGCGGCGCATATAAAACGCGTCGGACACGTATTTCAAAAAGAGAAGACCGAGAACGACATGCTTATACTCACCGGCATCTATATTGCCACGCAATCTATCAGCCGCATTCCAGAGTTCTTTTTCAAAATCGATATCCTTATGTTTCTGTGTGCCGGCACGAATTGCACTGTCTGCCGCCTCTTTCTGTGTCGCCTGAATTCGCTCCTGTATCTCCTTCGGCAGAGAGTCAATTTCATACAAAAAGCCCGCCCCCACCTTCTTGATGCGAAGTCCCTCCTTGCCCTTGAGCATTTTTTGGACTGCCTGTCGGGTTACGCCAAAAGTCCGCGCGAGGTCAGTTATTGAAATATCTCCTTTTATAGCCATATTCAGAGTCTAGCATGGCTAGTATCTGGTTGTCAACTAGCAACCGCTCGAGAACATATCGAAACGACGGTCATGATGGGATATACTATTCGTATTCAGAAATGAGCATGAATCTTCTCTCTCAATCAACAATCGAAAAAGTCGGATACTATGTCTATCTGCTTATTGACCCGCGAACCGACAAAGTCTTCTATGTTGGCAAAGGATGCGGCAATCGGATCAATCATCACCTGCTCGGCGCGCTTGAAGAGAAAACCAAGGAAACGGGAAAGATAAAGAGGATTCGCGAAATCCAAAAAGAAGAACTGGAAGTCGAGCACACCATTCTCCGTCACGGGCTCACTGAAAAGGAGGCCTTTGAAGTCGAGAGCGCAGTTATTGATCTTCTCGGTCTCGAGAATCTCACCAATCTTATGCATGGCCACCACTCTCTCGATCGGGGAAAGATGACACTGAAAAACATCAAAACAGAATACGAGGCAGTCGATGCTCTATTTGACGAGCCGGTCATGCTTATCAGAATCAACCAGCTTTATCGGTATGAAATGCCCGCGAATGAACTTTATGAGGTAACACGGAAACATTGGAAGGTTGGCTCGCGTGCAAAGACCATACACATTGCTTGCGCGGTATATGCCGGTATTGTTCGCGAAGTATATAGCATCAACGAGTGGGTACCATCTCCCGAAACACCCGGACGATTCATGTTCATTGGTGAAGTTGCACCCCCTGGAATACGTCAAAAATACCTCGATAAGTCCGTCGCACATGTGTGGAAGCAAGGAAGCCAAAATCCCATCAAATACGTTGGGTAAGTCGCTATTTTGTTACTGTTGGTAACCCCCTTCGCAAAGCCCAATATCTAAGCTAGGGTCTACGATGATAGCCCAAAACGAGCTATCATACATAGGTTCAACAATTGAATAGAGAGGCCCAAACCGGCTTGAGAATCCTCGCGATTCTCCCGGCATGGCCGACAAATTCGTAAGCCACAGAAAACCCGTTATCAGGGCGTGGCTTACGTTATAGGGGGAAACTCCTATAGAGGCCGCAAGGGCTCCTGGTGGCGGGTTTTGTGCTACCCGCCGCCTGGATTTATCCATTAGGAAATCCCATGGCGATCATCATTTCAAAGAACGGAAAGAATGCCGTCCGAGTGGAGAAATCATCTTTCGATAAAGAGGATTTCCTCCAGCAGTACATATACGAAAACCCCGAGAGCATTCCGCTGTACGACATCAAAGAAGATATTCAACTCTTGATCCTCGCGCGTGAGTTTCCCACACATAGCGGTCCTATCGATGCTCTTGGTATCGATAAAGACGGCGAGATCTATATCGTCGAAACGAAGCTCTTTCGCAATCCTGACAAACGCACTGTTATTGCTCAAGCACTCGACTACGGCGCGGCTCTCTGGAAGCATTCCGGCGATTTCTCACAGTTCATAGCATCGCTCGACATGGCCGTAAGTAAGACGTTTGATACAACACTCATTGCGAAGCTACGAGAATTCTTTGAGTTGTCCGAAGAGGAAGTGGCGATGCTTCTGGAGAACGTCCGACAAAACCTCTCCGAAGGCGCGTTCCGCTTCGTCGTCCTGATGGACCAACTCGATGACCGACTGAAGGATCTTGTCATATATGTGAACCAGAACAGCCAATTCGACGTTTACGCCGTCGAGTTCGAATACTACAAGCACGAGACACAGGAAATCATCATCCCGAAAATCTTCGGCGCGGAGGTTAAGAAAGAGATGGCGGTCTCATCATCGAATAGCCAACGCAAAAAGTGGACAGAAGAAGAGTTACTAAGCTTCGCAAAACGAGAACTATCATCGGATGCGTTCGCGGGATTTAATAAAATCTTTTCGTTCAGTAAGCAGTATGCTGATTCGGTTAGTCTTGGTACGGGCACAACCAGAGGGTCCTTTGGTCCCGTATTCGAGAAGATCTGTCCCCGTACGATCTTCACATTGAGAACAAACGGTCTTTTGAGTCTCAACTTCGCCTGGCTCAATCGATCCGAAACAGCTGAGATATTCCGCAGTAAGTATTTCGAGAGAATGAAAGAGGTTGGATTCCAGCTTGAAGATGCCGACATAGAAAGATACCCGACATTCCAACCCGACGAATGGCTCCCGCGTGTTGAGAAGTTTCTCTCAGTTATCTCCGAGATGCTCGAAGGGGCAGCAAGTTAAAGCAGAAACATATTCCGCATGTTCTCTCGTATCTGCAGCATGCGTTCGCGCTCGCGCGACGGCAAGTGGTCGTACTCGCCCCGATATGGGCCTTTGTAGCATATGCCGAATGCCTGCGGTACGCGATCTTCCTCAATGATTTTTGACAGCAGGATGGAGAACGCGTCCACAAGGTCGTCATGCCCGGTGCCGAAGCCAGTGAGCTGGTTGGTAAGGAGAGGAACTCCTTTCGGGAATAGCACCTTGCCGCTCTGCACCAGATGGCTCACGGCGGAAAGTCTCGCATACTTATCCTGGCCATGTATCTTAACCCCAACCGCTGTGTAGCCATCGTTGTTCAATTTCTCTACCGCCGCCGATTGGTACCCAACATCCTCGATGCACAATTTGGATTTGCCCAAGCTGTCCGATATCAACTTCGCCTGTTCCACCATCTCCAAAAAAGTAAGTTTCTTATTGACGATGTTGGGTAGGATATATATCTGCAATGTATCTCTACTACCGTAGACTTGTGCGGAAACCATCGCAGTGAAGTCCGCATGTTCTGCCTTGGATATGGCGAGGTCGATGCCGGTGATGCAGTAGGAAGACCCTTCGGGCAGGGTGTCGTAATACCTGAGCCATTCCTGGCGGATGAGCTGTTCGTCGCGCGGAAGGATTATGAGCAAATACTCACGTGCCCAAGCAATCGGGTCGTTTAGTTTCCGCATCTCTTCTTCTACCGATTCCGGTGTCGGATACTTGCCAGGCCAGAGCGGGTTTTCGTCCTCGTCGAAGAACGGATACTTGCGAAATTCTCCATCGCGCTCGCCGGATTCAATCTCATGCTGAAGGCGTTTCATCAGCGAATCGTCGTGAAGCATATTGCCGATGATGACGAACCGCGTGCATTTGTCTCCAATAGGAAGCAATTCTCCCGTGAACCAGTTGCGTAGCTTGTCTCTACCTTCTTGTGTCTGTACCGAATCAATATCTTCAACATCATCACAGATGACTAAGTCGGGTCGATGTTCATCATGAAGTATTCCCCGCACGCTCTGACCAACGGATGCGACCGCGATCTTGGCGTTGAGTTTCCGAATGACGATAGCGGTCGCGCCCCATTGGTCCTTTTCCTCGTCTATGGGTCCTAGGTCCCGTCGAAGCAAGCTGTTCGTCTCCAGTTGACGGCGAATATTCATGAGCAAGCGGCGCGCCTTTATCTCGGTTTGTGCCACGAGCAATACGTGTTTCTTCTGCTGAACGCCGAATACCGACCAGAGCGCGTACGCGACCGCCACAATGGTTGTCTTCGCGCTACCGCGAAATGCCGTGACGACGATGAGTTTTGCCAGAGAATCGCGGAGTAGCTTGATAATCTCCGTCTGAAAGGGGGCTGTTGGAAACTCCAGCCGCTTGTGGAAGTAGATGGGCAAGAACCACTCGAAGTCTTTCGTGACTACTTCGGTGCGCAACCGCCGATTGACGAGCAACTTCTCGAAGAGAGAGTCGAGGCTACTTTTCTTCTGTTTTTTTGATTTTTCCATACAACGATGAATGTTTAAAGGCTTTCCTGAGTAAAATCTTTTCGGCTGCAGTCATGGGTTCGTCTTTGGTTGTCACTGTTCCTGAAAGCTCAAGCTTATTCGCATACCGGTTGCTGTTGTGCTGAAGCCACAATCGTACTGCCGCTATATCTCCCTGCTGAATGAGGGTGATGACTCCTCTGGATACCTTTGAAGTAGTACACAGTTAGACTGAATGTATGTGCGAAATTAACCCTTCAACCAACTGTCGTATGAAAT
>Ga0209541_10010694_pt1 | contig 14553 bp, 15 predicted proteins | sample RifCSPlowO2_01_FD_184027 | JGI IMG/M metagenome (GOLD analysis project Ga0209541, IMG submission 184027) | Groundwater microbial communities from Rifle, Colorado - Rifle CSP2_plank lowO2_0.1 (SPAdes) (version 2) | ecosystem: Environmental > Aquatic > Deep subsurface > Groundwater | place... | reverse complement strand
AGGAATTACATTTGCTTGAACAGCAGGATTCATTCTATTGCAAGTTGGTGGATAAAATTCAACTTTAAATGAAACCTTTGGGTCAACAGGATTAGACAAGTCCTCGCTAACATTTGTTATCTTAATGCCTCCAATAACATCAAAAAACACCCCACCTCTAGTTAAAGATACATTATACCAATCCCCATCAAATGGATCAGATGTTGTTGGAGTCATATCTAATAATTCTTGTTGAGGCTCTGGACCAGTAATAAAGTCAACGTATTGCCTATTAATAAAAATTCCCCCTAAATTCCCTCTAGATAAAGCATCATTCAATGAATTATCATATCCAAAAGGAATTCTATATTCTAAAAAGTAAGGATCATATGCAGGATATTGATAAAGAGAAACTCTAGCTATAGTGGCTTGTGATTTTTCTAAAGGTCTTAAAGTATAAGTCCCATTCCTCACTATATTTAGAAAATTATTGCCTCCAATCCACTTAAATTCTTTTTTCATTAAAGCACTATAATGAAATGTAGCATGCGGATTAATTTCAAAATTTGCTCCACCGTAACCTATAGGTGTTCCGGTAATCCATCCTTTTCCCATAACATCATAAACGTTTCCATAATTACCGTAAGTGCAGTTATTTCCCAAAGTTAAGTTCCCGCAATCAATACTATTTGAATGCCATGCACCAAAATTATGGCCCAATTCATGTAATATCAAACCTATCCCACTAGTAAGACCATCATTTCTAATGGAACCAGAAGGCAATTGTGTAGCCTGATAGAAAAAAACACTATTTCTAACAGTTAGATATGAAGCTCTAAATTGCCCATCATTAGAGTTCAAATTTGTCTTTCCAACAGAAGCATAAGCACTCGGACCAGAATAGCAAAAAGCATCACTAATAATAATTATTCTATCTATATTTGGAAAATAAATATCTAAATCTGAAGCAGATATAGCTTCATTTAAAGTTACAAAACCTGCTGAATACATATCATTACAACTTCTATTCATAGTATACCACCCATATGTATTTCCGCTAAGCCATGTTTGATTAAATGAATTCTCGCGAATAAAGTTCTGAATTGGACCATTAAAAATAGTATTATTAATTTGTTGAACTGTAAATGGATTTATGAGCATCGAAGAGTCGTTAAACTTAACTAATATTACCGCAGTTTTTTGTTCACCGATAGTTTCAGGAACTTGAGCAACAACAGGAGGTGCTAAATCTACAGAAACCGCCTCTACATCTTTTGACTCAGCAGTTAATTTTCCATCTATATTTTTTGCTTTAACATTAACTAAATTTCCAGAGCTTAGAAAAACAGGTTCTGTAAAATATATTTGAGTTTTCTCCCCACTATTATCTATAAAATATTCATATCTGGGAGCTTTTTCATCGTAAATTACAGTTTCAAACTCGCCATTTAAAATAACCTCTTCAATCTTAGAATCAGAAACAAATTCTTCTCCATCATTTAGCTCTGGAGATTTTAAAGTTGTATCGGCAAATTTTTGAGAATAATTGATCAAATAAACAACACCAAACAAGATTAGAATTCCAAACAATATAAAAATAATCTTATTTTTCATCTAGTCCTCAAACAACCTTATCAATAAATCTATATAAATTTATTCATGAACCATTTCTCAGCTAAGAATAATCATATTTAAAAAGCAAAATAATCTAACAAATATATGGCAGACCACGAATTAGAACAATCGGCTTATAGACAATATAGAAAACAGATAGACTATATTTCCACAGCTCTAAGACTTGAAACCGATATAGAAGTTTTAGGAAGAGTTTTAGTAGACTGCCAAGCTACAAAAGGTTCTTTAGACAGAGACAGAAGATTAGGTCTAGCACCAGACATAATTAGAAGAAATTTACATTTAGAGTTTTCACATCTTGAAAATGCACTTTATGGCAGAATCAACCCTCAAATTCCAACTTCAACCCAAAGTTCTTCATTCTAATAATTTCTATATTTTAACAGATAAATAACCTTAAAGAGGTAGTTTTTTAAACCCTCAAAAAAGAACACTCATCTAATGGTTAGTTATTCAGATATATACCCAATATTAAACCAACATGGTAAGTTCCTTAGAGATTACAATCCTAAAGAAGACCCAAACCAAGAAAAACTAGCAAGAGCCCATAAAGAGATTTGCAGTTTAAAATCTAAATTTGCGACAGATACATTTTTGAGAAGTAATGAAGACTTAAGATACAGACTTCTTAAACTAGAAAACCAATTAGCTGAAAAAAACGAATTACACTAACAAACACAAATCTAAAAAAACTAAAATAAAAAAAGAGACACAATGAAAGGAATAATATTTAACTTTAAAGCACTGAGAGAATACTCTGAAGGAATAAGAGTATGTAGGGGATATCTAGAAGACTATAACTATCATTCAGCTTTAGAAGGATGCAATTATCTCAGAATAATATTAGAGCAAGAAAATAGATTTGAAAAAGACGCAAAACAAGTAATTAGGCAAAAAATAGAACGTTTAGAATTAAAAGCCACTGATTTTATACTAAAAAGCAACTCAACAAATAACAATCCCACGCCTCCCTACAACGGCGCAAGTTAGTTTTAAATATCTAAGTTTCATAAACAATCCATGAAAAAGGCATTTTGGTGGGGAATTAGTTTCATTGCAATAATATTGTTAATTTGGTATTTAATGTCAAAACCAAGTCCATACGATGACTTTGCTCAGTGCCTTACAGATAAAGGAGTAAAAATGTACGGCGCATATTGGTGCCCCCATTGCCAAGAACAAAAGAAACTATTCGGCTCAAGTTGGGATAAAGTGACTTATATAGAATGTGCAATTCGAGGCTCAAACGAACCAACAACAGAATGTATAATTGCTGGAATAAAATCATATCCCACATGGGAATTCGCGGACGGAAACCAAGTTTCTGCTGTACTCTCATTACAGCAATTGAGTTCTTTCACAAGTTGCGATTTGCCGGCTGAAGAATAAACAATAAGTAATTTTATATAACCAATAAATTCTAAAGTATTAAGGGCCTATGGTTCAATGGTAGAATTTTCGAATGGCATTCGAAAGGTTCGAGTTCGATTCTCGATGGGTCCATATAAGAGAATCGAACGAGAAGAGTTCGATTCCCTTCAATCTTGTAAAAGTTGAAGGGACAGAAATGACTTGTTCATGTCAAAGTATATCTGAAGAACACTTTGAGCATCCCAAAGTCCTTACAAGATTATAAGAAGGACTTTTTGATTTCTAGTATCGATGGGTCCATTTCACATTCCGCAGCGAGTCTCCGAGCCTGTTGAGGAGAATCGAGCAAGAGAGGAGTGAGAATGAGTCTTTCTTCAGCATTTACTCACAAAGAGTCTACGAACATATGAAATTAATTCTCCGTCGTCTCTGCAGCAAAATGCGTTTTATTCGATAGAGTATGCTGACGCTTCCCATCATGCTCAAAAGAAACGCTAGCAGCAGGCAATTCAAAACTACCGACAATATTTATTTTAGAATAAATAATATATGAGAAAACGCGCTCTTCACCAGCATTCAATTGATTAATATCCCATTCAATCTTACGAGAATGTTCATCGATTCTATGAGGAGGTATACCAAACTTATTAAACAACTTAGCATGCCCGGGAATTCTATCTGAAATAACTATATTCTTTAAATTACTACGAGCTTTAACCCTAAGATTAATCTTAAGTGCAAATTCCCCTCCGCGAGTTCTTACAAAAGAAACACCCTTATGAACAGATAATTTACCAGTTGCTAAAAAGCTGACGAAGAAACCAACTATAACGACGAGTAAAATGATTATGAAGGGGAAGGTGTAATTTGTCGTTACATTCACTGTGTAAGACTCTCCGACCCCTATTTCTTTTTCCCAGGAATAATCTACAAAAACGCCACTACGTTGAATAACGGGCTTGTCAGAATATATTGTGAATAACCTTGTTAAAATATTCTTGCGAATACTAATTTTAGCAAGAGCAGGAACATTCCCTTCATTTGTTTTCCTTATTTCGGTTTTCTTAACAATAAATCCTTCAGTATTCTCAAAAACAGAAATCCCGCTTGCCTCAAGGTATTGTAAAATCAAAGCGCTTGAGGATTTTTTATTATTAAGTTCATATATAATTTCAACATCATACTCTCCAGCAGAAACCCTATCTTCAAGAATTATAGGAATATCTAAAACTTTAGATTCTTTCTTGCCTAAATCAAACGTCTTAGAAAACTCAAAAAAATCAGATTTAGTTATAATCTTTAAATTTTTAATATTAATATCTTCCTTATTTATCACAGTTAATTTAGTCTTAGTAGCATTCAAAGGAATATCTTCTATAGAAACAGAAACAGCATCTTTGACATCGAGTATTTTAATGGCAAGAGTATCTTTGAAAAAACCAGTTTTCTTTCCCTTTATCTGGTATTCAAATGCATAAATTCCTCTTTTATCACGAAGAATTTCTTTAAACGGAACAGCAGAAATCTCAAGAGTTATTGTCTCGCCTCGTTTTATCGCAAAAAACTCTTTAGGATACATCCCAATACTAACTAATGAGTATATCTGAAATTCATCATCCACACTTTCAAGATTAGTAATATTAAGCTTAAAAGTAGCATTTGTTTTATCAAGTTCAGTAATTATGACCTCATTTTTTTCCAAAACCTTAACATCTAAATTTGCAGCACTAACAACTGAGAACATAAAAAAAATAATAATCAAGCTATAAAATTTAAATCCCATCAAACCAAAGATAAAGATTTCTATTTAAACATTATTGTGAATCAATGTCTCTTTAATATGCTCAATTTTGTTGATTAATTTACATCAAAAAAGGAATTAGGTAGATAGAAAATTAAGTACGAGAAGCCACATAGCCAACAGAATTTGCCTATAGAACAATTTGCTTCTTCCCAGTCAACTCTAAAAATGCTTTGACTTCTTCCTTAAAGTCTTGAACGTCCTTCTCGACTTTCTCTTCCATTTGAACAGTTCTTCCAGGAATTACATATTTATTATATATTTCCCTAAAAAATTTAGTAGTCCCTGAAACATTCCACTGATTAGCAAAATCTTTCACAAGAGTTCCTTTAATCTCTATACCTAACTCCACAAATTTATTCATTTTCTTTTTCTTCCCGTCAACTTCAACTTCGACATCCTCCATTCCAAATATACGCCACTTGAACTCAATTTCTACTTTAAAATAATCAGTTATCTTCTTAGAAGCCTTCCAAACAATCTCAAGGTCCTTAGCATTACCTTTAACTTTTTCAGTATAAGTATCTTCAATAATCTTATAACCTTCTCCCTTAACCCAATCAAAAGCATAAGAATAAAGATCGTTAAACTTAGCATAGCCAACAAATTTAACTTTCTCCTTAAGAATTACATCTTTTTCAGCCATGCTCTTTGTAAAAGCAGATAAACTTTATATATAAACTTTGCCAAATAAGAGACATGCATCAAACAATCATAATTGAACACCTCGAGCCTGAAATATGGCCTTGGTGTAAAATAGAGTACGAAAGCATAAGTAAAATAGTTCCAAAAGAAAATCTATGGTTTACAAACATCGTACAAGAAAACAGTAGTCTAGAAAGCCTAGGCAAAGTATCAAAACAATCTGTAATAAATCTAAATCTAAAAAATGCCTGCATTCTTGACCCAGACGCTCCAAAAACTCTAACCCCTAAAGAAGCAGAATCTTTCGAATATTTTATCATAGGTGGAATCTTAGGAAATTACCCTCCAAAAAAGAGAACAAAAGTCGAACTAACTAACAAACTAAAAAACGCAGAAGTAAGAAATCTAGGAAAAAAACAATTTAGCACAGATAACGCCGTTTATGTTCTAAAAGAAATAATAAACGGCAAAGAGCTAAAAAACATAAAGTTTCAAAACAAATTAACAATAAAGATAAACGAAATAGAATCAATAGACCTACCGTATTATTATCCGCTAGTAAACGGAAAGCCAAGAATAAGTGAAAAACTCCTAACTTACATTAAAAACAAAAAAGACTTCTAAGCACAAGAACGACAAATAACCTGCCTTCCCACAGAGTCAGTCATCATAAACCGCTTATTCTTAAAAGCCTTGCATTTAACACAAACTCGACCACATTGCTTACAAATAAACCTATTAGTAACAGAACACTTCTGACGCAAACAAGTTTCGCAAGAAATCTTTCCACACTCTTCGCATTTAACACCGCACTGTCTGCAAACCAAATGATTACCATTACATAATATTATTTCAGAAAGAGGAGTCTTACAAATATCACAAGTTGGAGGAATCATCTTCTTATTTAATGGGTCAAATTGAATTATAACTAAACGAGTAACATTATCTGACTTAAAAAAAGCTTCAACCGAGTATAGTGGATAAAGCATAACTGCAGTAGTTATTAGCTTAGTATTCAATCGCAAAGAATGTTTTTTCTGCTCATTTTGAACAAATAGTTCTTTTTCATTAACAAATTGTTGTTTCTGCGCATTCAAAACGGCAGGGTCTTTCTGAGACTTAGAATTAGAGCTATTTATTTTAGAAAGCTGTTCATCTATCTCTTTAACTCTCTGCTCATAATAAGAATTAACACGAGCAATCTCTTTAGAAAGGCTATCTTCAAGAACAGAAGCTATAATCGACGTCCTTTTATTAATTGCTTCCTTAATATGCTCTTTAGCGATAGAATAATAATCTCTAAGCTGAGTCATATCCATATCCTTCTTATTCAAATTAGAAGTCGTAAATTCAGACAAATCTGGATTTATTACGATACCTTTATCCACAAAAACATCATTAACAAATCTCTCCTCTTCATTTTGAAACTTATATGTTGTTTGAAATGTAAACTTAAACAAGAAATTCTGATTAATCGAAGCAGTAGCTTTAGATATAATACAATTATGTATTTCAAAATTCTTTTTAATAAATGAATCAATCTGAATTGGATAATTCAAAGCTAGTAAAACAGAATCTCCTACATTATCTAAATAAGCCCTCATCATCTTTAATAAATAGCTTTCAGGAGTTATGAGCTCAGCATCCATAGCAGCTAAAGACTTATCGAAAACAAGTTTGTAAGGCTCATTCTTTCCATAAAATTTCTGAAATTTCAAAGGCACTGAAGTAACTTCAATATAATCTCTGCATTCGTATACATTAGCTCCAAGTTCTTTGAAAAATTGGATGCTGAATAACCTAAGCGGATCATTACTTTCCATCTAATACCTCCGCACTTGCCTTTTTAGCTTCAGTATAATCTTTAACACCACTTTCAATCATCTTACTTATTGCTTCAACATCTTGTGCAAATATCTCAAGATTATTTTTAGAATCTATAAATGAATCCATAAGCATCTCCTCTATTTTACTAAGTCCAGCCTTACCATTTCCGTCAATTCCTAAATTAAACAATATGGTAGGTAACTCTCCTATTACAAGACCAATGCAACACATCTTATTTATTATCAAGTCTACAACATGTTCTTCCATTGTATCTTTCGTAGCCAAACTGTAAATATACATATCGCGAGTCTGACCAATTCTATCTAAGCGCCCAATTCTTTGTTCAACAGACATAGGATTCCAAGGCAAGTCATAATTTATTAAAACATTACAAAATTGAAAATTTAATCCTTCTGCTCCAGTTTCAGTGCTAATCATAATCTGCGCATTATTCTTAAAGTTAAAAATCCTTTCAGTCTTCTCTTCACGAGAAAGCCCTCCGACAAATTCAACAATCTTTAAGTTATAAGGAATAAGCTTCTCCACTATATATTTTAGAGTAGTAGGATGTTTAGTATAAAGCAAAATTTTAGCATTAGAATCTTGTTTCAAAGTCTTATCTACAATCTCAATTAATTTTTCTATTTTAGAATCTTTTTTCAGAACACTATAAGCATCTATAATCTCTTGAGCCAACTGACGCGTCTCAGAATGATACTTCTCGCCTTCAGCAATCTTAGTAAGAGACTCTACAGCAGACCTAGAAGAACTAGTCACTTTAGGAAGAATCGCATAAATAATTAGTTTACCTCGCAATTCATCCCCATTAGCTGCAAAATATTTAGTCTTCAATAAATCGCAAATAGAATCATAAATCTTTTTCTCTTCAGCAGTCAAATGTACAACTTCTATTTTAGGAATTCTTTTCTTATATTCTATTCCCGTCTCTTCACGCCTGCGTCTAAGCATCACTTCTTGCAATCTCCTTCTAAGCTCCAGAGGATTTAAAGGACGCCTCTTATTTCCCCTAAATAAAAATTTCTCTCTAAATTCTTGTATAGTTCCCAAATGTCCTCGCCTAAGTAAATGTAATAAATTATATAATTCAATCAAATCATTCTGAAAGGGCGTAGCAGTAAGCAACAAAAACCTTTTTTTCTGCATTCTATCGACGAATCTCCACCTAGTAGTACTACGCTGTTTCATCTTATGAGCTTCATCAACGACAAGTAAATCCCAAGCAATATCATGGGCTTTAGAATGTCTAAATCTTCCAAGTTCCTTATCAAAAGTCTTAACCTTATCTACCGAAGCAATAACCAAGTCACTAGAATCCCAATCCGACTCATTTTCAATAATATTAAATTTAATATTAAACTTCTCATCAAGTTCAGCAACCCACTGATCAACAAGAGACGGCGGAGTAAGTATCAAAACCTTTGAAACAAAACCTCTAACAAGGCACTCTTTTATAACCATTCCAGTAGTTATTGTCTTCCCCAGACCTACTTCATCAGCAAGAAGCGCAGAACCATTCATCTCTCGCAAAATATGTAAAGCCCCCTCAGTCTGATGTTTCAGTTTATAAGTCAAATTATCTTTAATCATATCATAAGAAACTAACTCGTTAAGCTCAGTATTTTTCTCAAGATTAATCGCATCGACCTTCAATCGAGCAACATCAGCCGAGCCAAATTTTTTCTGTTCAACCTTTTCCAAAATAATCAAATCATCATCAGAAAAAGACTCATCTATGATTATAGCCACATACACCTCGAACAAGTTCTCAGAATTCTCAGTTTTTAAGAATACGTATAGTAAAGAGGTAAATTGTCTCAGAGTAATAAACTCTCAATCAAAGTCAAAAACTCCTTCGCCCTATCAAGAGATGTTTTAGCCTTAGACATTTTAATATCTTCAGTTGTCTCATATTGAAATGTAGCTCTTTTTTCCTTCTCAGATTCATAATTTTTAAGATAATTGTCGCTTATAGACAAAGCTTCCTCCTTTCCTAATTCATATTCAGCGAGTATATGATTCTTTATTTTGTGTCTAGCCTGAACAATTAAAGCCTCATTAACAACTTGATGAACTATCTCTTCTCCAGATTTATACCCTAACTTGTAAAGATATGCTCTTGCCATATAAAACATAGAGTAATAGCTAGTTACCACAACCCAAAGCGAAGAAACTTTATCTTGAAATAATTTATCTGCAACAGCAAGACTTTCCCTAGCATTTCGCAGATATGTCTCATAAATTATACTTTGAAATTGAGTGACCTTCTTAATCTTGCCTTCATCAAGATAATGTTTAAAATTATTTTCTGCCTGTTTTATTCTCTTTTCATCCATTTTGCTATTAGATTATAATAATTCTCTACGCCATATAAAATAATATTTTTATTAACAATCTCATTTCCCAAATTATTCTGCTTTTTTTCAATCATAGAATTAAATTGAGCAGTCGTAAAATCATGTATTTCCAAAGGCAAAGCCAAAAGTCTTAATTTTTCAAGAAGTATTTTCAATTTTTCATTATTATCGCATATAACACAAATATCGATATCAGAACCATTGGTATTTGTTCTCTTAACATAAGAACCAAAAACCAACACAATCAAAAAAGGATAATTAATCTCTTCAATATAATTTTTCACAATTTTAAATTTAGGATTCTTCAATAAAAATTCTTCAGTCCTTCTCTTCTCAACATTACATATTTCATTATTCGCTACAAGGTTTATCCTTATAGGATTAGTATTTCCAAGGCGTTCTTTTATAATAATTCCATGTGACTGAAGTTCATTTACTAAGTTATGAGTATTCTTATAATCAACAATAATCGCTCTAGACACTTGATTTATAGAAACAGGACTCTTATTTTCAATTAAATATTTCAACAATTTCTCTCTAGGTCCAATCTTAATTCCACTAATCTTAATTTTTACCATAATATTATGGTATTTCTACCATATTTAAATATTTCTAATCAGAACTCATTCTAATATTTTAAGACTCCTACAATGAGTTATCTTTAGCCATACAGGTGTTCCATCATCTAAAGTGCAATCTATCTCAAGCTCTCCAGGTTGTTGAGGACGAAGACCTTGTATTCTACTCACTACAGTCCTATTAGTATTCGGCATTGAAGATTTCTGTACCATCCCGGCCCCATACTCTGGAGAAACTTTTAACTCATAACCTCTGCGCAAAACAAATCTAACTCTGTCCCCAAAATCTATGCCATATCCGACCCTCTGATATAAATCTAAAGTAGTTAACATCTTACTTCCCTAAACCAATAAACTTCTTCCCATGCATAAACGGAAGTAAAACATCTGGAACTTTAACGCTCCCGTCTTTCTGCTGATAATTCTCTAAAATTGCAACCATTGCGCGAGAAGTAGCAATCGCAGTATTATTCAATGTATGAGGCACATACTTCTCGCCCTTACCAGAATCAACTCGTATCTTAAGTTTACGAGCCTGACAGTCAGTTAAGTTAGAACAAGAACCAACTTCAAAATAAGCTTTCTTGCGAGGCGACCACGCTTCAATATCTACTTGAATATGTTTTAAATCTCCCAAATCACCAGAACAAATTCCCAGAATCCTAATAGGAATTCCTAACTCTTTAAATATCTCGACAGTAATTCCCTGCATCTCTTCAAAAAATTTCATAGACTCATCTGGACGACAAATAACAACCATCTCTACTTTGTTGAACTGATGATTTCTAAAAAGTCCTTTTTCATCAATTCCATGTGAACCTATCTCTTTTCTAAAACACATCGAGTAGGACGCAAATTTCATAGGCAAATTTTTATCAGGTAAAATAGTATCAATAAATCTTCCAATAAGTGAATGTTCACTCGTCCCAATTAGATACAAATCTTCATCTTCTATTTTGTATATCTGATTCTTCATATCATTCAAGTCTGTAACATTTCTAACAACATCTCCCCTAAGCATTAATGGAGTTTCAACATACAAAAATCCTTTAGAAACCATTTTATCAATAACAAATCTAATCAATGCTTGGTTAAGCAAAGCTAAATCTCCTTGTAAATAATAAAACCCATTTCCTGAAGTGCGCGCAGAAGCATCAAAATCCGCAACACTAAGCGCTTCAGCAATTTCAGCATGTGTCTTTACTTCAAAATCAAATTCCTTAGGTTTTCCAATCTTGCGCATTGAAACATTTTCACTTTCATCTTTTCCAATTGCAACAGAAGAATGCATCAAATTAGGAATCTTGCTCAATAAAACAGAAATCTCTTCTTCAAGAGAATACATTTTTTTCTCTAAACCGTCAATCTTTTCAGGAATCTGTCCAGCTTCTTTAAGCAACTTCTTAGCATCTTTTCCAGCCTTTTTAGCATCGCCTATTTCTTTAGATATCTTATTTCTTTCAGCGCGCAAATTATCTACCTGCCCCTTAAGCTCACGCCATTCTTTATCTTTAGAAAGTGCCTCATCAACCAGTTTAAGCCTATCGGTTTTAAACTTCTTTTTTATATTTTCCTTAACTAATTCAGGATTCTCGCGTAAAACCTTTATGTCAAACATAATTAAGTTAATTTTATGATATATTTAAGTCTAATGTCTTTAAGCCTAAAATATTCGGCACCAATCTAATTAGTAAAGTAGAGATCTCAATTAGTATTAAAAACCCAGTTTAATACTTTTAATAACAATAAATATAGTTACAATCTCAACCAATAACATTAACCCTATCTTTAATAGTTTTTGACTTAATATTGATGTATCAAAATAAAAAAATAAAAGACCTATAATAATAAATGTTAATACCCATGGAAAAAATAGCCCAAAACCAATGAAAAACTTCCTATCCAAATATCCAAAACGAGGAAGAAACATAAGTGAAACAATCCCTAATATTACTCCTGCAAAAAGATGTATTAAAAAATGGATTTTCATAGACTTACCAATCATCAAATAGTCTTTTCTTTAAAAACATTTTGTATAAGAATTTGGGTCGTAGGGCTTTCAAAAATCAACAATTTAATAGATAATATCTTCTAGAACTATAACACCATTCATCTAATACATTCTTTCCTTATTTCTAGGCCTCTGGAAATTACCTCTTTCACTGCCGCGAGAGCCACCAGAACTTCTGCTAGGACTTCCAAATCTTGCTCTTCCAAATGTTCTCTCTCCTCCGGAAGAAGAAGAACGCTCATGACCACCTCTAGAGTCACCACGTCCTCCAAAGCTTCTGCCTCCGCCTCTATCAGTGCGTTCACGAGAACCACTAAAACGCCCTCGACCTCCAAAAGTAAGTCGTCCACGATTATCTCTATCGCTAGATTCTTCCTTAAATCTAACAAAAATTGGCTGAACCTCGGGCATTGGTTCTTGTTTTATAGTAATAGAAGGATCTCTCAATACACTTCTAAAACTATCATAATCTCTCTGTGAAACAATAGTTATAGCAATTCCTTCTTTTCCGGCACGAGCAGTACGTCCGATTCTATGAATATATTCTGTGCTAGTTTTAGGAACATCAAAATTATACACATGAGAAACATTCTTTATATCTAAACCTCTAGCGGCAACATCTGTGCAAACTAAAATCAAAGCCTTGGAAGAATGAAACTCCTCCATTATTCTACTCCTCTTATTCTGTGCAAGTCCTCCATGAATCGCAATAGCATCAATCTTATTTCTTTCTAAATTATGAACTACATAATCTGCATTTCTGCGAGTGTTACAAAATACCATTACAAGACCGCTCTTCTCTTCCTTAAGCAAATGAACAAGAAGAGAGAACTTCAAATTGCTAGGAACATCATAATAAACTTGATGCAACTTACTCGGGTCGACTTGAGATTCAGACTCAACTAAAACGGGCTCATTCATATAATGTTTCGCAATGCGAGAAATATCTGAAGAAATAGTAGCAGAAAACAATAAAGTCTGTCTTTCTTTAGGACATTTATTTATTATAGTCACAACATCATCAATAAAACCCATATCTAACATTCTATCTGCTTCATCTAAAACTAAAAATTTAATCTTGCTCAAATCAAGTGAGTCATTTCTCAAATGATCAAGAATTCTTCCAGGAGTTCCAACAACAATATCTGCACTTCGCAAGTCATGCTTCTGCGGAACTATTGAAACTCCACCGTATATTTCAACAACTTTCAAACCGATGTGTTTGGAATATTTTTCAAGCGTCTTTCCTACTTGTTCAGCAAGTTCACGAGTAGGAGTTAAAACAAGACATTGAATTCCCTGTCCAGCATCCAAGCGTTCAATTATTCCAGCACCAAATGCGAGAGTCTTCCCGCTTCCAGTAGCCGAACTACCTAGAACGTCTTTCCCAGAAAGAACTAGAGGAATAGCTTTTGCCTGAACATCAGTAGGCTCGGTAAAACCAGCGTCAGCTAAAGCTTTCAACATACCGGCACTAAGGCCAAGCTTAGCAAATGATTCTAACATATATAAATCAAAGATTAACCCTTTTTAAAACCAATCATCAGTCAAACAACTCACTCAAACTCTGTCCACTAGTCATTCTATATAACGCATCAGCAAAAAGTGGAGCAAAGGGAATAACTTCTAATTTATCGTGTGATTCCTGATTTAATGTATTACCTATCCAAAACTTATCAAAAGAAGAAACAACTTCTGAAACTCCTTTAGTAAACAATCCGTGAGGCGCATATCCATAAATTCTCCTAGCCCCTAATCTACGAGCAGCTTCACAAGCCTTAACCAGAGTCCCTCCAGAATCTACAATATCATCTATAATCAATATATCTCGCCCACTAACATCTCCTGCGATATGTAAACCATCAATATCTCCATTCTTACTTCTAGTTTTATATCCTATAACAACTTGCTCAACACCTAATCGTTTAGCAAACGACTGTGCACGAGGACCTCCGCCAGCATCAGGACTCATAATAACTAAATTACTCAAATCCCTCTCAAAGAAGGGCTTAATGCACTTAACCGCAGTAGGAAAAGAAGGTAAATTGTCAAAACGCGATTCATAAAATCCGTCAATCGCAGGATTATGTACGTCAAGAGTCAAAACTCCATGTGCATAATCATCGACTGCACGAGCAATGACTTTAGCACTTATAGGGACTCGTGATTCATCCTTTCTATCTTGTCTTGCAAATTTGTGATATGGAAAAACATCTATAATCTGATGAGCGGAAGATTTACTAAGAGCCTCATTAATTAGGCATAAATCTAAAAACCAGACAGCAGGATTTTTATTTGAGTCATGAATAAAATAACAATCTCTTCCCCTTA
>Ga0209541_10010691_pt1 | contig 14557 bp, 9 predicted proteins | sample RifCSPlowO2_01_FD_184027 | JGI IMG/M metagenome (GOLD analysis project Ga0209541, IMG submission 184027) | Groundwater microbial communities from Rifle, Colorado - Rifle CSP2_plank lowO2_0.1 (SPAdes) (version 2) | ecosystem: Environmental > Aquatic > Deep subsurface > Groundwater | place: Rifle... | reverse complement strand
TGTTTTCTGATGGTGCGCTACAAAATACGGACGAGGACCCCGGAAATACGTTGTCGTTGTTTTGTTTTTAACGGGACACGAGTGGGTCGGACCTTGTATGTTGTTGCCGTCTTAATGAAATACTACTTATAGTCGAGCTCAATCATCTCCCCGTCCTTCATGATATGGTCCCAGTAGTCGGTCGAGGGTGCGCCGTTCACCGTCATGGTAAGCGTATGCTCGCCGCCGACGGGAGAGCCCATGAACGAAGTTGCCGTCCACTCCTTGTTCCATGCCGTGAAGAAATCCCCGAGGCGGATGTCGTCCTTCTTCACCGTTCCTTCAAATTCGAGGTGGAGCGTACCGTCGCCTTCCTCGTGAGTGTGAATGGGGTTATGGACGGCTCCGATACCGATATTATTCGGAATCGTGAGCGGTTCGCCGTTCATTTTGATGACCAATCGTGGATGGTAGTGGATGCCGACGGCCGATTCGATTTCGGACTCCGGCAGACGCTCTGCGGTAACCACGAGATAGGCGAGGCCGCCGACGATGCCGATCCCTATCGCCCAGCTCACCAAACTACTTATTTTTTTCTTCAACTCGCGACGCGCGTCACGATCGTTATTGTTTGCCATACGCAAAAGTTAAGTTGCTAAAAAGGCTTGGTAAAGACGGCCGTCACGTATTGAACATGGCGCGCACAAGCGAGCGCGGGGTCGGCGGAGCACCGTAGATGTTCGCACCTTCTTTGCCGGGAATAAAGTAGAGTGCGAGAAAAAGGATGTTGATTATCGGTACAAAACCTAAAAGGCAGAACCATCCCGAGAGACCGATGTCGTGAAGACGGCGAATGGTGAGCGAGAACGAGAACGGGAGAGTGAGGAGCACAAGGGCGAGGAAGATGATCATACACAAAATAATCGTCGTGAGCGTAAGTCCGTAGGAGGAGTACAGGACGAAGAACACCGCCGCCGCGAAAAGGAAAACGGCGAGTCCGAGCAGAAGTCCGGTGAGAAAATAATCCATTCTGCCCAGCCGTCCTTCGTACAAGTGCGCGAAAGAAAAACCGCCGGAGTACGGAGCCGTCGTCGCGCCGACCGCGCCACCCAAGAGTGCGGCCGAAACATCTTCCGCGCGCCAGCCTTTTGCGAGCAATGCGCTTTTGATTACCTCATCGGTAGCACCACGCGTACGTTCACCCGCAACATATTGGAATATTTGCTCGTTGATCATTTGGAGAACAGTATACCGATTTCAGCGACCCTCGTACAATAGCGGGAAAAGAACGTTACATACTCACCACCTCCTCCCACGGAAGTCCTGTTTTTCCGAAGTGACTTACCCCGAAGACGGGGCGAGCCAAGCGGAGCCGTCCCAGTTAAGAAACTGTCGGCTCCTTGAAGCCAGCTTAGGAGCTTTTCTCTAATTTTCTACATTTTCACAACGTCTTCCCATGGTAGTCCTGTTTTTCCAAAGTGACCGTAAGAGGCTGTCTGCAGGTAGATCGGCCGGCGAAGTCCGAGCTTTTGAATGATCGCCTTGGGCCGAAAATCGAAACGATTGCGTACGAGATCGCTCAAGTCCCCGCCCTTCTCGTCCACTCCGGAGACCATCAAGGGCTCCGCGTGGCCGATGGCATACGCCACCGAGACGAGCGCCTCTTTCGCATAACCGTTCGCGACAAGATTCTTTGCGGCATAGCGCGCCATGTAGGCCGCCGAGCGATCCACTTTTGTCGCGTCTTTGCCGGAAAACGCCCCTCCGCCGTGTGGCCAGATGCCGCCGTAGGTGTCCACCATCAGTTTGCGCCCCGTAAGGCCGGTATCCGCTTCGAACCCGCCTTTGACGAATCTCCCCGTCGGATTGACGAAGATCTCGACTTTTTTCAGGTCGCCGATCACAGGACGGATGAGTTCCTCGATCAACGCATCGCGTATCTCGCCGTAGGGAACGCTCTCGGCATGTTGCGTTGAAACGAGCACGGTCTTCACTTTGCCGTTGTCCATCGTGATCTGTGCCTTTCCGTCGGGGCGGAGCCAGCGCAATTTGCCTGTCCTTCGCAGATCCTCGAGTCCTTTCGTGAGACGGTGCACGAGCGTGATCCCCAGCGGGAGAAATTCGGGGGTTTCGTCCGTCGCATAGCCGTACATGATCCCCTGATCCCCTGCGCCGTCCTGATCAACGCCCATTGCGATGTCGGGAGACTGCTTGACGATGCGCTCGATGATCTCAAGTTTCTCGTCGTAGCCGATGTCCCGATAGACCGCCTCGGCGATAGCCTTCGCGTCGATCTTGGCGTCGCTCGTCACCTCTCCTCCGATGACAAGGAGGCCGTGCGCGCCAAAAGACTCCACCGCAACGCGGCTCTTGGGGTCCTGCGCGAGGCAGGCATCCAATATCGCGTCGGAGATCTGGTCGCACACTTTGTCGGGATGTCCCGAGGTGACACTCTCGACCGTATACACACTTCTGGTGTTTTGCATAAAAAGAAAATTAATTGATACTGGCGTATCCAAGGGCAGCCCTTAAGAATTGTTCCCCAAGGGCTGCCCTTGGATGCAATGCAATAAACCAAAACGTCCCGCTTTAAGGGCGAGACGTTTTGGTTGTTTTCCTCCAACCATATTTCATCTTTCCCTAGAAGGGTTTGGATTTGGCACCACTCTCAGTACTTCCGTGTTTCTTACTCGCCAATGCTCGTCAGAAACTTGAGGTTGTACCGCTTTTCCGATCTTCCTCTTTCAGTTCTCCAAAACCAAAGAGTACACATCGAAACGGTTGCCGGCGGGATCATTGGGCCAATTCCCTCCTCCGCACTCTCGATAAACAATTATTCGGTTGTATGCGGATTATAACACGCACCGGAGGATAAGGTGACAACTCTTCCGTGTGGACTTTCGGTGGATACAAAAAAGCGCTCGGCTGAGCGCTGTTGTGAAACTATCGCACGATGAACTGGTCACCTTCTTTGAAGAGTCGGATGTTGTCGTAACTTGAAAGCACAAGACCTTCGGGATTGTCCAGAAGATGCCCCTTTACGTGCTCGATAAATTCGGCGTAGCAGGCGTTTTGTTGCTCTTCATAGGCAATCCCCGCAGTTCCCACATCTCGTCTCATATACCCAAGGTGACTGCCGCCCCTCCTTTCTATCTCTTCCTCGGTCTCTTCCGGCAAAAGGTCGGCGCGCAAGTGAAGAACATTTTCCTTTGTATCCTCCTTGTGATGCGCGTGGCTCGCCAAGAGAACGTGTAGCCAGAATTGGGCAAGGTACCAGCGAACACTTGCGACATCTTCGGAGTAGTCTTCTTCGGATCTCGGGCTCATTGCCGCAAGTTGGGCGCCTGTTTTTCCAGCGAGTCCGAGTAGTGCGTCGCGCAATTCGCGCATCTCGGGTTCGTCATTCATTTGCGCGAGCTCCTCCGCGCTGAACTCGGGGATCAACACTTCGTCCTTCAGCTCTGCGTCAACAGCATTGTCCGATTCCTCAAGGTACCTCCGCGCACTTGCTTCCGGCAAGAACTCGCCGATCCGTTTCAGATCTGCGATGTGCGCCTTCTGGCGATTTTCGAGTTCTTTGCGTGTGATCGTGTGCGTCAGTGGCACGTAGTTACGCTTCATGACCATGTGCTCCATTTGATGGGAACAGTCCGAGGGTAATGCTAAGTGGGAAGTCATTTTTTGTCTACAACCGTAGGACTTGCGAGCGACAAACGACCAGCATTGGTTGACGATTCCGCGGCATAATATCGTGAAATCAAAAAACCGCCTGTCCGAAGGAGGGGCGGTTATCGGGTTTTACCGATTGAAAAAAGCGTCGACGAGTCCGCGGCCGCTTGGAGCCGGTGCGCCGTAACTATTCGCTTCGCTCTCTCCGCGAATGAAGAGGAGCGCAATCAGAGAGATGAGCAAGAGAATGTCGCCCAGGAACGGGACGGCTGGGAGAAAAAAGAGGAGTACGATCCACCAGCCGCTCAATCCGAGATCGTGAAGCCTGCGCACCATGAGGTGCCAACTCGCGAGCGCCGATACCACCGTGAAGATGATACTCGTGATAAGGAGTCGTACCGTGCCGGCGGTCTCCGCCTCGGCGCTCGCAGGAAGCATGAGCCACTGCAAGAGCATCGTGGCGACGGTAACGATGAGGCCGAGCAGGAAGAACTGCCAGCGCCCGAGCCTGCCGGAGTACATCTGCCTGATGATTTCCATTTGGGAACCTTTCTTTGTCGGTGTGCAATAACTCGTCCCACACTAACACGTGGTAGAAAACGGGCAAGCAGGGAGCGCGTTCCTGAAAAGATACAAGGTCGAACCTTAGGAATTGATTCTTCCCGCCTGCGTCCGACTTCGGGTGGGCAGGCAAGGTTCGACCTTGTATCTTTTAGTAACCGCCGGACAAGGTGGAATCCCCCTCGGGCGGGCTCCACCTTGTATTTTTCGTCCCGTTATTTCTTGTTTACCCGAACGTGATGGTGTAGACCTCGAGACCCGAATTTTCGATAAGAAGCTCAAGCGCGTGTGCGCCGTACCCCGCCTTGTCGTTCACTATCTCGTAGATACGCACGCCGGAGACGTAAAAGTAGCTGTCGCCCTTCTCGAAGCGAATATCTTTCCCCGCATTTTCCGTCGTCAGCGGCACGCCGTCGCGGAGCACCTTCACACGGGTCAGTTGCTGAGCATTCAAGACCGCCTGGACGATCTTCGCGTCATACTCGTAATGGAGCCCCGCATCGGCGACAAGATTTCGCGCATATTCTTTTGCGAAGCTCCAACTCTTGGAAAGATACGGCGCGTTCCCGAGGAATGTCGCGGGATATACAAGATCTTGGCTTCCGTCGCGGTACGGTGTGCCGTTCCCGAGCGTACCGTTGCGCGCGCTCCCGAGGTACGTTTCTGGGCTCTTCAATCGGGAGAGGTCGACTAGAACCGCATCCTTCGGTGTTGCGTATGGCGTGTAGGATTCCTGCGGTAAGCCGAGCTTTTGTGCCCGCGCGGCGAGAAGTTCCTGTATCTTCAACTCCTCTGCCTGGTAGCCTCCTTCGCCGACATGGTCGTAGACGACGCGCCCGTTGATGTCTATCAAGTATTGGTGCGGCCAGACACTGTTACCATAGGCATTCCAAGTTCCGTAATTATTATCATGGACCACAGGGTGAATGACGTTGTGCGTATAGAGCGCCGCGTCGACGGTGCTCTTTGAATGTTCATAGGTGAATCGCGGCGTGTGTATCGAGACGATAAGCAAGCCTTTATCCTTGTACTTGATCTGCCATGCGTTCAAATACGGGAACGCACGAAGCGCATTCGACGCCGACGTGGTCCAGAAGTTGAGGAGAATCACCCTCTTTCCGACGAATTGTCCGAGCGTGAATGCATCGGTGTTTAGGAGTCCGAGCGCGCCGGTATTCGAAAATCCCGTCGGCTGGACAAACTCTTTGTACATTTTTCCGGTCTGCGGAACGCTCGGCGCGGCGGGTTTCGGCGCCGATGGTTTCGATGTTGCCGTGGTTGTTTTTGGCGCGGTCACAGGCGGCGCGACGACATCCGATGTTGAAGGATCGATTATTTGCGTATCTTTTCCGGAGTCAGTCGTTGTCGCGACGTCTTCGGGGGCGATACTTTTCTTCGGACTAAAAAGAAAGAACCCGCCGACGAGGAGAACGAGCGCAGCAGCGATGATGACGTTGCGTTTTTCGATATACATACGAATAACCTTACAGTTAAAATCGATACGACGCAAAGATCTAAATGACCCCCTGCGCAAGACTGACGGAGGAGTTGAAGATCGTGATGAGGACGATAGCGAAGAGAAGGACGAACCCCGTCACGACCAAACTCGGAAATTGGATGCGTATCTCGATGAAGATCGTCAGCGCTATCGCGAGAAGGAGGATGGCACCGATGATGAAGTAAAGGGTCGTGGTGAGGTGGCGAGGCGAAGCAAGGACTATGGCGACGGGCGAAGCCGCTTTCGGTTGTGCGACAACCTTGGGCGAAACAACTTGCGCGGTAACCGTCGGCTTGAGCTCCTCAACATCGAGGATATCTTCGACGATCGTCGTGTCGGCTCCCGCGACGCTTGCCGAGGGTGTTCCGGGCGCCGTGGCCGCTTTGACGGGTTGGGCCAGAGCCGGTGCGGGTACAAGCACAGAAGTCTTTGTCTCGACCGCACGAACGATATCTTTCGTAGCACTTTCCACCGATGGAGGGAGGACATCGCGGAGCGCGGAGGCTGGTCGCCCGAAAACTTCGACGACGAAGACCGCCTCTTTGCCCTTATAGAAACCCTGCGCTGTCGCGATGCCAATCTCGGTGTAATTGCCGTTCACAATGTTCGCACGGTGCGACGGCGAATTGAGCCAGGCCAGGGTCACGTCCTTGGAGTCGGTGAAATTGACCGCGAGGTTCTCACCCGCGGCGATATAGTTGTAGCCGGCCTGCCTGAACCAGTACCACGGCGTTTTTCCGTCCGGAGCATTGTGCGCGAAGTAGCCCTTGGCCGCCATATCTTCCGCTTTCATGCGCGCAACCTCGGCAAGGACAGGACTCGGCGTGAGCATGGCAAGCGACTGACCCGTGCGCACTTCGTTGGTCTGTTCGACGAGTACCGTTGCGAAGATCGCCGCGAGATAGTCGCTTTTCGGAAAGATGACAAGCGTCTCCGTCAAATAGAATCCCTCCACGACAAGAATGAACGCCAAGACCCCTGCGGCGACTTTGGCGCGCAAAAAATGCGGCTTATAGTCGTTGCCTTTGTGCGGTATGAAGTGGTCTTTGAATACCCTTCGCATGTGAGGATTATAGCACAGATTTACTGATTAGACAATAGCCTAGTTTCGTGTTCTACTTAACAACAAAAAACCGCTCTGTTAAGGGATATTTTGAGCTCATCAAGGTGAGCAAAGTGAAATGTACGAGGTCGGACCTTAGGACTCGATCCTTCAAGGTCCGACCTCGTACATTTCTCCGCCACCGCAGTATTTTTAGTTCCCGCCCGAGTCCGGAACGATTGCGGGCATCGGTTCCGCAAGCGTCGCACATTTCATCATATTGATGGCGCGCAATGTCGTCTTGTAGACGTAGCCCGTGCCGTTATTACCAAAGTCTATGTCGCCATATCCCGCGTCGATCCACGGCTGAAGAATTTCCTTTTTATATTTCACCTGAAATTTCTTCACCGCTTCATGTGTGAGATCGCCGAAGAATCCGGTGACCGGAAGCCCCGCGCTCATCTCTTCGTTCAGGAACTCCTGCAGAAGTTTGACCTGCTCGGGATCGTTATCTTTTCCTCTGCGGAGATGCGCCGTGAGAAACGCATTGCACTGTGGAACAGGCGGCGTTTCTGCGACAGTCGCGGCTCCGAGCACTTCTCCTTGTGAGATCGGTTCTTCGACCGCAACGGGAGACACAACCTCTTCCTCTTTCGGAAGTGCGGGCTCTTCGGTCGCCGTCATGCGACGACTGCTACTCTCGCCTTGCTCGAGGGTTGCCGCACCGAGTACTTCCCCTTGTGAAGTTTCCGGAGGAGGCGTTCCCGAACCGCTTTCGTCGTTGTCGAGCGAGTTCTCACAACCAAAATCGTTGGGATAATCGGCCAAGCCGTCCGCATCATCGTCGGAACCGTTCGCACAAGCTTGGGGCGGCACTCCGCCAGTGCCCCCGCCGGAAGGTGGCGGTGCGGGTTCTTCGATGGGAACACACTGTCCTTCGCCATCGAGCGTCATCCCTTCGGGAACGGACTCCTGTGTATCGGAAATATTCGGGCACATATCAGGAGCGGGCGGAAGCGGCGTGTCGTCGCAAGCATCCCCCGTGCCGTCGCTATCTGAATCAAGTTGGTCTTCATTCGCCGTGACGGGGCAATTGTCGGCCGATAACGTCCCCTCATCTGTTTCGCTTGCTTCGTCATTCACACCGTCATTGTCGTCGTCGGCGTCGCACGCGTCTCCCTCCTCATCGCCGTCACTATTTTCCTGTCTGATGTTCGCGTCTGCCGGACAATTATCCGCTTCGTCGAAAACGGTATCATAATCGTGGTCGGCGCCGATGACCGTAAAGTTCACCTCGCTTCCGTCGCCTTCAACATAGTACGGTTCGTCGCCCGTTTCGCAGGCACCCGTGAATCCGACGATGAGCACCCCCTTCACCACGTCACCGACGGGCACGTCAAAAGTTGCGCTCGCTTCCAGTTGCGTTGTGGGAAAACATTCCGTCGTCGGGTTCACATCATCATCAAGCGTGATGTAGTAGAGGTCGACGCCTTCGGAGAGTCCATAATCCGAGAAGCTTTCCGCTGAGACCGTGATTGTGAAGGGTGTCGTCACTTCGGGTCCCAATTGGGAACGCATATAGGTGATTGCCGCGTTCGCAAAAGACGGAAGCGAAAAAAGAGCTAGCGCGACAAAAATGACAGCGGTCCTTTTTGCGAGAGAGTTTTTCCTCATAATTCTCCTATAGCTAACACAGGGGCAGCGCGGTGGCAAGCCTCGGAAAAGTACGAGGTCCGACCTTGGGAATTGATACTTAAAGGTCGGACCTCGTACTTTTCTTGGCATACCTAAGACTGCCTTTGGTAGGACAAAAACCGCTCTGTTGGGCGGTTTTTGTCCTTGTTATCGTCAAACTAATTACGGCTGGGTGTCCGGCACAAGTTCCGGCATCGGCTCCGTGATCGCGGCACACTTCATCATGTTGATGGCGCGCTTCGTTGTCTTGTAGACGTAGCCGGTACCATTGTTCCCGAAGTCCACGCCGCCGTATCCTGCGTCAATCCACGGCTGAAGAATATCTTTCTTGTGCTTCACTTGGAATTTCTTCACCCATCCGTGAGTCATGTCTCCGAAGAAGCCGGTGAGCGGAAGGCCTGCTCCCATTTCTTCATTCAAGAAGGTCTGGAGCAGTTTCACTTTTTCAGGGTCGTTCTTTCTCCCTTTCTTCAAGTACACATCGAGGTATGCGACGCATCCCAGCGGAAGCGGCATCTCTTCTGTTGCCGCACCCAAGACCTCACCTTGCGGAGCCGCCGGTGGTGTCGGCGGAGGCGGGGGCGTACTGCCACCCGTTACCGTCGGAGTCTCCGGGGGAGGCGTGCCCGAACCGCTCTCGTCATTGTCGAGCGAGTTCTCACAACCGAGATCATTCGGGTAATCGGCCAAGCCGTCCGCATCATCGTCGGAGCCGTTTGCGCACTGGGGAGGAGGATTTCCGCCACCGCCACCGCCGGAAGGAGGGGGTGTGACAGGATCGGTCTCGTCATTGTCCTCGGGACTTGAACAACCGGGGTCATTCATGTCGACAAATTCGTCCTGATCGTTATCGGTTTCGTCGGCACATGCGGGAGTCGGAGGCGGAGGAGGGGGCGGCTCGGTCTCGTCGTTGTCCTCGCTGTTTGCACAGCCAGGATCATCCATGTCAATGAGCCCATCATCATCGTCGTCCGAACTATTTGCGCAAGCAGGAGGCGGAGCGACGACGGTAACCGTAATGATGACCGGGTCTGCTGCAGTACCTTGAGAGTCAGTGACATTGAGCGTGACTTCATATTCTCCGGGGACTCCGGTATCAAAGTCATCACCCGAAACCAGAATGTCGTCGGTGAGATCGCCGTCCTCGTCGTCGGATGCAGAGTAGTCGAGCACGAGCGGATTTCCGGCCGTAAGCGTAAGCGCGAGGAGTTCGGTCTCAATGACTGGGGGCTCGTTCTCGCTGTTATCGGAAGGGCTTGAACATCCCGAGTCCTCCTCTCCGTCAATCGAACCGTCCTCATCATTATCTATTCCGTCATCGCATTCCGGATCGGCAGATTCGTTCTCGATCAGCGGATCATACGACTCCTCATCGGTGGAATCACCGTTGGTGTGGCATGCGGGATCTTCGGCGTCTGTTCTGTCGTCGTTGTCGTTATCGTTACCATCGCCGCATTCGGCACGCACCTGAACCGACTGTGTCTCCGGTTCGGCGCTCGCGCTGTCCGAATCGGTAGCTCCATAGGTGACCGTATAGTCACCGACCTCGTCGACGTCAACGGTGTTACCCAAAACGTCAACGATGACGGAGCCGTCCTCGACATCGATCGCATGAACACCGGTCGGTGGCGCAAAGATGCTGTGAAGCGTGAGCATGATCATTTCCGTGTCGATGATTACGGTCGGCGGAGTATTTTCCGCGGTGTCGTCGAAGCCGTCACAACCCGAATCTGAGCCGTCAATGTCGCCGTCACCGTCGTTATCCTCAAGATCATTGCACTCGTTATTGCCCGGCGCGCTGTTGACCTCGTTGACGATGATATCAAAGGTTTCCGAATCCGTTCCGCCGTTGCCGTCATCGACGGTCACCGTGACCGTATACGTACCATCATCGGATTCTCCCGGCGTAAAGGAGAATTCACCGGTTGCTGTGTTGAAACTGGAGCCGGACGGGGCGCCGGTAATAGAGAACGTGGGTGTATCCCCCGCATCCGCATCCGTCGCATCAGCGTTAAACGAGAGCGTCTCGAACTCGTCGACTTCCTGGTCACCAAGAACGCCAAGCACAGGCTCGTCGTTCGTGTCGATGACATTGACCGTGCGCATGACCGGAGTTGCGCTGTTTCCCGCAAGGTCGGTGGCATTATAGGTGATGACATAGGAGCCAACGACCGAGGTATTCACTGAGCCGGAGGGGGTTGCGGCAAATGAGCCGTCGATGATGTCAACGGCCGTTGCGCCGAGTTCGGTGTAGGTGCCACCGATCTCAATATCAGGCGTCGTGCCATTGAGGGTGATCGCGGGGGGCGTGTTGTCCGTGACCGTTACGGTGAACGTGGTCGGGGTAGCGGAATTGCCCGCAACGTCGGTCGCGGTACAAGTCACCAGTGTATTCCCAAGCACGAAAGTCGAACCCGAAGCGGGCGTACACATTGCGGTACCGGCGGGGTCAACATTATCCGAGGTTGCCGGCGAGTTGTATGTCACTATCGCACCCGATCCGGAAGTAGCCTCTGCAGAAACATCATCGTGGAGAGCGATGGTGGGCGGAGTGGTGTCGGACGGAGGAATAACGATGATCGTCGTATCCGTCGCGTCACCGGAACCCTCTTCGCCGGTGCAGGACACGTGGCAGATGTTCACGATGATCGTGTAACTTTGTGTGGTTCCGTTCGCATAGGGATGGGACGCACTCCACGACCAACTGAAGTCATCGCCGCTGAAGGCCTCCGCCGGAAGGTACATATCGGTCAACGCAGACCCGTCACCCCAGTTGATGACGACATGCTGGTCGTCTTCCTGTCCGACGAAATGTGTCGCGGTCGTGACACCGGTAAGGGTGAGCGGGTTATCCGCAACCACCGGTTCGTCGATGGTGACCGTATAGACCGGTGAGTTGCCGCCGCCACCTCCGCCGCCGTTGCCGCCCGGTTCCGCAGAAGCAACTTGCGGGATGAGGAGAAGTCCCCCGAGACCGCCAATCGAAAGATTGAGCGAAAGCATAAGAAAGCCGGCACACGTCTTCTTCCACGTTGAACGCTGCGCTTTCGATGCAATAAATAATTTCGTCATACGCATACAATGATCAATAATAATCTGCGATTAAATTATAGAGATTTAAAAAAAATATGCGACTTCCCGCGGTGCATGACTGCACTTGAGACGCACGAGTCCTCTTCCTCCACGGGAATGAACTTGCGGAAAGTATAGCAGATTTCGGCCAACTTGGCAAGGTGGCTAGGGGAAAACCTTGTGTATAAGGCCGTAACAGGCAAATATTACCCGTCGGAGGAACCAAAAGATAGGCCGTTGGGTACGACAAAATCCACCCAAATAGGAGGATTTCGTTGTGGGGTGTCTAAGGCAATACCGGGGTCTCTATTCCGGTATCGTACCGAGAAACGCTCTCGTCTTTGGGCCAAAGTACCCCAATGATGGTTTGATCCCGTTGACTGTCTGGAATTTTGCGAGTGCCGCGCGCGTAAGTGCGCCAAACCTGGTGGTCTCGTTACCCGACGAGCCGGGACCGCTTGAAGCAAGAGTGTAGCCGTGTACGTTGAGCCACACTTGGAGCGCTTGCACGTCATCTCCCGTTACGCCGACCGACAAGTCGCGCTTGAAACTCGCGTTCACGTTTGCGTTAAGAAGCGCGTTTGCGTTCGGACTTGCTCCCCCCAACTTCACAAGTTCGGCGCGAAGCACTTCGATCTGCGCCAAGATCTGGACTATCAACGCTTGGCGCGCTTCCCACGTTGCGGGAATGGCGAGCACAGCCGGCGTTGCGGGCGTTGCGGCGACGGCCGTAGTTGCGGGCGTTGTCGTCGCGACAGCCGTAGTCGTCGTGGCCGTCGTGGTCGCAGTAGTCGTTGTCGTGGTAGTAGTCGTGGTGGTTACTCCGCCGCTTGAGTACGACTGCCCGCCACCGGAGAGTTGCGTGGTGGCATTTGCTGAACTGGAACTGGGTCCTTCTCCGTTTCCGTTCACACCGGCCACTTTATAGTAGTACAGCGTACTTCCTGTAAGTCCGGTGTTTGTGTAGGTAGTACCGGTTACTCCGGTCGCGATCGCAGTGGTAAAGTTCGTATTCGTCAGACTGCGGTAGATCGTGTATGTCGTCGCCGTGGGTGATGCGGTCCACGAGAGATCAATCCCGCCAGACGCCGCGGATGCTACAAGATTCGTCGGCGCATCCGGCACGCCGGGCAAGATCGGACCGTAATCGGTGAAGTGGCTTATGGAGGCGGTGAAGGTGTTGAGCGTGGTGTCTATCGTCGCGGCCACCGGCTCCCATTGTCCGGTGTTCGTGTCGAAGTAACCCAACTGCATATTGCTTTCGGTAAAACCGACAGGGAGAAGCGCCGGATCATAAGTGAGCGTGAGCGTAATGTTCGAATTGAGCGAAGTGATCGCCGCACCCGTCGAATCGGTTGCAGAAATGGTTTGCACCGAACCATCGATCGGCGTGGCATTCGCCGAAGGAACAGCAGTGTCGGCGTCGGAAATGGAAACGGAAACCGTGTTCTGTGAGGACCCGAGCGCATTGGCGGGAATATCAAGCACGAGATCATTTTTCGACACTTGTCCGCCTGCTGATGCAGTGATGCCATTTACCTGCGGCACCGGCGCGGTACAACCGGACTGAAGAGTGAGCGTGATGTTTTTGTTCGTATCACCCTCCGAAGCGCTGATTGCCGCCGAGCGCGGGTAGCACGGCCCTTCCGCGACAAGAGACCATGTGCTTCCTGTATCCACATTCAAGGTATAGTTGCCGTCGGCATCCGTCGGCGCGCCGGTCTGCGTTGTCGTCGCGCTCGTCTTCATCGCGCTCACCCATGCATTCGCGATCCCGCTTGCGCCCGACGTCAGCACCCGCCCAGTGATCGTCCCTCCGGCCGAGGTAAGCGTGAAGAGTTGTGTCGTATTGCCGGACACATTCACGTCAACATCTCCTTGCGTGGGAAGGTAAGTGAGCGAGCGGACTCCGACGCGATACGAGAAACCGGTCGGCACTTTGAGGAAGTATTCACCGTTCGCATCCGTTTGCGCGGAGAAAAATCCCGGAGCGCCTATTCTCGACGCCCAAACATTGATCCCGCTTTGCGCGACTCCGCTTAAAGTGGTGGTGCCGCTTAATGTAACGAGCGTCGCGCTTGCCTGCGCGTTGATCATCACAATGGTTGTCTGCCCGGCCGTGATCACCACGCCGGTCTGGCTCCCGAATTCACCAAGCGAAGGAGAGCCCACATGCACGTCGTATGTTCCCGCTGGGAGCGCCACGTTGGCAACTTTAGAAGTGGAGCTCGCGGCCCATGAATTCGTGCCATTACCGCGGCCGGTCGTCGAGTCAAACGCGCCGCCAAAGAGCTGATCAATAGTCGAAGCATTTTGTATTTCCAACCGAAGCGTCCCCTGCGCGTTCACCGACCAATTAACGTTCGTGGCGCTTGCTCCCGACACATCAACTGCTTGTGGCGGCAGTCCGCCGACATCCTCCGACCATCCTCCGACTTCATATGTTCCCGCCGGTACATAGAGCGTATAGTTGCCGCTCGCATCAGTTTCCGCCCCATTTCCGCCCGTTGTCGCCCCCGTACCATGTGCCCCGATCTTGACACCCGCAATGCCCGAGCCGCCCTGCGTAACGGTGCCGCTAATGGTTTTCAAACTGCCGACATTTACCGTAAAGGTGATCGAGGGATTCGCATCACTCGTGACAACCGCCGATTGGGCAGTGAGCGGCCCGAACGCCGGAGCAAAACCCTCTACCGTGTATGTACCTGGAGGAACATAGATAGTCGTCGTTCCCGTCGTTCCCGTCATGGCATTTCCGAAACCGCTCGATCCGTACGCGAAGACCGGCGCGCCGTTTAAAGCGACGCCATCACTCGTGACAGCAGTCACTCTGATGAAAGATGTCGGCGAGGCGAATGCAATACTTTTTGTCGTTGTAGCGGCGGAAACACCGACGGAAAATTCCTCCGGCGCTCCGAATCCAAAACGTGAAACTTCTATGATGATCGTTCCGGCGGGGACTTTGAACCGATACGACTCCAGCGAGCTATTCGCATCGTTATCATAATTCGGCTGGCAGATCACGTCTTGCGCGCCCATAA
>Ga0209541_10010690_pt1 | contig 14558 bp, 20 predicted proteins | sample RifCSPlowO2_01_FD_184027 | JGI IMG/M metagenome (GOLD analysis project Ga0209541, IMG submission 184027) | Groundwater microbial communities from Rifle, Colorado - Rifle CSP2_plank lowO2_0.1 (SPAdes) (version 2) | ecosystem: Environmental > Aquatic > Deep subsurface > Groundwater | place... | reverse complement strand
ACCTTTGCAACCCAAAAAGTTGAGTTAATAAGCAAATTGATAGCACATAATATTGATAGAATGCAATATTATCTTTTGCTTATTTTAAGAGGGTTGCACCAGAGCCCATGATAGAAACACTTAAATATTTAAAGTGCAATTTTATTGATATTATTACATTTTTTGTAAAAAAAGGAGGTTCAAAGAATGAGGAAATTTTATTTAATAGCTCTTTTTTTAATGTTAATATTGTTAATTGGTGTTTTTCCACAGGAGGGTGTAACTCCTAAAAAAGCATCTGGACTTTCTGGTTGTGGAAATAAGGAGACAATTGGAAGAGTTTACGTTGGTGGAAATCAAGGATTAGTTGTTAATTTCAGACCAGAAGAACCTCCAGAAGTTGTACTTGATGAGGGTTTGGAACCTTTTACAGTTGCTTTTGAAATTAAAAATAGAGGTGAATACAATCTTAAAGAGGGTGAAGCTTCTATTATTCTAAGTGGAATAAATACAGAGGATTTTGGTTTACAAGGAACTGTTTCTTCTTCTATTTCAAATAATAGAGATCCTATCCCAGGAAGAGTTAAAATTGGTAATGATATTGTTGAACCAGCTAGTGGAGAGATTTTGTTTGATAGCTCTAACGGTTATATAGTTGATTTAGAGCAGGATTTTAATGCTAGAATAAGAGCAGATATATGTTATTTTTATAATACAGAAGCTGTTTCGAATTTATGTTTAAAATATAATCCAATTCAAAGAAGACCGGAATTAGATGTGTGTAGGATAGATTCTTCTAAATCCACTGAAAATTCTGGATCACCCATCCATTTTGAAAATTTTAGAGAGAGTAGATCTGGTATAAGAGAAGTAAGATTTTCTGTTGATGTAATCAATGTTGGTGGAGGAGATGTATTTATACCAGAAGAATTTAGGGATGATACTCCTTGTATAGAGGATTTAGAACCTAATTCAATGGAGAGAGGATTAGTTAAGAATTATATTTATGTAGAAGTAATCCCACAATCTAATGTATATGATGTAACTTGCAGCAGGTTAAATAGTGCAATGAATGGTTTTGTTAAACTTGTTGATGGAAAAGCTAGAATTGATTGTGCTGTAAGTACTGAAAGAGCACAAGATACGGCATTTGAGGTTCCTGTTAAGATGGTTGCAGTATATTCTTACAGAGATTTTGTTGAAAAACAAATCAGTGTTGAAAATGCAAGAATAAGAGGTTTAGAGGATACTGGTATTGGAACTAGATATACTTAGAAACCTTTTTATTTATTCTCTTTTTTTAACTTAATATGATAATTGGGGATTTACATATTCATGGAAGGTATAGTAGAGCAACTAGTGGACAATTAGACTTAGAGAATTTAGAAAAGTGGGCAAAGATTAAAGGTGTTAATTTATTAGGTACTGGTGATTTTACACACCCGTCTTGGTTAAAGTTATTAAAAAAAGAATTGAAAGAGGAAGAGGGCATTCTAAAAAGTAAAAATGGATTTAATTTTGTTTTACAAAGCGAGATTTCTTTAATTTATACACAAAATAATAAAGTAAGGAAAGTCCATAATATTTTGTTGGCACCTAATTTTGAAGTTGTTGATCAAATAGTTGATGTTTTAGGAAAGAGAGGAAGATTAGATTATGATGGAAGGCCCATATTTGGATTTAGTTGTATTGAATTAGTGGAAATGATGAGAGAGATAAGCGAGGATATAGAAATAATACCTGCACATATATGGACTCCGTGGTTTAGTGTGTTTGGCAGTAATTCTGGTTTTGATAGTTTAAAAGAAGCATTTCAAGAAAAAACAAGATATATTCATAGTCTTGAAACTGGTTTGAGCAGTGATCCTGCAATGAATTGGAGATTAAAACAATTAGATGATTATAATTTAGTCAGTTTTTCTGATTTGCATAGTTTCTGGCCGTGGAGAATTGGAAGAGAAGCAACTTTATTTGATTTGAAGAAATTAAATTATAAAAATTTAATAAATGCTTTGAGAGGCGAGGGCGGTTTAAGTGGAACTGTTGAGGTCGACCCTAATTATGGGAAATACCATTATGATGGCCATAGATTTTGCGGTGTAAGTTTAAGTCCTTCTGAAGCATTAGAGAGAAGTAATATTTGTCCTAAATGCGGGAAGAAATTAACTATAGGTGTATTACATAGAGTAGAGGAATTGGCAGACAGAGAAGGTGGTTTTAAACCAAAAAATTCCTTGAATTTTAAAAGTTTAATACCTTTGAGTGAATTGATTAGTAAGGTTTTGAATTCTGGAATTAGCACTAAAAGAGTTTGGGGGGTTTATAATAAATTAATTGAAGAATTTGACAATGAGTTTAATATTCTATTAGATGTTAGCGAGAGTGATTTAAGAAAGAATGTTGATGAAAAACTTGTTGATGTTATTCTTAGAAATAGGGATGGCGAATTAAGAATAATTCCGGGTTTTGATGGAGAGTATGGTGTTTTAGTTTTAGATAAGGAGATAAGTAAACAAAAAAAATTAGGTGAGTTCTGAAAAAAACTATTTCTTTAATAATAATGTAAAAATAATTGCCATTATTATTATAAAAATAATCCATATGATCAATGGATTTTTCCATATTTTATTCTTTTTCATTTTTAATAAACTTAACCAATATAAGTTATGTCTTTTCTTTTTTTCTGATTGGAATTTAATTTAGCTAATTTATCTAAACCGACTTTTTTGATTTCTTCTTCTATTTCGTTAATTTCTTCATCTAACTTGTTTAATTTAATATTTAGATTAAGAGATTTTTGTAAAACTTTTAATAATTGTCTTGCTCCTTTTATTCCTAAGTAGGTTGGGTGACCGAATGTTTCTGCTAAAAGAGAAATGGCCGGTATTTTTTCTTCTTTTGCTAATCCTACTAATAAACCAGTGACACCAATTATAGGACCTATTGTTCCGTATGTATTTGTTTTTAATTGTGGAGAGTATTTTTTGTATTTTTCTATTATTTCTTTTTGATTTGCTGTGCAATAAACTTCTGGGTTTTGTGGTATTTCTTGCAAACCCATTCCACCAAGAGTTATTATTTCTTTTCCTTTATGTTTTTTAAAAATCTCTAGTATTTCTTGACAAAATTCGTAACAGTTTTCTTCATCTAATGGTTGGACATCACCAGCTAAAATCATTAATTCTCTGTTCTTTAATTTTTTATAATATATTTGAATCAGTGGAAGTTCTACAAGGTTTTCTTCATTTACAAAAACTGAGTGTGGGAATGAATAAGAATAAATTTCATATATTTTTTTTGCGTTTAATGATTCTACTAAGAAATCTGCTGCTATTTTTCCTACATTTCCAATTCCGGGTAAACCCTCTATTAAAATAGGATTGGTTGTTTTTGGAATGTTAAAGTTTTTTATTTTTATTGTCATTTTTTATTTTTATCCTGTATTTACTAAAATTTTCTTTTATAGAAAATCTTGCTGGTTTTGGCGTTATTGTTTTTATCTTGCATTTTGGACATAATTCTTTTAGAGTATAAGTATTACATTTTGTACATTTTAATACTTCTGTTTTCATTTTAATACTTCACCAAAACTATTATCCTTTTTCATCGTTTCTGTTATAATTTCTATTATTTCTTTTAATTCTGTTTCTGCTTCTTTGTAATTTGGTGAGGTTATTATTATTTCATACATAGGTGCAGTTACGTAACTTATTTGTATATCATATTTCTTTTTTTGTGCTAGTGCTTGTATTTCATTTAGTGTTTTTTTTATTATTTCTATTCCGTTTGGTTCATAACTTTGAAGTTTTAATCTTCGTTTTAAAATTATTTCTGGTGGTTTTATCTTTTCTCTTATTATTTCTAAAAGTATTTTCTCTGTTTTTTCTGGTAATTTTAATTCTTTTATTATTTGATTATTCTGAATGACTTCTTGAAAAAAAGAGGATAAAAGGGCGTATTTTTCTATTATGTTTAAACCAATTTCTTTTTGTACTTTTTCTACGGGGGTTTTTGTTTTTTCTGCTAAAATTCCAAGAATTTTCTCTGATTTTTTTTCTTGTTTTATTTCCTCAAGTTTATTTTTCATTACTGATAAAGAAACTCTTCTTAAAGAGAGATCTAATTGGTTTTTTTCTTTATTTGTTCTTAATACCTTACAAACAATCGTTTTATTTTCTTTTACAAAATCTCGTATGTTTCTTATTCTACCTGGAGAAATTTCTGAAATGTGAATGATTCCTTCTTTGTTTTCGTATTCATCTAAGTTTACAAATACAGAGTGATATAGTATTTTTTTTACAGTACACAGAACTATTTCTCCTTCTTCTGGAAAACCACTCTTTTTATAAAACATTTATTCTAGTACCTCTAAGATTCTTGCTTTTATTTTTCCTTTGCCACCCGTTGGTTCACTTAGAGTTTTGCTACAAACTAAACATTTAACTTTTGAAGATGCTTTTCCAAATATTATCTGTTCATTCTTACATTTAGGACATCTTATTTTTATAAATTTGCTTGTTGGCTCTTTTATTAATTCTTTCATTTTTATTTGAACTCGGTTCTTTTAGCTCTTACTCCTTTTTTTTGTACTGAACTTTTATTACATTCATTACATTTGAATCTTAAATCTGGTTTTTTAGATACTTTAGCACCGGTTCTTTTCCATTTAGATATTGGTGGTTTTGAACCATATTTACCTTTATTTCCTGAACCAACACCCAAACCACGTTTTTTAGCTCTGTTTATAGATCCTTTTTTTAATGCACTTCTCTTCTTTGTTTTTGCTAAACTTATTGAGTGTTTTGTGTGTTTTTTACAGTGTTTACAATAACGTGAAGTAATTTTTGGAATTTTCATAGTTCTGATCTAATCTCCTCTGCTCGTTTTTTTTCTATTAAAGTTTTTGCGATGTCTTTTGGAAGATTTGCTAAGTCCTCCCTTTCAAAAGGACCGTAAACATTTAAATCTGTTCCGATGAATTTAGGAATCTCAGTTAGGAATCTTATCAGTTTTAGGTTGTTGTTGTCTTCTGTTTTTATTTCTTTCGGTTCTTCTTCTTTTGGTTTTGGTTGTTTTTTTGATAATACTCTTAAAAGTATATTTTCTCTGTATTCTGTTAATAGAGTAATCAGTTCTTTATAGAACTGTTCTTCTTCGGGTAATAAACTTATCTCTTTATTTTTTATTTCTGTTCGTGAAGCGGATAGGGCTTGATCAATTATTTTTCTCTCTCTTTTTTCATACAATTCTTTTAGAAGTTTTTTTATGTTTTCTATTTGTTTTCTTGTTTTTTCTATTTCTAAAGTGAATATAGTATCTTTTTCCTGGTTTTTCAAAATAATTTCTTTTTCTTTAAGGTAACTGATTGTTTCTTTAAAGAAGGACTCTGGAATTGGTTGTAAGTCAATTGAGAACTTTTCTTTTCTCAATAAGTCGTATAAGGTATCGTATGTAATTATATTGGTCATTCTTTTTAGAAGGTTTTGTGTTCTTATATAATTTTTTATAGTGCAGATAGTGTTTCGAGTAAGTCTTTTCCTTGTATAGTTTTTAGAGAACTCGTTTTACAATGTTTTTCTGATAGTTTTTGAGTGCTGTCTTTGTCTTTATCGTTATAAATTATTAAGGGTACTGGATCTTTAGAGTGACGCTTTAGTTTACAGGGTGTAGAATGATCGGATGTAATACAAATAGTGGTGTTTTCTAGGTTTTTTAATGGTTTTAATTGTTTATCAATTTGTTCTATGACCCTTATCTTTCCTTTTAAATCTCCTCTGTGACTGTAAGTGTCTGGACCTTTTATTTGTACATAAACATTTGTGTTTGTTTTTATTGCTTGTTTTATTTCGTTTTTTCTTTTTATTATTTTTATATTTAGAAGTTTTGCTAATCCTAGTTCTACTGGCATTGATGCTATTAGTGACCAGTTTTTTAATGGTTTTATTTTTTTAGGTTTTGTTCCTGCTCCTCGTATTAGGATTGTTTTGTTTTTTAAAATTTCTTCTGCTTGTTTTATGAAATTGTTGATTTTATTTGCTGTTTGTTTGTGGCCTTTACAGGTTTTCTTTTTTAGAATTGGGGTTATTACTCTTGAAATGTTTTTATAAGTTATATATCCTGGATGGGTGTTTGTAATTGGTAAATGGGCATTGTTTACTATCATAACTGCTCTGTAATCTATTGTAGGGATTATTTTAATGTCTTTATTGATTTCATTTAGTTTTTTTATTATTTTTTTTGATGGTATTTTTTCTCTTAGACTTGTTATTTTGTTGTTATTTATTTGTGCAAAATTACAACGTAAAGCTATTTGATTCTGTTTTAAATGGATGTTTTTTGAGAGGGCTTCTATTGGGCCCCTCCCAGGATAATCGTTTAAATTTTGACCTAAGATGGAGAATTGTGCTTCTCCTGATTCTGGTGCAGTGTTCTTTATTGGTTGTAATAATCCCGTTTTGCCATTTTTTGCTAAGAAGTCTAAGTTTGGTGTTTTTGCGTATTCTAATGGTGTTTTATTGTTTAATTGTTTATAAGGAATATCACCCAATCCGTCTAGGATTATTAGGATTATTTTCATTAATGATATAGAATTTTTTATGTTTATAAATGTTTTTCTAGCATTTTTACATACAATGTATGTTTTACCTAATAGAAATATTTAAATATTTATTGTGTTTTATTAAATTACATACATTGTATGAGTAGTTAAAATGAATCCTGGGAAAAAAGAGGTTTTGGTAGATGTATTAGTGCCATGTTCTGTTTTTAAAGATAGAAGGATGAGTCTGTTTGAAGCATTGGTAAAGTATTTGAGGGAAAATGAAAAATTAAGCTTTAAGGAGATTAGTGTTTTGTTGAATAGAGATACTAGAAATATATGGACTGTTTATAATAGAGGAAAGAAAAAGGTTTAAATATATGTTGTTACTATTTGATGGGTATATCTCGAGAAAAATTAATGGTAAAAAATTTACTTAAAAAATAGAAAATTATATAAATATTAAAAAATAAATACCAAATAAATGGTAAAAATTGAAACTTTATTAAATGAAAGAAAGATAAGTAAAATTAGTGAATTAGAACTAGAGAGATATGTAAGTTTTTTTGATAATTCTTATAAAGATAATTTAGAACATAGTAAGGCAAATCTAACTAAGTTTTCTCGTTGGGCTATTATTTCTGGATATTATGCTATGCACGATATCACAAAGTTGTTATTAGCAAAGAAGTTTAGAATTAAGGTTGAATCTGAGGTTCATGCTACAACTATTAAAGTTTTAAAGGAGTTAATTAAAAATAAAGATATTCTTAATTTAATTGAAAAAGGTTATAAAGAATTCTTAACACTTGCACAAGATCTTGATGAAGCAAAAAAAGAAAGAATTAAGGCACAATATTATACAGGAACAGAGTTTATGTATGAAGAGTACAAAGAGAGAGCAAGAGAGTTTTATGACGATGTTGTTTTAATCTATTTAAGAAAAATAAAAGAGTTGTTAAAATGATTTTTCAAGTATTTAATAATGATATTTTAATGATATTAAGTGTTTTTTCGGTATCCCCGGGTTCAAGATTTTTGAGGAAAGAGTTGAAAGAAAAAACGAAAATGAATAATGTAAATTTAGATAATTCAATAAATACTTTGTTAAACATGAATGTGATTAAAAAAGAAAAAAGGTTTTTATCATTGAATTTAGACAACAAAGAGTTAATTAAGTTAATCTGTGAGGAGTATAAAAAATTAAGAGAGTTACCATTTGATGTTTATTTTTCTATTATTGGGGTTGTGTTTTTTTTAAGTAAGTTTAATGGTATTGGTGTTTATCTATTTGGAAGTTACGCAAAGTTAGTTTTTAAAGAGGGTTCTGATATTGATATCGCGATTGTTTCTGATAAGATAAATAAAGAAAAAAAGATGGAGTTTGTTAAATTAATAAGAAAATTAGAGTTTAGGTATGAAAAAAATATAGAAGTTCATTATTTTGGAAAAACTTTTTATAAAAATAAGAAAGACCCTATTGTGAAAGAGATATTAAGGAATGGAATTAAGTTGATATAAATTTGGAAAGTTTAAATTATTTTTTGGAAAGTTTTAAATATAAGTAAGATTAATCTTACTTAAATAAATTTAGGAGTTGAGAAAATGGGAAATATTGCAATAACAAGGATGAGTTCTAAAGGCCAAATTGTAATTCCTCAAGAAATGAGGGGTGATCTTAAAGAAGGTGATGAGTTGGTTGTTTTGAAGAATGAAGACCAAATAATTTTGAAAAAAGTTGATAAATTTAGTAAAAATCTTGAAGAAGATTTAAAGTTTGCAAAGAAAACAGAAGAAGCATGGAAAAGGTATGAAAAGGGTGAATTTAAGGAGACGAGTTTTGATGATTTTATTGAAGAAATGAAAAGATGGTAATTATTGCTTACGATGAACAATTTCGGGGGGTATTTTTAAAAATTAAAGATAATAAGTTAAAAGAGAAAGTAATAAAACAAATTCAAAAATTAAGAGAAAATCCTGAAGTTGGTAAACCAATGAAATATAGTAGAAAAGGTACAAGAGAACTTTATATATCACCATTCAGACTTTCGTATACTTATATAAAAAATGAGGACAAGATTGTTCTTTTAGATTTATATCATAAAGATGAGCAATAAAATTATTGAATAGAGACGAGTGGAATATTTGGACTGTTTATGATATGGGAAAAAGGAAGATTTAATTTTTAATTATTTGATAAATATCGAAACTTATATAAACAAATAAAGTCAATTTTAATTTATGACAGAAAAGTTTAACGTTATAATTGAGGAAGGAGAAGATGGATATTTAATTTCTGATGTAATTGAACTTCCGGGTTGTCATACTCAAGCTAGGACATATGATGAACTAATTAAAAGAACAAAAGAAGCAATTGCATTATTTTTGAGTTCTTCTAAAAAACCTTTAGATCTTAAAAGTAAATTTTTAGGTTTGCAACAAATAGAAATTGAAATTTGAATATGCTAAGTTTACCTTTTTTAACTGCAAAGCAACTTGTAAAAATTCTAAAGAAATTTGGATTTGAATTTAAAAGACAAAAAGGGAGTCATATGTTTTTTGAACATCGAGATGGAAGAACAACTGTTGTTCCTAATCACCCCGGTGAAAAAATTGATAGAGGTCTTCTGAATAAAATAATAAAACATGATTTAAAAATAAGTAGGGAAGATTTTTTAAAAAACTTATAGAATCATTTGGGCCGTTTGTGGTATGGAAAGGTTTAAATAATAGTTGTTACTTAGTAATAGGTAAATTTGGAGGTTAAAAAATGAACGATGCATATTTTGAAAGTATGAAGGAAAAAATTTTAGGAGAAGTTGAAGAAAGATATCGAAGAGAATTAGATGGGCTATGCAACACCATAGATGATTTAAAAGTAAAAGGGAAAAATGCCATAGTATCAACTGGTTTAGTGGCTTCTTTGGTTGGTGGTTGTGTTGGATTTGTAATCCCCAGAATTTATGGTGGAAATGATATTTCAAAATTAGAAAAGAGAATTTCGAATATTGAGAATGAAATTAACCAAGGAACTGCTTATAATAATGTGATGAGTGGATTTAATATGCTTCCAGAAGAAGAAAGAAATAAGATTTTAGGAAAAAGTGATTAATATACCTTTTTATGTTGTTTTTTCAATTTTAATTAAAGTATATAGTGCTCTGATGCATTCCGGCTCTGTAGAAAGTTCAATATTTTTCATGCTAAAGGCTTAATGTCAAGGTTTATAAAAAATCTAAAATGGCTCGAGAAGCCTCCTATTGCTTATTTGCATTTTTGAGAAATTCCATAAAACCCCACAATCTACAGTTTTAAGGAAACTTTCTACAGAGCCGTGCATTCCTATAACTTTAAATAATCTTATTTATTAATTCTTATTGGATATTGTTTTTTTCATGAATGATATCCTTTTTATGATTATTTAGCAGTTTTTAGCAAAACCATTTAGAAATTAATGAAGGTGATAAGAAGTGAAGAAGTTATTTTTATTATTTTTTATAGTAATCTTTTTTTTATTTAGTTTGAGTTTTGTTAGTGCTAATGAAAAATATTATAATTTTTCTGGAATAACTGATCCTACTACAACACATAATGCTACTTTCGGTGCTGATTCCGATTTACCTCCAGATACTTTAATTTTAGATGAAGAAACTGAATTTAGTGAAGGTTCATCAAATATGGGGAATAGTTATACAAATGTAACTCTTGCTGATGATTTGAATGCTTCTTATACACCAACACTTGCACGAGAAGGAAGCCATAAATTTGAATTTGTTATTGATGAGTCTGTTGCTTCTATTACTGAAATAAATGTTACTTGGAGAGGTATTGGTATTGGTACTCTTCCTATTACATCTTATGGTGTTAATCTTTATATATGGAATAATACAGTTTCTGTTTGGGATATTATTAGTAGTCACACCAATAGCATAAATCAAGATATAAATAGCACTTTTAATACCACTAATTCTAATATTGCAGATTACTTAGATGGAGACAACCATCTTTTTTTATTAGCTGAATCAACAACTGCAAAATCTTTTAATAATATCCGTACAGATTACATAGAAGTCTTAGTAAACTATAATGCTGCTTCAAACCCCCCTGTTTTTAGTGATCCTGTCTTAGGCCCTAGTCCTGCTTATGAGAATGATACTTTAAATTGTTCTACAAATAGTATAACTGACTCAGAGGGGGATAATGCTGAAGTTTGGTTTTATTTTTTTAATGATACTATAGAGTATACAAGTGTAAATTATTCTGGCGTTCCTACTGGTTCTTCTTTATCTGCTGTTATGATAGATCAAAATCCTGCAAAGAATGAACCTTGGAATTGTACGGTTCAAGTTAGTGATGGAACTACATATGCTAATAATAAAACAGCTACATTAAACATAAGTGATGCTGCACCTGCTTTAAATGATACGATACCAACAACTGATTCAACAGTTGCAGAATCTGAAAATCAGACTTTTGAGATAAATACCACAGATATTGATGATGATTTAATTTATTTTACTTGGTATATTGATGGGGTTTGGAATAAAAGTGACAGTATCTTGAATTATTCTGAATTTAATTTTACAAGTGGTTATAGAGACAGTGGAACTTACAACATCAGTGTTAATTTGAGTGATAGTGTCAATGAAGTTTGGTGGAATTGGACTTTAACAATAACTGATAATGCTTATTGTCAGAATCTTGTTTGTGAGGGCACTGAAAGTTGTGGTAATTGTCCTGAGGATTGCGGTGGTTGTTCTGGTAGTGGAAGCAGTAGTGGCGGTAGGACCTATTTTAGTGAGAATAAGAAGGATAAGAAAGAAGAAAAAAAAGAGAAAGAAGATGAAAAAGTTTCACCACCTTCAACTCCACTAGAAGAAGTTGAAGAGAGAACTCGGGAAGATGTTTTTTTTGATGAGATTGGTTTAGATGAACAGGAAAAAAAACTTTTGGGATCTGTTCCTGGTGATATTGTTTTTGAAGATTACAAAAAAGAAAATGTTGATATCGAAACTGTTTTAAAACCTTATGAATTAGAAATATCTTTTTATTCAGATGATTTTTGGTTTGAAGAAGAAAAGAAAGAAGATAAAGAAGAGCCAGAAATATCTTTTTATACAGATGATTTCAGGCTTGAAGAAGAGGAATCTAAGCCGGTTGAAAGTGGTGGAGGAGGTAGTGGTGGAACTGATGGTATTACAAGAGAGGTTGTAGAGGAACCTGTTTTAATGAAGATGAATGTTTATGCTGACAAGAGTGCTGGAGAGGATTTTAAAGCCAAACCAAGACTGAATTTTTATTTTACAGAGACTGAAACAATGCCTTTTTGGTGCTCTGATAATAAGAAAAACTATGATGAAAAAAGTGTAGATTGCGGTGGAAGTTGTGGAGATTGTGGAACAATTAAAGAATTTTGTGGAAATAATGTTTGCAGTGATAATGAAAAGAATTATTGCATTAAGGATTGCAAGAAAAGAAGTATAAATTATTACAATATTTTACCTGTTTTATTAATATTTTTGTTTTATATGTATTTTAAAAGTAATGAATATGAAAGAAAACACCGTCATCATGGATATATGAGATAATAATTAATTATTTGAATTTTGTTTTTAATATTCTTAACCTTTCAGAACACCAACAGGGATTAGTTTTACAACTTTTAGTGAAATGTTTGCATTGTGAACACTGTCAACTACGTCTATTACATCTTTGTATGCTTGTGGAGCTTCTTCTGCTAAAACTTCAGGATTTGTTGCTTTACTTTCAATTCCTTTTTGCAATAGTTCTCTTTGAATTTCTGTTCCACGATAGGATTTAATTGCCTGGTTTCTTGACATTGCTCTTCCTGCACCGTGAACTGTTGAACCAAATGTTTTTTCCATTGCTGTTTGAGTACCTTTACATATAAATGAGGCTGTCCCCATTGTTCCTGCAATTAAAACAGGAATATCTGGAAAACTTCTCGTTGCTCCTTTTCGTGTTATGTAAACTTCTTTTTCTTTATCTTCAATTTTGTGTTTTTCAAGTTTAGTGATATTATGAGCTATTGAATAAATTGTTTGCATATCCATTTCCTGCCAGGTTTTTTTGAAAACTTTTTCAAATACTTCTCTTATCCAGTGAGTCATAATTAATCTATTTGTAAAGGAATAATTAACTGCTGCTTTCATCGCCTTAAAGTAATCTTGTCCTTCTTCTGAATTTGCAGGAGCACCAACTAATTGTCTATCAGGTAACCAGATATTGTATTTTTTTATTGCTTTTTCATGAATTTTTAAGTAATCAGAAGCAACTTGATGTCCTAGACCGCGAGACCCACAGTGCAGCATCAATAGAACTTGATCTTTATTTTTTATTTCTAATTTTTGTGTATAGATTTTATCAAAAATTTCACCGACTTTTTGAATTTCCAGGAAATGATTACCAGCACCTAATGTTCCTAATTGTGGAATTCCACGTTTTTTTGCCAGATCTGAGACTTTATTTGGATCTGCACCTTTCATACAACCATTTTCTTCTGTATTTTTAATATCGTCTTTTGTTCCGTATCCATTTTTAACAGCCCAGTTTACACCAGTTACTAAGACTTCGTCCAATTCTGAATTTTTTAATCTTAGTTTTCCTTTTGAACCGACACCACAGGGTATTTTATTGAATAATTCATTTACTAGTAATCTTAATTTATTCTTTACTTCACTATAAGTCAAATTAGTTCTTATAGAATTAACACCACAGTTTATATCAAAACCAGTACAACCACTAGAAATCATTCCATTTTCTTTATCAAAAGCCATTACTGCCCCCATTGGTAATCCGTAACCAAAGTGCATATCACTCATACCTATAACTGGGTTTATTATTCCGGGTAAACATGCGACATTAGTTAATTGTTCTATTGCTTCTGGTTCTAAATCGTCTAGTATTTTCTTGTTTGCTATTATTTTAGCATCTACTCTCATCTCTTTTCTAACTTCTTTTGGGATTAACCATTCATAATCATTTAATTTTTTTATCTTATCTTTCATATTTCTAATAAAATGGTTTGTGTTTAAATATTTTTACATGAATCTATACTTTATAATACCAAAACATTTATTAATAAAATGAACCTTTCTTTAAAAAGAACGTTTACTAAAAGAAACTTTTTTGGGATATTTAGACAAAAAGAGGTTTGATGATGATAAAAACTTTTAAAAAATTTTTAAGGAGTTTTTCTAATATTTTTAAAAATAAAAAAACATTGAAATTGGGTTTATACGGGCCTCCAAATGGCGGGAAGACCACTTTAGCAAATAAAATTTGTCAGGATTGGATTGGGGAAGATATGGGCGAGGCATCTAAAATTCCTCACGAGACAAGAACTGTTCAAGAAAAGGAGAGAATAGAAATAAAACATAAGAGAAAAAGCCTTGTTTTTAATTTAGTTGATACTCCCGGAATAGCTACAAAAATAGATTACGAAGATTTTATGAAACATAAGATGAATGAAAAAGAGGCTAAAAAAAGAGCTAGAGAAGCTACTAGGGGTGTTATAGAGGCTATAAAGTGGTTAGATGATATGGATTGTGTTATTGTTGTTTTAGATAGCACTCAAAATCCGTATAGTCAAGTTAATGTTACTATTATTGGAAATTTGGCTGCAAGAAATATACCTGTTTTGATTGTTGGTAATAAAATTGATTTAAATAGGAGTAATATAAAAAGAATACAAAGTGCTTTTCCACAGTATGATGTTGTTGGTGTAAGTGCTTTAAAAGGAAAAAATATAGGAGATTTTTATGAATCTTTGTTTAAGTTGGTGAAATAAAATGTTAACTTTACAATTTGTACCGTATACTGAAATACAACATTTAGATTCTAATGGAAAGATTAAGAAATTGTTGAACATTGTTAAGAAAAACGAAATAGTTTTAATGGAAGGAAGATTAAAGACAGTGGAAGAGGCGCAATTAATAGAACAAACAATGAAAGATATTAGCCCTAAATTTAAAGGTATAGAAATATGTACAATATACCCTGAAATTAAAAAATTGCCTTT
>Ga0209541_10010688_pt1 | contig 14561 bp, 11 predicted proteins | sample RifCSPlowO2_01_FD_184027 | JGI IMG/M metagenome (GOLD analysis project Ga0209541, IMG submission 184027) | Groundwater microbial communities from Rifle, Colorado - Rifle CSP2_plank lowO2_0.1 (SPAdes) (version 2) | ecosystem: Environmental > Aquatic > Deep subsurface > Groundwater | place... | reverse complement strand
CCCCCTTTTCCTACAATACCAAATTCTCTCCTGTCCAGGTCAATCTTGTCGCGGTCTAATTTAGTAAGCTCTGAAACCCGAAGGCCCGTGGAAAAAAATACTTCTAATATTGCTTTATCACGCTTTCCCTGAATAGTTGACAGGGAAGGGGAGTTAAGGAGTCTGTCTACTTGGTCCCCCGAGAGGAATTTAACTTGCCTTTCTGGAATCTTGGGCAAGTCGATTTTTTCTGGAGCCAAAACTTTATAGTCATTCTTGATTAGCCATTTAAGGAAGCTCCTTAAGGCAATTGCATGATACCCTTGGGTTTTTCTACCAAGGGTCCCGCCTTTTCGGTCCGAAAGACCCGAGAGATAAACTCTGAAACGCCTAACTATTTCTGAGTTGATATCGCTGAGTCCCTGGTGGATATGCTCGACACCAAGCCACCCTATAAATCGGTTTAAGTAATGCCTATAGTTTCTTATTGTTAGGGGAGAGGAACCACGCTCGACCTGAAGATAATCGAGAAATTCTTCTGTCTTCTTACCAATCTCTGACTGACTAACCTGGGCAGTATCAGCCACTTATAAAGTCAGCTTATCAAAATCGGGTTAGTGTGTCAAGATTGTGCGACACAATGGGATATGGCCAACTAGGGGTAAGTCCTTAACAAATATGCATCCCGCTTTGATTTAACTTCAGTATCAACCGGATCCGCCAAATCTAAAAACCGGTGTAAATTATCAACTTTTAGAGTGTATGCCGACGACCACTGAATGATCGGTTCAACTCTCATAAAATGTCTATCGGAGGCGTAATTACTTCCACCACTTGTTACGATAACAATTTGTTGAAGATTTCCTTCATCACCGCGGGTTATACATTCATAAAATCTTTCTACAAAAGCGTCGTTTCCGAACCTGTCTTGAATCAGTTCTCGCTCCAATCTATGAAACTTGAGAGTCGCCGGATCAATAATCGTAGCGGACCATGTTGACACACGATTTGGAAGTGAATCATCGCCGGGGGCACTCAGAATTTCCACACCTGGAAAAAACCGTTTTTGCTCAAAAGACATCATCCACAATGGTTCAATTCTGTGGGCTAATTGGAGCTCCTGTGGAGACCGCTCTAAAGGATTGTCCAAATCATTTATCGCAAATAGTTCGTATTGCCAATCCAGCCAATTCTGATAAGTCGCTTGTGTCAACCCTTGCTCCATATTGGGCTGGGTCATTAATTTATCATCGGCAAATCTGGTCCACTCGTTGTGAACATATTTACCCTGACTTCCCAAATAAAATTCCGGATATGGGAAAAATGGTCGCTTTTCAACTCCGTCAGCCATATTTAAATGCGATTCTAACATACAATAACGATCTCGCCAAATCGATTCTAAGGTCTGTCATTTGATAAAGACGACTATCTAATCGTCCCGAATATATGGGATTTTCTTCAATTTGTTCGGAAATTACAAAAGGTCCACAAAAGTACACTAAACCAGAGGAGTAGCAGGAAGGCTAAATTCCTTCGCTTTTTATTCGGTTTAAAAAATTGGTGGACCCAACCAAAAATAGAGTAATTTGAATAGAAAAAACTTTTATGACATTAAATAAATAAGAAGAAAGATAGTAAAGTAGAGAAAATACTCTCCTCCCAGAGTCAATCTTGGTTACGTCGTAAAAGTATTATTGTGCGACAATATACAATCGTTCTTCCCCGGCTAGCGCGTCTCTTAAATAAAACCGTGGGGGCATCTAAAGAGAATACAGATTCTCATACACCTTCGCCTTGTGAGGTTACTTATTACCTATTAAATTTGTAGAACAACTCTCCTAGAGACTCTTTAAGATAATATCCTCTACCTCCTCCCTGGGGAGTTCTATGAGAGACTGAGTAAATAGTTATCCACATTAAAGGGAGAAGAGCCAGGCTAGACACTATTTCTCCGTGCCCAATGACTAGATCATTCTATATCATTACTTGTTCGGTTAATCTTCGGCGAACCCGTTACGTCGCTTTTTGTGAAAACTACCTATAATATTTGTGAAAAGTATTGGCAAATTATGGGGTGTATTGCTAAATATTTGAAGTTACTCCCCTCTCTCCCCTCTTAGTATGTGTCTCTGAAAATTTTCAATTGTCAATTATCGATTTTCAATTGTCTTCATCCTCCCCAGCGGGTCGCAAAAAACATTCCGATAAAAACGAGTACCCCTACTACCAGGTATTCCCTAACCGTTGAAGGAAAAAGCCGCTCCTCCAGCTTTGCCTGTCCAAGTCCGAGAAGCATGTAGACCGAGACTGTCAAAAAAAGCGATCCTACCACAACCGTCACCGGCCAGAAAAAAAGTAAGATTGCAATCTCCCCCATTACCAAGCCAAAGAGAGTGGGAATTAAGAATAAATTTCTGGAAAATTCCTTTTCCAGACTTATAACCCAGAGCCCCTGGGCAAAAAGTAGAAATGACGAAACTCCTACTAAAGGAGCTGTAAACCACGGCGTGAGTTTAAGTGAGAAGATTGCGTCAAAAATTAGGAAGGAAACGAGAAGAGTGAGTACAAATCCTACTCCACGAGCGGCACGTAGAAGCGCAATCGTTCTTATGGCCGCCACTGTATAGATATTTGCGGTGAGACACAAAACATATATTCCTGCTAAGTAAAGTGCAACAATCGGTATTCGGGTAAAAACATTAACCGGAAGAAGAAACCAAAAGGCCCCCACTCCCAAGGTAAAAAGGAAAGGCAAAATTAACGTAAGAAGGGTCATATTGCGCCCTAAGCCCTCTTTCAGCGACCAATAAAATAATATCAGAGTAAGAACTGCAAGGAACCCAACCGCAATAAATTTATTCTGGTCTTTGAGAAACTGAAGAAGGAAAAAACCTAGAGAAAGAATCCCTGAAGTTATTAAGAACTTTTTTCTCTTCGACATATTCAAAGCTTGGATAGAATCTCCGTCGGTACATCCAAGTTAGCGAAAACTTTCTGAATGTCTTCGTGTTCTGTAAGAGCGTCCAAAAAAGAAATCGCTTTACTTGCCTCTTTCGGCTCTGTGACAGAAACATAGTTTTTGGGTTTTTGGACAAGTTCTGTAGCGGTAACTATAAATCCTGACTCCTCCAGGGCTCTCCTAACTTCACTTAATTTCTCTGGAGCAACATGAACTTCAATACCATCCTCCGTTTCTTCCATGTCCTCCACCCCTAAATCTATCAGCTTTAGCATTTGAGCTTCGGAGTCTGTTTCTTTTCTGACGACGAATTGACCTCTTGACTCAAAATTAAAAGACACGGCTCCCGGGCCTGCCAAATGCCCCCCTACCCTTTCGAAAATGTTTTTAATTTCCTGTCCCGTTCGATTCCGGTTGTCCGTAGCTACCTCTACCATGACAGCCACTCCACCAGGCCCAAAACCTTCATAGATTATTTTAATACCCCGATTAATTCTGAAATCATTTTTTCTTCCGTGAAAGATCCGACAAAATCTCGCGATTTTTTTACAAAGCCGGCGACATCAACTTCATTAAATAATACTTTTTTAATCGCATTTTTTAATCCCTCCTTATCGTTGTATCTGACCAATAAGCCATTCCGGCCGTCTTTAATCAATTCGGGATTGCCGCCGACATTTGTGGTAACGACGGGAACACCTACGGCCATCGCCTCTAAAATTTGATGGGACAGTCCTTCGTAGCCGGTATTTAAAACAAAAATATCAGCAGCCCTGAGACTCAAAAAAATCGCCTCTCGGGGGAGTATTTTATCCTTGCCGATAATTATTAATTTTATATCGGGGATTTCTTTTTTTAATTCATCGCGGACAGCGCCAAGCTCAGTAAATCCCTTCCATGGCACATCCCTGCCTATAGAAATAATAATTTTGTCGTTAATATTGCCCGAATATATTAATTTTTTTCTCGCCTCTTCTTTTGACAAATTAATTTCAGGAATATCAACCGCGTTATAAATAACTTTTATTTTATTTTCTTCAATATTCCACCCCGACACTATCTTTTTTAAATAAAAACTCGGCGTTATTATATAATCCGCATTTTTGCAGACTTTGCGCTGGATAAAACGCAATAACCCCACAGAAAATCCATACTTTTTATTCTGGAAATCATCCGGCAGATCTTTAACTCCAAAACGCAGGAAACCCTGCTCCCAGGCATAATCGCCAACTACTTTAAGAATAAATTTCTTTCTCAAAATTTTTGCCGCCAATAATGCCGGCAAACCGGCGCTGACCGCATCTTGGGCGAAAATTATATCCGACTCCCTGCCAAAACAATAAACTTTCCAAAAATAATCCAGATGGCGCAACCCCCATGGAATTTTTCGGGAAACTTTAACAATTTTAATCGAATCATTCGCCGCCGATTCTCCGTAAGAGATAATTTTTACCGCAAATCCTCTTTTCGGCAATTCCTCCAATAATAATTTTGAATAAGTCGCCGGCCCGCCGATGTCCGGAGGAAAAATTCCGGTTGCTATTAAAATCCTCATAAATTTATCAATTTATCGAAAATATTCCTGAACAATTTCGCTATTTTATCCCAAGAATAATTCTCCTGGACCAATAACCGCCCGTTATGAATCAATCTTTTCCGCAGTTCCGGATTATTCAAAAGCATTTTGATTTTATTGGCTAAATCTTCCGGATCATCAACCTTCGCGTATAATCCCGTTGCTTTTTCGGCGGCCGAAGACGGGTCTTTCAAAAAATCCACTATTCCGCCGACTGGAGTCCCTACAATCGGAAGTCCGGCGGCCATCGCTTCTAAAAAAGAACTGCCCAGGCCCTCAGATCTTGAAGCCCTGACAAATATATCGGAAATTTTCAAATAAAGAGGCAAATCTTTTTGTGCAATCTGCCCTAAAAATAAAATATTATTATCAACTTTCAACTTTTGACTTTGAACTTTTAACTTATATAATTCCGGTCCGCCGCCAATAATAAGGCATTTAACGTTGAGCATTTTATTTTTACATCCCGCGATAGCCCTAATCAAAACATCTATCGCATTTTTATAAACTAAACGCGAAGTGGTAACAACCACATATTCATCTTTTAAACCCAGATTTTCTCTAGTCGCCCTTAATTCCGCATCAGTATATTTCGCATCAAACATTTCCAAATCAACGCCATTTGGAATTACCTCAATAACAGACCTCGCCCCGCGCCTTCTTGTAAAATCCCGAAGATAAGCGCTGATAGCTTGTATATAATCGGAATTTTTTATAATTTGTTTTCCTAAAAATCCGGTCAATCCAAATTTTCCAAAAATCATATGCTCTTCAGAATCCCCCTCTTGGACTGTCAAAAATAAAGGGATGCCCGGGTGGCTTATTTTAAATAAAAGCGCCGCAACTCCGCCATACGAAGCCATAATAGCCCAGATAACCTGAAAACGATTTCGCCTATGGAATTCCTCTGCAGCGCGCCAAGCTTTAAAAATATAAAACATCTTATTCCAAATCCGCCCGTATTTTTTTCTGCTTCTATTGCCCCTTCCCAAACGGATAATTTGATAATTATGCCCATCTTCTTCCGACAGCCAATCTCGGTCTAACTTATATGTAAAAATGGCAAAATTCAGCCCCTCTAAACGGTTTATAATCTCCCGAGCCGCAATCTCCGCGCCCCCCTCAAAAGGACTGTAAGCAAAAGAAAAAACTGCCACATTAGACTTTTTTTCAATCATAGGTGTTATACTATTGCTAATTTATAAATAGCCTATAGATAATTATAAAATAAAACGCTTAAAATGCGAAAAAAGATTCTTTATATAATAACTAAATCAGACATAGGCGGGGCTCAAAAATACGTAAATGATCTGGCAAAAAATCTAAATAATAATCTATTTGAAACAAAAATTCTTTATGGAGGAAAAGAAATAAAATGGCTTTCCAATAAAATATTGCCCCATTTTTTATTTTTAAATGATTGGCTTACAATCGCCGAACTAGTCAAAATTTATAAAAAAGAACATCCTGCCATTATCCATTTAAATAGTTCTAAGGCTGGCTTTATCGGTTCAATTGCCGCAAAAATATACGAGGTCGCATGTTGCGCGTCACATGTCGCGCGTCCCAAAGTCATCTTTACCGCCCATGGATGGATTTTTAATCCGACTAATGCGCTATCATTGCCAGCGCGCCAATTTTATATTCTTCTCCATAAAATCGCCGCTCTTTTTCAAGATAAAATAATCTGCGTCTCGGAATATGATTATAGATTAGCGCTTCAATACAAAATCGCCCCTGAAAAAAAACTGTCTATGATCCATAATGGCATTGACATAAATATCAAATTTTTAAGCCGTGAAATCGCTAAAGGGGAAATCCTAAAAAAACTTTCAACTTTCAACTTTCAACTTTCGACTAATGTCCCCTGGATCGGCTCCATCGGCCGATTAGTCAAAGAAAAAAACTATGAAACATTCATAAAAACGGCAACGCTTATTCCGAATGCCGTCTTTTTTATCATCGGAAACGGTCCGGAATTGTCTTCCCTGCAACAGACAACTGATAGTTTAAGACTTTCAAAAAGATTCTTTTTTATTGAACCTGACGGAGAAGATTTTAAATATTTAAAAGCCTTTGACGCTTTCGTTATGTCCTCTATCAAAGAAGGCCTGCCCTATATATTATTGGAGGCTATGGTGGCTAAATTACCGATTATAGTTACTGAAGCGGGGGGTATTCCCGAAATAATAAAAAATCATGAAAGTGGCCTGATGGTTTCTCAAAAAAATCCTGAAATGCTGGCAAAAGCAATACAAGGAATTCTTGTAAATAAGAATATCGCCAATGAATTAAAAACAACAGCCGAAAAAATTGTCCGGGAAAAGTTTGGAATAAAACAAATGCTTGTAAAAACAAATAATCTTTATGAAAATACTATAGCTGACTCGTAATAAAATCATCGTTTAACCAAAAATATTGTTTCCCGATTATCGGTGGATAAAAATTTCTTTTCAAAACGGGGATCGCGTTCCAGAAAATTATAAAAATCCGGATTGCGGCGCTTCTCGACAAAAACATATTTAGCGTTGAAATCTTCAACCAATGTTTTATAAGTTTCCTTCCGTCCTTCCAGGCTGCAATTTATATCGCCGCAGGTAAATTCATCGGTTATCCCCTTGGAAATAAAATGATATTTCCAATAAAGTTCCGGATCATAAACATACTGAAAAATCGGGTCAAGTCCGCCGATATAATAATTTTTCTGGTTCCAAAAAAAGAGTATGGAAAAATTATCCCAATGAGTGTTAAAAACTATATCTCCGGGTTGGCTATTACTCTGAAGCCAGAGAGAAGATTCTTGATAAGCATCGGAAGGAATTGAATTAAACATATTAATGCCATTTCTATATGAAGAATAGGAAAACATTCCAAAAAAAATAACGAACAAAACGGCGGCGAGATTCTGTTTGTAAGATTTAGCCGGAATGGCATAGCTATACAAACAGGCTATAAAAAGCGATCCGAAAGTAACCCATGACAAAAGCGATTTTCGGGCGATAAATACGGTTAATAATAAAAAAATGGAAGAGATAGCAAAGCTGCCCCATAAAAGGAATGATTTTTCAAAAGATAACTTCAAAATTAAAGAATGGTGTTTATACAGCGCCCAGATAAAAAAGATAACGGCCGCCGTCCAGGCAATAAAAAACAGAGAAGATGCTTCAAACAAAGAACGCCAATCATAAGGAAGCCATTCCGTTCCGAAAACAAGCGGCAAATTGCTCTGTTTCTCCACCAAGAGCTTTATAACCTGAATATATAATAATTTTGCGGCAGAAATCGGATGCGGCCTCAAAAGCCACCCTGCGATCACCCCGGCAACTACCGCCAAAATACTAATCCAATTAAATTTTTCGTTTAAAACATCTTTATTGCCTGAAAAACTCAGTATCAGATATCGGATTAAATAAAAAACAATAAAAACTCCAAAAATTAAAATTTCTATCCAAAAATAATTCAAATGAAAAAAAACAAGGGCCGCGCTGGCTAAAAAAAGATACTGCCAATTCCCCAGTGCCAATAAAGAAAAAATAATCAGGCTGAACAAGAAGGAGGGCGTCTGCGGGCGCGTCATCAGGAACTGAAATAATGCGTTAGGGACCGCAAACAACATAAAAAAAGGCCAAAAAAATTTCAACGCGATATTATGGCGCTCCAAAATCCAGAAAAATCCAGTTAATAGCGATGCCGTAAAAATAACTCCGGCCAATTTAACGCCCAAAAATAAATTGCTGAAATAAGTGAAAGGAATCAGCAGAAGAATGCCGCCATACCAGATATCAGAACCCAGCAATCTTATGGACGAATAATAAGTCCAAGGAAATTGGGTATCAAATAATGAATTAGTGCGAAGTAACCAGGCATCTCTAATGTAATATAGGCTATCCCGATCAGGAATATTCGGCGACTGAAAATGCAAAAATCCAGCCATTAAAAACGCCAAAATCACCATTATTCCTATATGGCGGAAATTAATTTTCGTCATTAAAAAAATAATAATTAGCCGTTTTTTAATTTATTTATCCCTTCTTGTAATGGACCATTTGATGGGTCCAATTTTAACGCTTCTTCAAAATATTTAAGTGCGTCGGCTTTTCTGCCGCTTCTCTCATAATATTGGGCTAAAGCAATTTTCAGCGCCGCATCTTTAGAATTAAATTTAATTCCTAAAAGTAAAATATTTTCGGCTTCCGCTGATTTTTCTTTATAAGCGTATTCATATAAAGTCGCCAATTGGAGATAACCGTTAATATTTTCCGAATTATTGCCGATAGCTTTTAAAAAACTAATCTCTCCCTTCTTATAATCTTTCAAATCGAAAGCATAAAGATTGCCCAAATTATTAAGATATATATAATCTTTCGGACGGATTAAACCGATAAAATTCCACGCCTCAATTGCCCCCTCATAATCGCCTATTAATTTACGATAAGCGGCCAAATCATACCAAGCATCCGGATAATCGTAATTCTGCTGAATCATGGACATAGATTCATTTATTTTATCGGCAGCCTGTTTTTTGGCAGCATCCGATAATTGCGCCCTAAAAATGGCCGGTCTTTCAATTAGTTCCATAGCCAAAGTCTTCATGCCCCGATTTTCACCGACTGGTTCGGCGGAAACATCGGTTTCCACAGCCGACTCCGCAACAATTTCCGCCGAATCTTCCTGTTCAGGCAAATTTATTTGATTAATATCAACCGTAGCCTCCTGATCCGAAATAAACCCGAAATACCAGATCCCGCCTCCGGCTAACAATAAAATTGATACTCCTCCAAGTAATATTTTTTTCATATAAGCGCTTGCTAAATATATTATAGCCAAACCGAAAATTTGTAAATCCTGAACATCGGCAGATTATCATATCCATAAATTATTTTAACCGGCAGAAGCCCCCGATCTTGCAGCCGTTTTTCAAAATCCGATCCCGCTGTTTTTTCCGTTTTAAAAGGGTTTAACAGCGTATTTTCCGTACTCTGGATAAAATCTATTGAAAACTCATGAAGTTCATCTTTGTTCTTTTCAGAAGCTAAATCAAGCGTACGCACGAAATTTTCAATATAAAGCGCCGGGATGCTATGATAAAAAAACCGGCGGTAAAAAATCCATTGGATTGTCGGCAGCGCTAAATTATCATTATACACCAGCATCATCAACTCCCTTTCCGCAGTTTTGGATTTTTTCGCGGCAAATTTATATATGACTTCGTTAAGATGGATATTATCGGCTTCCGGAATAACCGCCGATTCCCTGCCCTTAAATTCTGCGCTCAGATAATTATCCAGTTTTGCTATTCCGTAATCCGGCATTTTAATCAGATTTTTATTAACGGAATAAAATAGTTCACTTATTAAGAAAACCGCGACAATCGCCCGAAAAAAATATCTGATATATTTATTTACAGGATAATTCCAAAGCCAATCAGCTAAAAACGCTGCGAAGAACACCAATGCCGGACCGTAAAGTGACAAAAAACGCGGGGCGGAACCAATCTTTACAAAAAGCAAGCTGGTAAAAATAACGTAAAGCCAAAAAAGAATATATTTCTCTTTCCCGTGTTCTTTTTTCTTATAAACCCGATAAAATTCAAAAAATGAATAAATTAATCCCAAAAATGACGCAGAAAGCAACGGTATTCCGTATGTTTTCGCCATATTTTTCCAAATTTCCGAAAATGGCGCTTGAATTTTTCCAACCAACCCAGTCCATTCCGGCGTATTTTGCTTCAAAAGGTATGCCAATTGAAGGTCAAAATGTCCGGTAGTTTTATATAAAAAAATATTATAAATAATCACAGGGACCAATAATAATAAAGCCAATAAAAATGCCCCATATAGCCGCCAATTCCTCAATATCGCGAAATTATGAGGATCAAAACGCGGATTTGCGCAAAAAAGATAAAAAATATAAACCGGAACTATAAAAACTCCCGTATATTTTGTAAACGCAACCAACCCGAGCGTTATGCCGAAAAGCCACCAATATTTCTTATTTTCCAGAAAAAGAAGAAAACAATAAATATTTAAAATCAGAAAAAACAGCAAAATCGGTTCCAATAAACTGGTACGGAAAATCCACGTCATCGCTCCGCTGATTGTGAATAAAAATGCGGAAAATAACGCCAAGGAATCGCTTAAAAATAATCTTTTGATTATCAAATAAATCAAAAATACGGAAATAGTCCCGAGAACAGCCGCCGGCAGGCGGGCAACCGAAAGCGAATCGCCAAAAATAGTAAAAAAGATGTTTTGGACAATCATCGCCATCGGCGGAAAATCATGAAAAGAAAGACTGGTCCACCACGGGAGCGGTCCCGTTTTATACCAATCAATCGGCTGAGTTTGGAAATTAGTGCCTAAATAGTCAATATAACCGACTGATCTGAATGCGTCTGCCGCTTCATCGCCCAGAATATCCAAATTCCAAACATTCCAAAAACGCAGCAAAAATGCCAAAACCAGAATGCAAAAAAGCAGTTTTTTAGCGGTCAAATATCTCATAGTAATATTTTACCAGACGGTAATTGTCGGTCCAACTATGGGAAAAGTGTTATTTTTCGTCACATTCGCCACCCTGGTTAAATCATTATAATCAAAAGCGGAGATATCAGAAACTGATTCAATATCCAGCTGAATTTTTGGCTTCAACGCGCCGATATTCGGTGTAAGAATATAAGCATATATATAATATGTTTCGCCGGAAACAGCCAAACCATTATCCGTCTTGGCCGCATCCGGAATCATCTTAAAATCAATAACTTTATCTACTGGGGTGTCTACTGCCGCCACTATTTTATCAGTCCTTGAATTAATTAATCGTATATCCGCGAGATAGGCATCGTGAAATGTTCCCGTATTTGTAAATTTAATCCGGGTAATGCCGATTTTTTCATCTGCCGTAAGTCTAAATTCATTTAAAATCTTTTCTCCGTAAGTGCTGATAGTCCGCGACTGATAAGTGCCTTCTATTCTTAAAGTGCTGTCAAAAGGATTTGGAAGCGCAAGAGTTTTTGTCGTAGTTATGATCGGCATCACCACCGATTCAATGACTGTCGTAGTTGCTGGAACCGGAGCTGAAGGAGTTGACGGAGTTGAAGGCGTAGAAACGCCGCCGGACATGGAAGCTAATTTAGCTCGGGTAACCGAACCGAAATAGCCAGCTGCCGGAGAAACTCCATTCGCTGCCTGCCACTTCGCGAGGGCGGCTTTGGTCAATGAACCGAATGTAGAGGTTTCATTGCCAACTGATCCAGCTCCGCTAGCAGCAACCTGAGCGCCATTCGCATTCAAGAATTTCTGCAAATCCATAACTGCTGCGCCCTTGCTGCCGAGAGTGAGGTTCCCAGAAGACAAAAGAGAAGCTGGTACAGATCCAGAAGAACTTGTTGAGGGGCCAGATAACTGAGCCTGCAAAGTTTGGATCTGCGCTAACAACGCGTTAATTTGAGCCTGAAGTTCTGCTACGGTTGCACCATAGGCAGTCATCGGCAATAACGCGCCAGCGCCAGAAAGCGAAACAACTGTAGCTATCAATAATATTTTATTTATCATTAGTTTAATTATATCAATTTAAAGTAAAATCTTATACACATAAAACATCGGAAAATTATCATATCCGGAAATCACCTCTATGGGGCTTAATCCCTGCTCAATTTTCAAGAAATTTTCAAAATCGGCCGCATCCGGAGTTGAAAGATGTTCATTTAGCGAAGTGCGGTCGGTTGCCTTGATAAAATAAATTTCATAGCCCCGGAAAGAGTCCGTGCCCTGAGATCTTAAAAGTCCCAAAAATTGCCTGGTGGTATTCACGGGAATGCCGCGATAATAAAGCCGTCTTGTAAATACCCAAAGCCTGGTGGAAAGAGCGACGTTTTCGTCATAGACAATCATCCACTGTTTACCGCTTGAAAAATACTTTCCGGCATAAATTTGGACAATCTCGTCTAAATGCGGATTAGAAAGGCTCGGTCCTAAAGCCGACCGCTGATTATCAAACACAGTATTCAAATACTGGTCCAATTTTTGGACGCCAAAATCCGGAAAAGTCAGGAATACTCCCTCAATAGTAAAAAATAATTCATAAACCAAGAAAACAGAAATCAAAATCTTAAAAATAATGCCTCCGTATTTTTTAAAAAAATAATCAAAAAGGTAAATGATTAAAATAACGGCCGTAAAAACATATAAAGAAATAAAGCGAAAGGCCGAGCCGATAGCGACCAATAACAATGTCATAAAAACAAAATTCAGCAGCCAGAAAATTAAATAATCTCTATTAGGCCAATTAAATTTGTCGGTTCTGTAAGACTTATAAAACGAAAATATCAGATAACACAATCCCGCCGCCGCCAATAAAAGAAAGGGGATTGAATACATAGCCCCAAGGTTAATCAAAACGTCAGAAAATGGATCCTGAGTTTTTCCGAAAGAAACTTGCCACTCAGGCGTACTCTGATTGAAAAGATAAGCAAACTGCAGATCAAAATGGCCGGTAGTTTTAAAAAGAAAAATATTATAAATAACTACTGGAAAGAATAACACCAGCGCCAAACTAAATGCGGCGTATAAACGCCAATCTTTTAAAATGTCCAATTTCCGGGGATCAGACCTCCTTAATATTGAAATAATAAATAAATAAATAATATAAACCGGTAAAAGAAAAATGCCGATATATTTTGTCAAAAAAACCAAACCAAAAGTGATCCCAAAAAATACCCATTTCTTTCTATCCTCTAAAAATCTGAAAAAGCAATAAATATTCAATAAAATCGCCGCAATCAGCAGAGATTCTATCAGGCTAGAGCGGGATATCCATATATGGATATGGTTTATCGCAAGTAAAAAAGCGGCTAAAAGTCCCAAATACTCTTTTTTTCCTCCGAAGGAGTATCCGTTTCCGGCGGAAAATATCTGCTTTACAATCAAATAAATAAGCCAAATCGCCAGAATACCGGCCAGCGCCGACGGCAACCGCGCCGCAAAAAGCGAATCACCGAAAAAATCAAAAAATATTTTCTGAACAATGAAAAAAACCGGGGGCGCGTCATGAAAAGAAAGATTGGTCCACCATGGCAACACCGTATCCCTGAACCATTGAACCGGGGTAGATTGATCGTCATTTTGAATGTAATCTATATATCCGACAGAACGGAAAGCATATAATCCCTCGTCATGAAAAATCTCTGCTGAGCCGAGTCCCCAAAAACGTAAAATAGCTCCCAATAAAATAATTGTTGTCAAAAGATGTTTTTCGGTGATTTTATAGGAAAAAATAGTGAACATTAAATTTCAATTTAAACAATAAAGTCCGACATCTATAATATTGAATGAATTATATAATAAAAAACTCAATATAGAAACCAAAAGCCCCCTTACGGGGGCTTTGGTTATTTTCAGATTATCTCAAGTCCTTCGACAAGCTCAGGATACTGAGTTCACCGAAGTATAATCTAAAAACTATTTACTAAGCGTCTGAGTGTCCATGTTCGGATCTGTTAATCCAGATACGCCACGGCCGTTTGTCCAGTCAAGGTTCTTCTTGTAATTACTATCATTTTCATTAGTAGAAGTGGACCTCGGTGACCAGATAAAGTCATTATTGGTATCTCCGTCAATTACGCTAGCTTGATCCATATCGCTGCCTGTTAAGAGGCCAACGGATGGAAATGCCGCATCGCCTTCCAACTGAACTCTAAGAGAATCAGCTGTATTTGAGGCTGACGGTGTTCCAACAGAAGCTTTCAACTTAAACCATCGGCTTTCGCCGGAAGGAATTTTGAAAGTAGTGGTCGCTGTATTGCAACCGCTTGAATCAGGATAAACCTCCACTAAAACGCTACCCGTACCGAGCTGACCGCCTGTTGCAGCAGAAACACTGCTTGCGGAACGTCCGTTATAGCAATTTCCAGTATTGATTAAGCCAGTCGAATTCAATGTTTGATCCGCTGAACTATAGCTGGAATCGCTGAAAGCGTAGACCGAGAACTTGGTAGTACTCGCGTTAGATCCGGTAGCTGTGGTTGAAGAAACGCTAAAGGTGAATTTA
>Ga0209541_10010682_pt1 | contig 14572 bp, 21 predicted proteins | sample RifCSPlowO2_01_FD_184027 | JGI IMG/M metagenome (GOLD analysis project Ga0209541, IMG submission 184027) | Groundwater microbial communities from Rifle, Colorado - Rifle CSP2_plank lowO2_0.1 (SPAdes) (version 2) | ecosystem: Environmental > Aquatic > Deep subsurface > Groundwater | place... | reverse complement strand
GGACGGGTCGCGCTCGTCATGGTTCTATTCGTTCCCCAATCTGGAAAGGTGGAGGCGTAACTCATGGACCGACCAAAGAAAGAATTTTTAAAAAAAAGATAAACAAAAAAATGGCCAGAAAAGCTTTGTTTATCGCCCTGTCTTCGAAAGCAAGAGATAAAGAGTTAGTTTTGGTTGAAGATTTAAAACTTCAAAATTGGAAGACCAAAGAAATGGCCAGCATTATGAATAAAGTTTCCGAGCTTTTTTCAGTCAAGCACGGTAGCTTGCTTTTAGTTACTGATAAAAAACTAGGCGATACCGTCGAAAGGGTTACAAAAAATCTACCAAAAATTGATGTTATGGAAGCCAAGAACCTAAACGCTTTGGATGTGCTTGGCAGGAAAAACCTGATTTTATTAAAAGATTCTGTCGGTGTTATAGAGAAAACTTTTCACGTATAATTGAGGAGCGAAGGCGATTGAGGAATATATGTGACGAAACACTGAGACTAGCAAGTCGAACGTACGAAATACTGAGCCCAGCAGGGCGAACGTAAAACAATAACATGGCATTATTTAGCAAAACAAAAAAAGATGAGACCAAGAATGGTACTGATATTGAATTGAACAAGACAGATAAAGAAGTAGTGAAAGATGATGCATCTTCGGGAAGTATGGCTTTTTCTGGTACTGGTGGGGCCGAAGCACATAAAGTGTTAAGGGGTTTTTATGTAAGCGAGAAAGCGTCAACTGGAATGGCTGATAATCAATATATGTTTAAAGTTTTTAATAATGCCAATAAATCAGAAGTAAAAAAAGAAGTTTCCAAACTTTTTAAAGTTGAAGTTAAGAGTGTAAAGATTTTAAATATGCCAGAGAAAAGGAGGGATTTTGGGAAGCATCCCGGTTCCCGATCAGGCTTCAAGAAAGCAATCGTTATTTTGAAACCGGGCTATACAATCGGTCAAGCCAAGCCGTAATCCCGTTAGAGACATAGCAAGCGTTTGTAAAAATAAAACGGTGGCTAGTAAAACTAATGGGTATATATAAAAAATTTAGAAAGGCACGGTTGCGATGGAATCGCAACCTGTCTCTAACAGGATGAAATCTTATAAACCGACAACTCAATCAAGGAGACAGATGACCGGATATGATTTTTCTCAATTAACGAAGATTGATCCTTTAAAGCGTTTTACATTTTCATCTCATCGGGCCGTCGGGCGCAATAACAAGGGTCGAGTTACCAGTCATTATCGTGGCGGAGGAGCAAAAAGGTTGTATCGGCAAATTGATTTTCGTCAGGACAAATTTAATGTTCCTGCTAGTGTTGCTGCTCTTGAATATGACCCGAATAGGACTGCTAGAATTGCCCGTCTTTATTTTAAAGACGGTGAAAAAAGATATATTCTCGCCCCCCAAGATTTAAAAGTGGGTGATGTTATAATCACATCAGAAAAAGGAGAAATGAAACCAGGGAACAGGATTAAATTAAAAAATATTCCACAAGGTACTTTGGTTCATAATATAGAACTATTTCCTGGTGGTGGAGGGAAGATGGTTCGTTCTGCTGGTTCTGGAGCAACTGTCTTAGCGAGTGATAAAGGTCATGTTCAGTTAGTTATGCCTTCATCTGAAATAAGAATGGTTTCTGAAGAATGCTACGCCTCAATAGGTCAACTGTCTAATGCCGAGCATAGTTTTATTAATCTGGGTAAAGCCGGGCGTTCTCGATGGTTAGGCCGAAGACCCAAAGTCAGAGGAACTGTTAAAAATCCAGTCGATCACCCGTATGGCGGAGGAGAGGGCAGACAAGGAAGGGGAACCAGAAGACCCAAGACGGCTCAGGGTAAAATTACGGGTGGAAGAAAGACCAGAAATAAGAAAAAGAAATCAGGCAAGTTTATTATGCGAAGACGAACCAAATAATAATATCAACACAAAATGTCTAGAAGTCTAAAAAGGGGTCCATATGTTGACGAAAGAATGCTGAAGAAAATCGGCAATTTAAAGGTGGGGGACAAGACGGTCATTAAAACATGGTCACGAGCCTGCACTATTGTTCCAGAAATGATCGGGTTTACTTTTGGCGTTCATAACGGTAGAGTACACATTCCTGTATTGATAACCGAAGATATGGTTGGTCATAAACTGGGAGAATTTTCTCATACCAGAAAATTCGTAAGACACGGAGGAAGAATGCAGAGAGAATTAGAAGCAGCTCAGAAGCAGAAAGAAGTAGAAGCGGCTCAAGCAGCTAAAGTAGCACCAGCGGCTGAAGCAGCACCACCAAAGAAATAGAAGCAAGAATAACGAATAATTGGAAATTAAAACCATAATTCATGTCAGAGGTAAAAGCCCAACTAAATAATTTACGGTTAGCCCCTAGAAAAGTGAGGTCTGTTATAGGTTTGCTGAAAGGCAAGAGTGTTAATGATGCCCTTGGTCAGCTAGAATATTTTGTTAGAAGACCAGCCGAACCGCTAAAAAAGCTTCTTAACTCAGCTATTGCTAATGCCGAAAATAATTTTAGCATGGTCAAGGACAATCTTTATATAAAAAGCATTATTGTTGACGAGGGTGTCAAACTTAAGAGAATGAGAGCTAAGGGGTTCGGCCGATCAGCGGCCATACAAAAAAAGACGAGTCATATTAGACTTATTTTGGATGAGTATAGGGCCGGCTTAAGGAAAGAAAAAACTGCTAAGGTTAAAAAAGATACTAGCGAAATAATTAAGGAAGAGGTACGAACACATGATTCTAAAAAACCAGAAATAAAGAGAGAAATTATTGGTCCAAAGAAGGGAGTATTCGGCGGATTGGGTAAAAGATTATTCCAGCGTAAAGCCATCTAAGCAGTTGTCCAAGAGGACTAGTGTAATCACGAAGTTCGATTGGTAACAAATGCTTACCCAGCCCCACTTTTGCAAGTATTAATCAGAACGAGCAATAATAGTAGATAAAGAATATGTATTGCAATGGTAATTGAAAGCTTTCAATTACCGGTATAATATCGGCAAAAGTGGGGCTGGGTGACGATGTTACTAACAACTCAACGTCGCAGGCGATTCTATAAGCGGCTAAAGCACGCTTATAAGAAACTTTGCCTTGAAATCAGAATTACTTGTTTCGTTGAGTAAATCAGTCATGGGACAAAAAATATCACCAACATCATTCAGGGTAGGAATTAACAAGGACTGGGCATCCCGCTGGTTTGGCGGCCGCAAATATAAGGACTACTTGAAGGCCGATCTCAAGGTCAGAATTTTTCTTGAAAAAAAGCTTAAGAATATGGGCATCGATCGGATAGAGCTAGAACGAGGCAATGATTCTCTGAATGTTATTATTCATACTTCTCGCCCCGGTTTTCTTATTGGACGCGGAGGAACCGGAGTAGAAGAATTAAGAGAAGAGGTAAAAAATCTTCTTAAGAAAAAGATCGGCATACGTTTGGAAATACAGGAAATAAAGAACCCGGAAGCTTCAGCTACAATCATGGCCGAATCAATAGTCGAGCAGATAGAAAAGAGAATACCATTCAGAAGGATTTTAAAACAAAGTCTAGCCAAGATAATTGCCAGTCGACAAGTTAAAGGGGCTAAGATCATGATGGGCGGCCGTTTAGACGGTGCGGAGATAGCAAGGTCAGAGCACTTGGAACAGGGCAGTTTGCCTCTTCAAACATTGAGAGCAGACATCGATTTTGCCAAAGGAACAGCCCACACTACTTATGGTACCATCGGAGTAAAGGTATGGATTTATAAGGGCTTGGTCTGGGATCACGAGGCAAAGCCGAAGTGATCACAGCTACCAAACCTTATCCAGCCGTAGTTTTACTGTAAGTATTGTGTGATTATTCAGCGGGTTATTAGCTAACTCGATGAGTATTACAATAATGTTTGTTGTAAAACTACGGCTGGGTGACGATTTTCTAACAACTCAACGTCGCAATCAGAATTGCTTGTTTCGTTGAGAAAATGTGTCATGCTACAGCCAGCAAGAATACAACACAGCAAAGTCCACAAAGGACGCTTAAGATCAAGGGCCAAAAGAGGCACTGAGTTGAGTTTCGGCAGTTATGGTTTGAAGGCCGAGGAATCTTCATGGCTCAAATCAAATCAGCTTGAATCGGCTAGAAAAGTATTGGCAAGATATTTTCAGCGGGGAGGCAAGATATGGACGAGAGTTTTTCCGGATAAACCGAGGACGTCAAAAAGTGCAGAAGTTGGAATGGGAGGCGGAAAGGGAGGACTTTCTCACTTTGTTGTGCCGATTGAGATTGGACGCATTATCTTTGAGATTGATGGAGTCAGCGATGATGTTGCCAGGGAAGCTTTACGGATGGTCGGACATAAATTGCCCATAAAAACAAGAATTATAAAGCGATGAAAATAAATGAATTAAATAACAAATCTAAAGAGGAACTTAACCTGTTGCTTATTGATTTAAGAGCGAAAGTTTTGAAATTAAATTTTGATTTAGCCGATAATAAAGTGAAAGATGTGAGTCAGGTAAAGAAAACAAAAAAAGATATAGCTCGAGTTTTAACTTTACTAAAGAGTAAAAATTAAATTTCTAAATAATTAAAATGGAAAAAACACAACCCCCCAAACCAAGAATACTAAAAGGAGAAGTAGTCTCCGATAAAATGCAGAAAACTGCCGTTGTTGAGATTTTGAGGCTGAAGAAACACCCGAAATATAAAAAATATTACAAAGTCTCAAGACGCTTCAAAGCTCACAATCCGGAAGATCAGTATCATACAGGAGACAAGGTTTTTATTCAGGAAACTAGGCCAATGTCGAAGGACAAGAGATGGCAAATAATAGGTAAAGTAGGTTAATTATTTAATATGCTACAGTTACGTTCAATAGTAGGAGTGGCGGATAATACAGGAGCTAAGAAGGTCGGAGTTTTTAAGGTGCTTGGCGGTTCTAGGAAGAGATATGCTGAGCTGGGCGATATTGTTGTTGTTTCGGTTAAGGTGGCTGAACCGAGAAAGGCAGTAAAGAAAAAGGATATTTTGAAAGCAGTTGTTGTCAGACAAAGAAAACCCTATCGTCGAAAAGACGGTACCTATATTAGGTTTGACGATAATGCCGTGGTTATTTTAGATGGCAAAGAGCCCAAAGGCGGAAGGATATTCGGACCGATACCTAGAGAAATAAAAGAAAAAGGTTTTAATACGATCGCCTCGCTAGCTGAGGAGGTGGTATAATCTCGTTAGAGACATAGCAAATGTTTGTAAAAATAAAACGGTGGCTAGTAAAACTAACGGGTATGTATAAAAAATTTAGAAAGGCACGGTTGCGACAGGGTCGCAACCTGTCTCTAACGGGATGAAAATACACAAAGGAGACAATGTAATAATGTTGGGCGGTAAAGACAGGGGCAAAAAGGCCAAGGTTATTTTAGTTTTTCCAGACATAGATAAAGTAGTTGTTGATGGCCTGAATTTAGTGAAAAAGCATTTACGGGCCAAGAAGCAGGGCCAAAAAGGTCAGATAGTTAGCAAAGAAAGAGCGGTCAGCGTTTCAGCGGTTGCTTTGGTCTGTAAATCATGCGGCAAACAGACGAGAGTCGGATTCAAAATTGAAGGCGAGAATAAAATAAGAATATGCAAGAAGTGTAAAGGAGAAACATAAAAACCGCCAGAGGCGGTTAGAAGAGGTAAGTGGTGAGAAGATAAATGAACGAAGCAAGTATGCCTAAGGTACCAAAGAAAACCAACGCAGGAACATAACTCCAAAGAAATTCAAGAGTTTCAAACACGATATCACCGAATTTAGCCGATATAACCTTAGTCATTTCTAACCTCTTTTCAAGTAACTGATGCTGTGTTAGTATAACAAACTGCAATATTATGTCAAGTTTGATACAAAAATATAGAAAAGAAGTAATACCTGCGATGCAGAAGAAGTTTGGAATTGAAAATATTATGGCTGTTCCGAGGGTAGACAAAGTAGTCATTAACGTTGGTATTGGCAAGGTAGCCAAGGACGATAAATTTGTTGAAAAAATTGTCAGAGATTTGGGGATATTATCTGGCCAGAAGCCGGTATTCAGAAAGGCTAAGCAGTCAATTTCCGGTTTTAAGAGCCGGCAAGGCATGAATATAGGCTTGGTGGTTACATTGCGAGGGAGGAGAATGTATAATTTTATTGACAGGCTTATTCATGTAGCATTGCCGAGATCAAAGGATTTTCGAGGGATAGAAGTTAAGAATTTTGATAAAATGAGTAATCTTAACCTGGGCTTGAAAGAACACAGCATATTTCCGGAAATACATTACGAAAGCTTGAAAGATATATTCGGGTTAGAGGTAACAGTTGTAACAACGGCAAGAGATAGGGAGAGGGGGATAGAACTGTTGAGGTTGATGGGATTCCCGATAAAAATGTAAAATGCAAATATCAAAAATCAAAATGACAATTCAAAATGTAAAAATAATTAAAAATCAGAAAGTTTTAAATTTTACATTGTCATTTTACACTTTGAGATTTAAATTTTAAATTTTAGACATGGCAAAGAAATCAACAATCGCACGATCAAATAAGAAACCGAAGTTTTCAACGAGAATTGTTTTGCGATGTTTTTTATGTGGTAGAAAGGGTGGCTATATGAGAAAGTTTGGTTTATGTAGAATTCACTTCAGGGAATTGGCCAGTCAGGGTCTATTGCCGGGAGTTAAAAAATCATCATGGTAAACTATCCAATCAGCGACATGTTAATACGAATAAAAAATGCTCAAGCCGTTGGCAATGAGCAGGTTTCTATTCCATTTTCCAATATGAAGTTAAGGATTGCTCAGATATTGAAAGAGGGTGGATTTGTGATGGATGTTGAACGCAAAAAGAAGAAGGGTAAAAAAGCTGAGCTGGAATATCTTGCTATTACTCTTAAGTATGGCGAAGAAAATAGGCCAAGCATAGGCGGGTTTAAAATCATAAGCAAGCCGTCGAGACACATGTACGCAGGGGCTAAAGAGATAAAACCGGTTCGGTCTGGTTATGGTGTCGGAATAATTTCTACTTCAAAAGGAATAATGAATTCGAAGGAAGCCAAGAAGCAAAACTTAGGTGGAGAAATGTTGTTTGAAGTGTGGTGAGCAGTTGTCCAAGAGGACGAGTGTTCCGCGCCGGCTGGCGGACACAAAGTCTGATGGGTGACGAGCTTTGTAGTAGCTCGGCTACTCGAAGACTTGCAACTCCTCGCTAACAAAATCGTCATGTCTAAAATCGGAAAAAAACCAATCCCAATTCCTAAAGGAGTCGATGTCAAAATCGATGGTGATTCGGTTTTAGTAAAAGGGCCCAAAGGAGAACATAAAAAAACTTTTAATAATTCCGTTTCTATTTCTATCGCTGAAGGTAATATTCTTGTAGGATTAAAAAATGATCAAGATAGGTCGGAGATATGGGGACTGACAAGAGCTTTGATTGCTAATATGCTTAAGGGGGTAACCGATGGCTTTGAAAAGAGTCTGGAATTTGACGGCATTGGATACAAGGCAAATGTTAAAGGTAGCGAGCTCGAGCTAAATCTTGGTTATTCTCATCCCATTTCAATTAAAATTCCTGAGGGCATAACCGTAAAAGTAGAAAAGAATGTTATCAAGATAAACGGCGTTGATAATGAACTTATAGGTCACTTCGGAGCGGAAGTAAAGTCCAAAAGATTACCGGAACCCTACAAGGGTCATGGAATTAAATATGTCGGTGAAGTCATAAGACGAAAAGCGGGTAAGAAAGCTGCAACAGCCGCATAACGATCAATTAAGCCATGAATAATAAATCAAAACAATTGAATAGAATTAGCCGTCACCGAAGAGTTCGGTCTATGATTGCAGGCACAAAAGCACGACCAAGGGTTTCAGTTTTTAAGAGCAACAGACATATCTTTGTCCAACTAATTGACGATGAACTTCGCAGAACTATTTTAAGCAGTAAGGTCGTTTCTGATTCAAAAAGTAAATTGAAGGGTGGCAAAAGCGAGAAAGCTGCTGAAATAGGTAAGGTTATTGCCGAGAAAGCAAGAGCGGCTGGAATTAATGAGGTAGTTTTTGATCGTGGGGGATATAAATATCACGGAAGAGTCAAAGCGTTAGCCGATGGTTTGCGAGCTGGAGGATTGAAGTTTTAATCTAAATAAAATGGAAGATAATAAAAATATACAAACTAATACACCCGGAGGACAAAGAAGGGGTGGCCGAGGCGGTGGTAGAGGAGGTCGTGGTTTTGGCGCTCCTAGAGAAAAATCCGAGTATGATCAGAAGGTTCTTGATATTGCTCGAGTAACTAGGGTTACCAAAGGTGGTAAGCGTTTTAGTTTCCGAATCACCGTTGTTATTGGTGACGGAAAATCGAAAGTTGGCGTTGGAATTGGCAAGGGAGTTGACATTGCTCAGTCGATGCAAAAAGCTTTTAATAGAGCTAAGAAAAACTTAATCATTGTTCCAATAGTCAACGGAACTATTCCTTATCAGGTAGAGTCAAAGTTTCATAGTGCTGTTGTACTGCTTAAGCCGGCTAAAGGTGGTGTTAAGGCTGGAGGAGCGGTTCGCGTGGTTGCTAAACTGGCTGGAATTAAAGCCTTAACCGGTAAACTTGTTGAAAGAACGAATAGTAAGATAAATATTGCCAGGGCAACAATCGAAGCTTTAAAAAAGCTTCGAATAAATCCTAAATCCTAATTTCTAATTTCTAAACAATATCAAATGACCAAATATCAAAATTTAAAACTCTCTAGATATTTGAATTTAGAATTTCGAATTTGTTTAGGATTTAGAGATTAGAATTTAGAGATTTTTCAATATTATGGATTTATCAAGCCTACAATCAAAAACAATCCGCAAGAATCAAAAGCGTGTTGGCCGTGGAGGAAAACGAGGTACTTATTCGGGCAAAGGGACCAAAGGACAAAAATCTCGTGCCGGATCTGCTGTTAAGCCGGGTTTTAGAGGTGGCGATAATCGTCTTTGGCAGTTGTTCCCAAAACAAAGGGGCGCTTCTAAAAAACCAGGAGGCGCCGGTCCTCATAGAAAACATCGGCACTATGAATACAGCCAAGATAAGCCCATTGTTTTTAATCTCGGATTTTTTAATCAATTCACTGAAGATGAATTAGTTAACCCTAAATTGTTAAAAGAAAAAGGTTTTATTCCCCATCCAACCAAAAAAGTTAAAATTCTTGGTGACGGTGAGTTGAAAAGAGGACTAAGCTTTGAAGGTTTCAGTTTTTCGGAATCAGCCAGAAAAAAGGTGGCTAAAGTTGGAGGAAAGATCAAGTAGAGAACAACAATGAACAGGGAACAATGAACAGTTTTAATTGCTCATTGCTCATTGCTCATTGCTCATTGAAATGAATCGTATTCTTCAAATTTTCAAACGTCCCGAGCTGCGTAATAAAGTTTTGTTTGTTTTAGCTTTGCTCGTTGTTTCGAGGGTGATTTCAAATGTCCCGATTCCAGCAGTAGATGCCGATCGGTTAAAAGACTTTTTTGCCCAGAATCAATTTTTTGGACTTGTCAGTGCTTTTACAGGCGGTTCACTTACGGCCTTATCTATCGGCATGCTCGGTCTCGGTCCTTATATAACCGGTTCGATTATTATGCAGCTTTTAACAATGATATTTCCCCAGCTTGAACAGATGTATAAGTACGAAGGTGAGGCGGGGAGAGCGAAATTTAATCAATACTCACGGACTCTAACTATTCCGTTGGCTTTGCTTCAAGGATTTGGATTTTTAACTCTTCTTTCAAGACAGCAAGTCATTGGACCTTTAAGCACGATAGAATGGGCGACTACGCTTATTACGGTAACGGCCGCTAGTATGCTATTAATGTGGCTTGGCGAGCTAATAACTGAGAAAAATATTGGTAATGGAGTTTCACTTTTGATCTTGGCTGGTATCGTTGCCGGTTTGCCGACCAGTATCAGACAGGCTTCCTTCACTTATTCGGCTGATCAACTGTTTACGTATATTGCTTTTATCATAGTTGGTTTAGCTGTTGTCGTTGGGGTTATTTATATTTCGGAGGCTCAGAGGAATATTCCTATAAACTATGCTCGGCGTATCCGAGGTTCTAAGGTTTTCGGCGGAGTCTCAACGTATTTGCCAATGAGAGTTAATAATGCCGGAGTTATCCCGATAATATTTGCCCTCTCACTTTTACTTTTTCCGGGGATGATTGCAAGTTTTCTTTCGGGATATGATATCCCTGGAATTTCACAGATCGCCGTAAAAATAAATGATGTTCTTCAGTCTAATCTTTGGTATTCAACTTTCTATTTCTTGCTCGTAGTCTTGTTCACCTATTTTTATACAGCCATTACCTTTGATCCGAAATCAATATCAGAAAATATTCAGAAGCAGGGTGGATATATCCCTGGAATTAGGCCGGGTCCGATGACGGCAGAATTTCTAAACCATCTTTTAACTCGCGTAACATTGGTCGGAGCCATTTTCTTGGGGGTTATCGCTATCATGCCTAATATTGTTCAGGGCTTTACCGGCATCACTGCTTTTACGGTTGGTGGCACTTCAATACTTATCGTTGTTTCGGTGGCGATTGAGATCACGAAGCAAATTGATGCACAGTTGAGCATGTATGAATATTAGTATTTGTCTGGGCACAGCGTAGCGAGCACAGTTACAAATACTAACCCCGCTCTTTAGAATGCCAATTTCTAGAGAGCATTTTATTTTAGAAGAGTTACTAAGGCTAGTTCCAGGACAAGCGGTAATAGTGTGAACTTTGTTTAGAACACTTGGCATTTAAAGGGCCGGGGCTAAAACTTTAACAACTTGACACTCTCTGTAAATTTGAATACTATCTAAACACAAATTGTTCGTTGGCAATGGTGGTGGTGCATGAAATTTAAAGTTGGCGAAAGCGCTTCTTTTTCAGAAGTTATAACTCGAGAGAAAATTATTGAGTTTGCAAGAGTTTCAGGAGATACAAATCCGATTCATCTTGATTCTGAGTACGCAAAAACAACTCGCTTTAAGCGTTGCATCGCTCATGGAGTTCTAATTGATGCAATGATTTCTCGAATCTTAGGAACTAGGTTTCCAGGACGAGGAACGATATTGTTATCATTGTCCACGAAATATCTTAAGCCCGTTTATTCGGATACGGTCATTACGGTTAAGGTAACAATTTTGGCCATAAACGAAGATAAACCCATTCTGACTTTTAAAACGGAAGCGATTGATCAGTCCAATGAACTGGTGGCTGAAGGAGGAGCGGTGATTTTTTTCGACGAGCATTAGATCTCTCCATCTGTTTGAAAACAAAGCCCTAGTGGCTTTGTTATTTTTATAAAGATGTTATTATAAATTTATCATGCCATTGATTAAAAAATGGGCAGTAATATTGATTGGCCCGCCGGGGTCTGGGAAGGGAACCCAAGCGGAATTACTAGCTAAAAAGTTCGGTCTTTTTCATTTGGAGACTTCTAAGCTTGGGGAGGAAAAAATAAATAATTCAGAATTGGTAAAAATAGACACAGAAGTTGCTGAGGCTAAGCGACTCTATGATAAGGGAGAATTATTTCCTCCACCATGGACGGTAAAGATTATGGTAGAAAAAATAAGAGAACTCGGCAATGGGGGGATGGGGCTTGTTTTCAGCGGTTCCCCTCGAACTCTTCATGAGGCAGAGAATGAACTTCCTATACTTGAAGAGGTTTATGGTAGAGATAATATAAAGCCAATACATCTTAATTTGACCAAAGACGAATCCATAAAAAGAAATTCTAGCCGTAGAGTGTGCAAAGCCAATCGTCACTCAATTCCTGATTTTCCGATGTTTAAAGATATAACGACTTGTCCCAAAGACGGAAGCGAATTGATAAAAAGGTCTCTTGATGCTCCGGAGACCATCGGTATTCGTTATGAGGTTTATTTGAGGCAGACTCAGCCGATACTTTCATTTATGACGGGAAGAGAATATAAAATTTTAGAGATAGAAGGTGAGCAGAATATTGATAAGGTTTTTGAAGATATTTTAAAAGGGTTTGGCGAAGAATGATAAATATAAAAACACAAAAAGTCCCGATTTACTTCCCGCAGAGCGGGATTAGTAAATCGAGGATCCTCGATTTTGTCATTCCGACTTTGTCAGAATGACAAAATTGGGAAAATAGAAAGAATGATTAACTTAAAGACTCAGAAAGAGATTGAAGTTATGAAAGAAGGTGGTAAGATACTGGCAAAAATATTAAAAGAATTAACTAAGGCAGTGAAGCCGGGAATAACCACTCAAGATTTGGAAAAGCTCGCTCGAGAGCTTGTTTTTAAATTTAGGGCAAAGTCAGCTTTTCTAAATTATAATGGATATCCAGCTGCTCTATGTACATCGCTTAATGACGAAATCGTCCACGGAGTTCCTTCAAACAGGAAATTGGTAAAAGGCGACTTGCTCAAACTCGATACGGGCGTTTTGTGTAAAGGTTTTTATACAGATTCAGCGGTGACGGTTTTGGTGGGTGGCGTCCCGTTAGAAGTAGCCTCGCCGAGGTCCTCCGGACCCGCGCCTTTGGCGCGGGCGAGACTTCTAACGGGATGGCCTTTTGATAAACAAACTTTACTTAAAAAGAAGTTAGTTAAAATAACCAGAGAATCTTTAGAAATAGGAATCAAAGAAGCGAGATTGGGAAAAACTATCGGTGATATCGGTTCGGTGATACAAAAATATGTTGAGAAGCACGGTTTTAATATAGTTCGTGATTTAGTCGGTCATGGTATTGGCCGGGAACTTCATGAAGAACCCCAAGTTCCTAATTATGGAAAATCGGGCGAGGGGATTCATTTAAAACCAGGAATGGTTATTGCTATTGAGCCAATGGTGGTTACTGGTGACTGGAAAATTAAAGACGGCCCCGATGGTTTTGTTTTTAATACTAAGGACGGAGGATTAGCGGCTCATTTTGAGCATACAATTGCTATCACCGAAAAAGGACCATTAGTTTTAACTAGGTAAGCAATGCTATAATTCATACATGGAGGAACATAATAAAAAACCCACCTACGTCCACAAGGACTCCGGAGAGGCAAAGCCCGAAGACATCCATATAACCAAAGGCTTTACGGGTTGGGTGCATCATCATCGGAGAATGGCAAAATGGCTGATGAAGCTTCTTGTTGCTGGCGTTGCCTCACTCCTATATTATTTACGGAGAGAGGAGAGACACATCGAGGAAGAGGTAAAAAAAGTTAAATAAACCACTAATCCACACTGGATAAACAGGCCCATTGACTCTATATGGGACCTTCTGATATACTAAGACCACAATAAAACAGATGTTAACCAACATAAAACTATACAAAACAAGCGGCTGAAAACGTCCATTTTTTGTGCGTATTCAAGGAAGCCGCGAAGATGCGGCATTTTATTTAAAAATGTCCTGAGCTTGTGGTTCGATAAACTCACCACGGTGAGCCTGTCGAATCCGTCGAAGGATTATTGATACGCATTGACTTTCGATGACTGATCTAATAAGGTTAGTCACTGACAGTTAATGATAGCAACTTCAAAACTAAATATGTTAGCGGGTAAAAAGAAATCAATCCCATTAGAACTAACGGTCGTTTAAGAACGACCTACTTCTAACGGGACAAGAATAATCATTGCAAAAACCCGCCGTCGTCTTAAAAAGACTATGGCGAGGTAAAATAAGAAATTGCGTGGACATTACTCATAAGGGGTCACCACTAAGTTCTTATCCGTTGCGAAATTTTTATATATGTGACGAAACGAAGAGAAAATTTTGAAGCATAGTTTTAACTATGTTGAGAAATTTTCTCAAAGTTGCAGTCCAGATATAGAAATTGCAGCAGGGTGGAGGATTTAGTGGTGACCCCTAATTTAAGGGCGTATGGAGGATGCCTTGGCATATAAAGGCGAAGAAAGTCGTGGCGTGCCTGCGATAAGCTTCGGGGAGCCGGCTAGCGGGCTTTGATCCGGAGATTGCTGAATGGGGAAACCCAATGTAGCAAACCTACATTATCCGGCCGTGTTAAAGCGGTTGGAAGCATACCTGGCGAAGTAAAACATTCTAGTAGCCAGAGGAAAATAAATCGAACAGATTCCGTAAGTAGCGGCGAGCGAAAGCGGAACAGCCTAAACCGATGCATAGCATCGGGAATCTCTAATATCAAATTTCTAAACTCTAAACAATATCAAAATCCAAAATTCAAAATTTGGGATTTGTTTAGGATTTAGAGATTAGGATTTAGGATTTCCGCTGCTGTGCAGCGGTGTAATAGGGATAGAACATTTGAATTTTTAACATTGATTTTTTGAAGTCAGTGTTAAAGATTTGAGAGAAGTTACAAATTGGATTGTTAGCAGAACGGCCCTGGAACGGCCGGCCAAAGAAGGTGATAGCCCTGTAAGCGAAAACAACTCCAACTTCTGTTTTATTGGTCGCAAGACCAGGAGGCCACATTAAGGATAGTATTCGTAATATCCTTAATGTGGCCTCTGAACCTGAGTAGCTCGGGATCAGAATGTCCTGAGTGAATTTGCCCATACTACTGGGTAAGGCTAAATACTTTATGTGACCGATAGTGAACCAGTACCGTGAGGG
>Ga0209541_10010680_pt1 | contig 14573 bp, 18 predicted proteins | sample RifCSPlowO2_01_FD_184027 | JGI IMG/M metagenome (GOLD analysis project Ga0209541, IMG submission 184027) | Groundwater microbial communities from Rifle, Colorado - Rifle CSP2_plank lowO2_0.1 (SPAdes) (version 2) | ecosystem: Environmental > Aquatic > Deep subsurface > Groundwater | place... | reverse complement strand
AAATACACCAAGAATACAGGAGGGGTACATGCTCTCTGCGCATATAATATGCGAGATTGTTGAGGATGAACTTTTTGGAAGTGATTAGTATGCTGGATTTTTCAAAAATAAAAACTATTTCAATAAATCAAAGAAAAAATAAGGTTTCAATAAAAGATTTAGTTAGTCCTGAAAATTCGTCATTGAGCATAACAACTGATGATTTTGGAGAGCTGTCTGAAAGAATTGCGGAAGCTTGCAGAAAAAGAAAGATGGTTATTATGATGATGGGGGCTCATGTAATAAAAACAGGGATGTCCCTGCTGATTATAGATTTGATGAAAAAAAATATAATAAAGCACGTAGCAATGAATGGCGCAGGGCCTATCCATGATTTTGAGCTGGCTTATCTCGGAGAAACATCAGAATACGTTGAAAAAACCATAGAGGACGGAACATTCGGAATGATAGAGGAAACAGGAAGCATTCTCAATGATGCAATAATAGAAGGGGCTGAAAATAATGAGGGGATGGGATGCTCAATAGGGAAAAAAATCATATCGCTAAATCTTAAATTTAAGGAATGCAGTATAGTTTACTGGGCGCAAAAACTCGGAATTCCGCTTACTGTGCATGTTGCAATAGGCACAGACATAATACACCAGCACCCTAAATGCGATGGAGCTTCGATTGGAAAGACCAGCTACAATGACTTCAAGATTTTTGCAGAGAGTGTGAGCAATCTTGAAGGAGGAGTTGCAATAAATGCCGGCAGCGCTGTTGTTCTGCCTGAAGTTTTCCTGAAAGCCGTCACAATATCAAGAAATCTCGGGAATAAGGTAGAAAAAATAACTACCGCAAATTTTGACATGATTGACCACTACAGGCCAAGGCAAAATGTGGTTGTAAGGCCGACATCACTGGGAGGAAAGGGATTTAACATAATAGGGAAGCATGAAGATACAATACCCTCATTGCACAGGATGCTAACAGAAAAATTGGAGATGTGAATATGAAAAACAGGATGAATTCCATAATGGATGAATTCAAGAAGAAGAAGATTCTGGTAATCGGAGATATAATGCTTGATAAATACATTTGGGGAGAAGTCTCCAGAATATCCCCTGAAGCTCCTGTACAGGTTGTGAATGCAGTAAGGGAAAGCTACGCTCCAGGAGGCGCCTCAAATGTGGCAAATAATGTTGCTGCATTGGGCGCGGGGGTGTTTATGGTGGGTGTTGCCGGAGAGGATTTATCAAAAGACACGCTTGTAAAAGAGATGAAGAGCAGGGGGATAAACACAGAAGGGATATTGATACATAAAAACAGCCCGACAATACAAAAAATAAGGATACTCGCAAAAAGCCAGCAATTGCTTAGGGTGGATTATGAAAGCAAAGACGGGTATCCGGAGCATCTTCAGAAAGAAATTGCAGAATTTATCAATTCAAAAATTGAAGAGATTGATGGAGTGATAATCTCAGATTATGCTAAAGGAGTCATAACAAAAAGTGTTGCTGAGCATATAATAAAAAAATGCAGTGAGAAAGAAAAAATTGTAGTTGTAGATCCCAAGCCTAAAAACACTTTGTTATACAAAAATGTCGATATGATCACTCCAAATCATTTTGAAGCCAGTGAAATGTCAGGCCTCAAAGACATAGACGATAATTTGATAGATAGTGTCGGATTTAAGATTACTACACTCCTCAACACAAATGTCCTCATAACCCGGGGAGAGAAGGGAATGTCATTATTCCAGAAGGATGGGGGGATATTCCACATACCTACAAAAGGAAAAGAGGTGTATAATATCATAGGAGCTGGAGATACTGTTGTTGCTGTTGCAACCTTGGCGCTGGTATCAGGAGCGAGCTTAAAGGAAGCTGCGATGATTAGCAATATAGCTGCAGGAATAAAAGTAAGCAAAATAGAATACCCCACAGTCAGCATAGATGAAATCAAAAAATATATTGAATATTATGAAAATGAATAAGGCAATATTCCTTGATAGGGATGGAACTCTTAATGTAGATAAAGGCGGATTCGCACATAGGTTAGGGGAATTTGAATTAATAGATGGCGTTGTTGAAGGTTTGAGTTTGCTGAAAAAGAAATTCTATTTGTTTATTATAACAAACCAGTCCGGGGTTGGTCTGAAAAAATTTACAGAGAATGATTTGAAAAAGTTTAATGGTAAGTTGATTAATGAGCTGAAAAAAGAAAAAATTGAAATTAAAAAAATATATTATTGCATCCATAAGCCAGAAGAGAACTGCAATTGCAGAAAGCCGAAAACGAAAATGATTTTGGATGCAGCAGAAGAGTTCGACATTGAACTGAAAAAATCTTTTATGATAGGGGATAAGGGAAAGGATGTTGAACTTATAAGAAATGTCGGAGGCAGGGGCGTGCTTGTTTTGACAGGACACGGCGAGAAGTTCAAAGATGCAGAATGCGATTATGTTGCAAAGGACATGCTGGATGCCGCAAAATGGATTTTGATGCAGTGAAAAATAACCAGAAACACAATAAAAAGGATAACTAAAAAATATGTCAAAACCAAAAATAAAAAATTCGGAAGAAATAGAAAAAATTTCAAGAGAATTGAAAAATCAAAACAAAAAGATTGTCACGACAAACGGCGTATTTGACATACTGCATGCGGGGCATGTAAAATATCTCCAGAGTGCAAAATCCATGGGAGACTGCCTCATAGTTGCAATAAACAGCGACTCCTCCGTAAAAAAAATAAAAGGAAACAAAAGGCCAATCAACAACGAGAGAGACAGGGCAGATGTTCTGGAAGCCATGGAATGCGTTGACTTTATCACAATTTTTGAAGAAGAAGAGCCATCTGCTATTCTTGAAGCCATAAAACCTGAGATACATGCAAAAGGAGGGGATTATGGCAAAGGGAGGATGGTGGAAAAAAAAGCGGTGGAGAAAAATAACGGAAAGGTTGTATTGGTTAAATTTGAAGAAGGGTATTCCACAACCGGAACCATAAATAAAATTTTAGCATTATACGGAAATAACAAATGAAAAAAATAACAACTAAATATTTATATAGATTATATAAAACTGTAAGAAGATGACGAAAAACGACAACGCAGTTGAAGAAAATCCAGGAATTGGAGTTTTTTCTGAAATAAAAGAGTCTGAAAAAAATGCCGAACAAATTATAGAAAAATCTAAAAGGGATGCTGAGGAGATAATGAACAGTGCAAAAAGCAAGGCTTCTTCCATGATTTTGGATAGATTCGAGGAAATAGAAAATGAAAAAAGGAAGAGAGTGGAAAATTTTGAATCCAAGGTTTATGTTCTTAAAGACACCAAGATAGATGAAGCAAAGGAAAAGACTGAAAAGATAATTCAAAAGATGAGGAAGAACTGCGATGATGCCTGTGATCTTGTCTTCAACAGGTTTCTTGATAATATAAAAAACAGCAACTAGCAAGATGTTTAAGCCTAAAGAGATGACAAAAGTTGTAATAGCAGCGCAAAAAAGCTGCATGAAACGAGTAATAAGCGAACTGCACCAATTAAAATGCATGCATATAAAAGAGCACAAAAACAGTGAACTGCTCAAGATAGGTTCTCCATTTGATGAAGCCTCCCACATATCAGAAACCATTGTAAGGGTAAGATCGCTAAAATCAGCGCTTGGAATAAAAAGAAATGATTCCAGCAAGCAAGAAGTGTCGGAAAATAAGGCATCAATGGAAACCGATGTCATCAGCGAAAAGTCATTAAGCATTCAGCAGGATATAAACTCCAAGCTTGATGAAATTAAAAGTATGGAATTGAAAATAGAAAAAAATAATTCAATAATTGATGAACTGAAACAGTTCGCAGGCCTTGGAATTCCGCTTGAATCATTCTCCGAGTATAAATCGCTGGCTTATTTTGCAGGAACTGCCAAAGACATTGAAAATCTCGAACTTAAGTTAAAAAATATTACAAAAAAAGTTGCAGTATACAGGCAAGAGAATAATTTAGGCAATTCAATAGCGGTATTCATAGACATTAAAATGAGGGATAAAGCTTTGGAGATTCTCAGCCTTCATAAATTTTCTCCGGCAAATATGGCAGGCATTGATAAGCTTGAAGGAACTGCTGATGAGAATATTTCAAGACTTCTTGAAGAAAACAGTCTGATTGAGAAAAAAATACTCAACTTAAAAAATCAAATGAAAAGGATTGCCGAAGTTGAAAGTGAGTTTATTATCGACTCTGAAAAATTTTTGGTCGGAGAGCTGGAAAAATCCGAAGCTCCGCTTAGATTTGCTGAAACTAAAGAGGTATTTATTGTGACAGGATGGATTCTGAACGAGAATAAAGAAGCGCTGCAAAAAAGAATAAGGAAGATTGGAAAAGGAATATATTTGAAGTTTTCAGAGCCTATGGAAAATGAAAATGCCCCAATAAAGCTGAAAAACCCAAAAGTTGTAAACTCGTTTGAGTTTTTCTTTGACCTTTACACAATACCTTCCTACAAAGAGATAGATCCCACGTTTTTTATCTTCCTTACGTTTCCACTGCTTTTTGGATTTATACTCGGGGATTTTGGTTATGGAATTGCCACACTTATGCTTTTCCTCATAATGAGGAGGGTTATGCCAAAAGCCAAGGGCTTTTTTAATATATTGATAATAGCTTCATTGGCGACAATTCTTTTTGGACTTGTTTTCGGGGAATTCTTTGGATTTGAAGAGGTAGGGGGGTATCATATTCCGCATCTGCTGAGCAGAAGCGAAGATGAAGGAATAATAGAACTGCTGAAACTGTCTTTCATAGTAGGAGTTATCCACATTAATCTTGGGCTTTTGATAGGATTCTTTAACGAAAAAAAATCACATGGGTTTTCGCAAGCACTGTTCGCCAAAGGAGGCTGGTTTGTCCTCCAGATTGCAGTATTCATGCTTGGTCTCACACCATATCCAAAATATATAGGGTATTCTCTTTTAGGGCTGTCTATCCTCATGCTCTTCAAAGGAGAAGGAATTAGGGGCGTGCTTGAAATTCCAGGAATATTTGGAAATATAATGTCTTATGCGAGGCTTATGGCAATAGGAGTTACATCAGTGTTGCTTGCCCTCGTGATTAACAACCTTGCTAAAAACATGTTTCACGGCGGCCCTGTTTTATTCGCAGCAGGAATACTGCTGCTTGCAGTAGGGCACATAATAAACATTGCAATAGGAATACTTGGAAGTTTCCTGCATTCATTAAGGCTCCATTATGTGGAATTTTTCAGCAAGTTTTTTCACGGAGGAGGCATAAAGTATAGTCCATTCGGAGTTCAAAAAGATATTGAATAAAAATATATACTAAACAAAAATACCGTCACAGTCATTATGGCAAAAAACAAGAAAATATGGAGGTTAAAAACATGGTAGAGATAACAACAAGTATGGTGGCTATCAGCTCTGCGGTGGCAATTGCAACATCAGCATTCGCAGCAGCTTGGGCAGAAAAAAACATAGCAGTTGCGGGAGTAGGCGCAATGGCTGAAAAAGAGGAACTGTTTGGTAAGGTGCTTATACTTACAGTTATTCCTGAAACAATAGTATTGTTCGGATTCGTCATAGCATACCTTATACTAGGGCTTGCAAAAGGCGGATAAATTAAAAATGGATGAAGGGATTGAAAGCTTAAAGAGTGAAATAATCAGTAAAGCAAAGGACGACGCTTCCTCAAGAATAAAAGAAGCGAATCAGGAAGCAGCCAGAATTATAAAGGAAGCGGAGTCCAAGATAGAGTCCAGAAGGAGGGAATCTGAAGAAGAAGCTAAATTCCTAATAGAAACCTCAAAGAAAAAAGCCCTGATAAATGCAGAGATAGAAGCCAAAAGAATGGAGCTGGAGGCGAAGAAAGAGGTCATAGATGAGGTTTTTGAAAAAGCTAAAAGCAGGATTATGGATATTAGCGATTCAAAAATAAACTCCATAAATAATTCATTATACAAGAAAGCAGGAAAAGAAATAGACATAGGAAAGGTGTACTGCAATAAAAAGGATTCCAAGACCTTCAAAGGAGTTGAAACTATAAATACTGAAATTTTGGGAGGATTGATTGCTGAAAGCAAAGACGGGCTGATAAGAGTAGATTACAGCTTTGACATAATGATTGAGTCAATAAAGGAAAATGATATCAAGGAAGTGGTTGATATATTGTTCAAAAATGAAAAATCCGATTAAAAAGGAAAAATGGAATTCAAAACTGAAGAAAGGCAAGATAAAGGTAAGATTTAATCCTTACACATATGTACGCACCATAGTAATGAAAACCCTGCTGCTGGACAGACAGGATTATGACAAACTGATTAAAATGGATTTCAACGAAATATCTGGATTTTTGCAGGAAACAGACTACAAAAAAGATATTGACAGGCACGCTGCCAGATTTTCCGGGGCACAGCTTCTTGAAAAGTCGGTGGTCTCAAACCTCTCATCATCATTTGAAAAACTCAAAAGGATATCTTCAGAAGACATAAAAAGAATTATTGAAGAATATCTAAAAAGGAACGATATAGAAAACATAAAAACAGTTATCAGGGGAGTAGCTACAAAAACAGAAGCTTCCAAGATAGCAGATACAATAATAGAATCCGGAACTTTGAGCAGAGAATATTATGAAAGTCTCATCTCAATGAAATCTATGAATGATGTTGTTAAAGGATTTGGTATAATAAATGCTGAAGAGGAAGGCATTTTAAGCCTTATTGAAGAAGGAAAAAGTCTTGCTGAAATTGAGAATGTCATTGACAAGGCTTACTACCTCAATCTTGTGAACTTTTCAAAGAAAATTTCGAAACAAGGCAGGATTATGAAGGAATTTTTATCCGCTGAAATGGAAGTAACAAACATACTTACAGTAATCAGGCTCAAAAAAGCAGGAAAATTTCCCAAAGATATTGAAGGAATGGTGTTCTACATGGACGAAAAAAAATATGACAAGTTCCTGAAAGATTTGGTAAATTCGAAATCCATTGAAGATATCTTTGCAATTATAGAAAAAAGCAGATTTGCGGAATGTGTTAAAAATGGGATTGAGCAATTCAGGAAGAATTCCTCAATGATAGATTTTGAAATTGGAATGAAAAAATATCTTTTAAGCAGATACAAGCTGCTGGCTCACAAAAATATGTTAAGCATAGACAGCATACTTAGCTATATGTTTTCAAAGGATGTTGAGGCGAGAAACCTGAGGATAATTGTAAAGGGAAAGCAGCTTGGAGTCGGAAATGAATTCATAGAGAAACAGATTATAGTATAAAATGATTATAGAATAGAATAACTAAAATGGCAAAACTTGCAGTGATAGGGAGCGAGGAGTTTGTATTGGGTTTTCAGCTGGCAGGCATTAAAGAAGTGATAGAAGCTGACAAATCCAGCATAGTGAACAAAATTAAGGAATTGGTTTCTATGAAAAACATAGGAATAGCTGTCGTAGACCAAAAACTCACAGAAGAGATGGACAGGCATGATAGAGCTGAGATGGAATCATCCGTAAGCCCTGTTTTTGTTGAGCTGTCTACAAAAGCCGCGCAGGATAATTTAAGGTATCTTATAAAAAAATCAATAGGGGTGGATTTACTGTCAAAGTAAACTAAAATGGAAAATGGAAAAATTTACAGGATAGCTGGGCCGGTTGTGGTCGCAAAAGGAATAACTCCGAGGATGTATGACGTCTGCAGAGTTGGAAACGAAAAGCTTATGGGAGAAGTCATCCAAATAGAAGGGGACAAATCCATAATTCAGGTTTATGAGGATACTTCTGGAATAAAGCCTGGAGAGCCAGTTATAAACACAGGAGAATCGCTAAAAGTTGAATTGGGTCCCGGAATGCTGGGAAGCATATATGATGGAATACAAAGACCTCTTCCAGTCCTAATAAAACATATGGGAGATTTTATAACAAGAGGTGTTGATGCCCCTGGACTTGATGAAAATAAAAAATGGGAGTTTAAAGCTACTGCGAAGAAGGGGGATAAAGTTTTGGGAGGTGGATTTATAGGGGAAGTTGAAGAAAACCCAGGAATAATGCATAAGATAATGATTCCTCCAAACCAGAAAGGAATAATAACTGAAATAAAATCCGGAAGCTTCACAGTAAAAGATGTTATAGGGAAATTGGATAATGGATTTGAACTTAGGCTGAAAAGCAGCTGGCCTGTAAGAATACCTAGGCCGTTCTCACAAAAACTGAAGCCTGAGGTTCCGTTAATAACAGGGCAAAGAGTATTTGATTCACTTTTCCCGCTTGCAAAAGGAGGAGTTGCTGCAATCCCAGGTCCATTTGGAGCAGGAAAAACTGTAAGTCAGCAGCAGCTTGCCAAATGGAGCGACGCAGACATAATAGTTTATGTTGGTTGTGGTGAGAGAGGAAATGAAATGACAGAAGTTCTCACAGAATTCCCTGAGCTTATAGATCCAAAAAGCGGAAAACCGCTGATGAACAGAACAGTGCTCATAGCAAACACTTCCAATATGCCAGTAGCAGCAAGAGAAGCGAGTGTATACACAGGAGTGACAATCGCAGAATATTACAGAGATATGGGATATTCTGTTGCGCTTATGGCAGATTCAACATCAAGATGGGCAGAAGCGATGAGAGAGATAAGCTCAAGGCTGGAAGAGATGCCGGGAGAAGAAGGTTATCCTGCTTATCTTTCAACAAGGCTTGCTCAGTTTTATGAGAGAGCCGGAAGAGTTGTGCCTCTAGGAACTAAAAAAGAAGGAAGCATTTCAATAATTGGCGCTGTAAGCCCACCAGGGGGGGATTTCTCAGAACCAGTTACCCAGGGAACATTGAGGGTTACAAAAGTATTTTGGGCACTCGACGCAAAATTAGCTCAAAGAAGGCACTTCCCATCAATAAATTGGCTGACCTCTTATTCATTGTACCTTAATGTGCTTGAACCGTGGTATTCGTCCAATATAGCTTCTGACTGGCGCCCCTGCGTTAATGAAATAATGAACATACTCCAAGAGGAAGAAAGATTGCTTGAGGTCGTACAGCTTGTTGGATCGGATGCCCTTCCGGACAGACAGCAGCTTTTGCTGCAGGTTGCAAGACTAATAAGGGAAATTTTATTGCAGCAAAATGCTTTCCATGAGATTGACACGTACTGCGAGCTGAAAAAAACTTACAAGATAATGAAATCCATCCTACATTACTCAAAACTTTCCAATGCAGCATTGGATAAAGGGGTGAAAGTTCACATACTGACAGGAATCAAATCCAAAGACAGGCTTGCTGAAGTAAAGTTCGTGAATGACTATGAATCATTCCTTAATGAATTAAACAAAGAAATGGAAAAAGAGATTGAATTATAAAACAAGGAAAAATATTAGGAAATGATATTATAAGGTGTAAAAATGAAAGTGAAAACTAAAGAAACGATTGCTTTAACAATGATAGTTATAGCAACTATTGCAATTATAATGTTAATACTAAATAAAATAGGTGTTATTAGATGAAAGAATACAAAACAATTTCAAGGGTTGCGGGTCCTTTAATATTTGTGGAAAAAACTGATCCGGTAGGATATGGGGAGATTGTAAAAATAGCTCTCCCTGACGGCTCTGTAAAAAACGGGCAAGTGCTGGATACAAGCGATGACCTGGTAGTTGTTCAGGTTTTTGAAGGCACCAGCGGAATAGACAAAAACACTAGAGTAAAATTTCTCGGGCAAACAATAAAACTTAATGTTTCAAAGGATATGCTCGGAAGAGTTCTTAACGGCTCAGGCAAGCCGATAGACAACGGACCAGATATAATACCTGAGAAAAAGCTGGAGATAGTGGGAGCAGCGATAAATCCATTTGCAAGGGCTTCTCCAAAAGATTTTATTCAGACAGGAATCTCAACAATAGATGCCATGAATACATTGGTAAGAGGCCAGAAGCTCCCAATATTTTCAGGCGCAGGATTGAGCCATAATGAGATAGCCCTGCAAATCGCAAGACAGGCAAAGGTAGTAGGAAAAGAAGAGAATTTTGTCGTGGTTTTCGCAGCAATGGGAATAACAAACGAAGAAGCGCAATATTTTATAAATGACTTTGAAAAGACAGGAGCGTTGCAAAGGAGCATTGTATTCCTGAATCTTGCTAATGACCCTGCTGTTGAAAGGCTGGTCACTCCGAGAGTTGCTCTTACTGCCGCAGAATATTTTGCATATGAGCAGGATGCTCACGTCCTTGTAATTATGACAGACATAACAAACTATGCAGAAAGCCTGAGAGAAGTTGGTTCTGCAAGAGAAGAAATTCCAGGAAGAAGGGGCTATCCGGGATACACGTACACTGACTTCGCAACACTTTATGAGAGGGCAGGAGTTATAAAAGGAAAAAAGGGAAGTGTGACTCAGCTTCCAATACTCACAATGGTCGGAGATGACATAACTCACCCGATTCCTGATCTCACAGGATATATAACAGAGGGGCAGATTGTGCTTTCAAGAGAGCTTCACAGAAAGGGAGTTTATCCTCCAATAGATGTCCTGCCTTCCCTGTCAAGGCTTATGAATTTGGGGATAGGAAAAGAAAAAACAAGGGAAGACCACAAGCAGGTTTCAGATCAGCTGTATGCAGCTTATGCTGAAGGAAGGGATTTAAGAGGGCTTGTGGCAATAGTTGGAGAAGATGCCTTAAATGACAGGGATAAGAAACTTCTAAAACTCGCTGCTGATTTTGAGGATAAGTTTGTAAGGCAGAGCAGGGATGAAAACAGAAGCATACAGGAAACACTTGAGATAGGATGGAGACTTCTGAGAGAACTTCCTGAGAATGAGCTGACAAGAATAAGCCCTGAGCTGAAGAAGAAATATCTGCAAAAAACCTAAGTAAGAGTATAAAATGTTGGAAGATGAATTGAAAAAGTTGGGATTCAAAAATACAATAGAAGGGGTTTTATTGTCTAAGAGAGTCATAGAGATATTGAACTCTTTGAATGTGTGCCCCCCTAACAGCGTATTTGGATACTCCACATGCAGAGATGAAATCAACAGGACAGTGACTGACTTTAAAACTTATTTTAACGGGCAGGAATTTCCGCATGGATGGCTTGCAGGATACCCAGGCTCAGGCATAACTGGGTTTAATGCGTATTCACACCATTGCCCGGATGCTGAAGAAAAAAATTTAGTGATATTCTATGGGCCGCATGTCGGAGTGAAGGAAGGCGGGAAAATTGGGAAAGTTTTAAGGAGAGGCCAAAAACATGATTCCCCATCTTGCGGTGCTGCGATTCAGTTTCTACAGAGATGCAGGAAAGCTGCAATGGAAGGGGGAGAGTATACTCCGCAATTCACGCATGAAGATGATATAGAACAGCACACAATAGAGAAAGAGCTATCAAATCATGCAAGATATATTTTATATGATGAAAATAGCAGGATGCTGCCGGAAGATGAGCAGATTAGAAGATTGGTTGAATCCAACTATGTTGTCGTGGATGAAGCGATGCTTAAAAGAATAGAAGAGATAAAAGATAGTTTTAAAGGAGGAATCGTCCTTATAGGAGGGGTGATGATTAACGCAGATTACCCCAAACCACAGTACGTTGACCTGAGAAGGTTTGAGATACACAGAAATAATAAAATTGAGAACTTGATGAAAAGATTGGAGTAAAAAAGTAATAAAATGTGCCTAGCATGTGAAGTTGCATCGGAATCTTATGTAAAAAAAGAGAATAAGAAGTATGACTATGAGACTAATCAGGAGTACAACCAGAAAGTTTACTAAAAATAATTATAAGAAGATAAGCATAAAATGGCCCAGGACATAAAACCTACAAGAAGCGAACTCCTCAAGGTAAAGAAGCAGATCAAGCTTGCTAAATCCGGCCACAGCCTGCTGAAGAAAAAGCGTGATGGGCTTATTTTGGAATTCTTTGAAATTTTAAAAAAAGCAAAAAGCCTGAGGCAGGAGCTTGTTGAATTGTACTCCATAGCGCTTGAAAAAACCAACATTGCAAGAACAATGGAATCTGACCTTAAGATAAAGTCAATGGCAATGGCAGTAAGGGAGCTTCCGGAAGTGAAGCTGGAAGCAAAAAATATAATGGGAATTCTCGTTCCTAAAATTGAGTCTGCAAAGATAGAAAGCAAGTCTATGGAAAGAGGCTACGGAATTTACAGCTCATCTATTTCTATTGATGAGGCTGCTGATGCATTTGAAAAAGTTATGGAAAAAATAGCGCTTGTTGCAGAAGTTGAAACTTCAATGAAAAAACTCCTCAATGAGATAGAAAAAACAAAAAGGAGGGTAAATGCCCTGGAATTTGTAGTTATGCCCAATCTCAACAAGACCAAATCATTCATACAGCTGAGGCTTGAAGAAATGGAAAGGGAAGGCACATTCAGGATGAAAAAAATAAAGATGAAAATGAAAGCTGCTGCCGCATAGGTATTAAGCAAAAGACATGGAACCCCTAGGAAAGGAAAAGCCAGAAGCTGCCAAAAATAAAAAACAGAAAGTTCTATTCGGAATATTCGTTGCCTCCATGACTCTGAAGATACTGCTTTTGTTTGGATTTGCCATTTATCTTTATTTTTGGATTAAGGGAAGATGAAGGATAAGAAACATCCAAAGATATAAAATTCGAATTTTGCAGTGAATTGATGTGTTAAGAGTAATTTTATTAAGTTTACTAAACTTTTGCGTTTTCATTTAAAAGCAATTCTTTAGCCATTTTAATCCTTTCTTTTTTATCCTCAATATTCACTATCTCTATAATCAAATCATCAAATTCCTTGTCTTGAATGTATTTAATACATTCTCCAATTGTCCATGAAACTTTCTTGAAAAACATCATGAGCTTTAGGATTGCATACGATAAAGTTACAAGGATTATGTGACGAGTAATCCCTTTCTTCAACCTCATTTGATATGCTTCCAATCCCAATCTTTGTTTGATGTCCTTGTGGAAAGTCTCAATTGACCACCTCTTTGTGTATTCTTTCAAAACACAAATATCTGATTTGCTAATATCTGTGCATACTATGTAAAATGGTCTTGACCATTTTTTCTTGTCCGCTAACCATTGTCTCGAAATAACAATTTTTACAAAGCCTACTTTCTTCAGCCTTACAATAATGCTGTGCAGTTTGTATGTTGCGTCGTCTATAATTACCGTTTGAAATGTTTTTTTCTTTCTGCTTACACTTTTGTAGTATTTGCCAAGCTTAATCCAATCTCCTTTTTCAAATTGAATTACCCGATTTGACTTTAGGTTTCCTATAAGTGTAATCCCTTTTTTCAAGCAAAGCTTGATAATGTCATTGCACACATACCAAGAGTCAATAATAACTTGGCTTATTTTTATTCTTGCTGACGCATATTCTATAATCTGCTTTGCCAACTCAATCTTTGATTGAGTTTTCTTCGAGTATAGTTTTGGGAATAAAGGCAATAATAGTCCCATACAAATTATCAATGCGGTTACTATCTGATGCCCAAAAACATAACCATTGCCTGCATGGTCTTTATGATATTGCGCTTCTTCTATCTGCTTGCCGGTCTTCTTTGAAATGGAGTCGTCTATTAACAATGATATTGGTTTGCCCCTTGTCTGATGACTTATCTTCTTTACATATCTGTCTTGAACATCGTCTTCATTCCAGTCAGATTCTGTGAGGAATCTATTGAGGCTGCTTTGGTCTTTCTCTTCTTTCGAAGAGAAACTTATGCTTTTTATTGTCTTTTTGTTGAGGGCAACAAGCCCGCCAACATAATTCTTTACATGGTTAAACTGCGGTTTTGTAAAGCAGTTTTTCAAAAAACTTAAATATTTGTTGACTTCTTTCAGCTTTGGAAGGATTTGTTTCATTTGGTATCACCATACTTCAAATGAACAACCTTCCTTATATTTTTATTTATAAATGAAATTGCAAAAGTTTAGTTAATTAATATTATTTCCCTATCTCCTGCGCTCTCTGAGTGTAATTCTCAATTTTGAACTCGTTGCCGTTTATTGACTGCACCTCCCTCCTAGTTTTTCTTGGGAGATAGCAGTGCTTGCAGGGAGTTATATTGCTTGCGCCTATATGCTTGAGGTGAAGCTCTCTTGCCTTCCTCATAGGCCCTCCATTCCATACTTCATAGATTGTCTGCTTGCTGACATCTCCTATAAGATGCTCGTTTCTTTCATCATTGATGCAGAGCATTACAAGGCCGTCAGAGCCTATTGAAAGCCTTTGCCATAAGACAGGGCATGTAAAGTTTTCCTCGTACTCTATTTCGTGGTCTTTCTGAAGATGGTCTATTAAGGGATTGGAAGCTACCTGATCAGCATAAGGCATAAATAAATCTATGAAAGCCTGGGGATTATCCCTTATTGCAGGCCAGACAGACTGAATCTTGAGAACGGGCTTGATGCTATTCTTTCTTTTTTTTATTTCGGAGAATATTCTTATCTTCTCAACTGCCTCATCAAATTTAGCAGGCGCCCTTATATGTTCATAAACCTCAGGGCTGTATCCGTCAAATGAGACAGTAAGCCAGTCTAAGCCCGCATCTATCAACTTCTCAAATTTTTCAGGGGTAATGAGAAGCATATTGCTTAAAGTGGATATTTCTTTATTC
>Ga0209541_10010679_pt1 | contig 14576 bp, 16 predicted proteins | sample RifCSPlowO2_01_FD_184027 | JGI IMG/M metagenome (GOLD analysis project Ga0209541, IMG submission 184027) | Groundwater microbial communities from Rifle, Colorado - Rifle CSP2_plank lowO2_0.1 (SPAdes) (version 2) | ecosystem: Environmental > Aquatic > Deep subsurface > Groundwater | place... | reverse complement strand
CCTTGCTTCAAGAATGAAAAAGAAGCAATGGATTTATACAAAAAGTTACGCAATATCGGCACACCTGCACATGCAGCTAAAAGGCATCTGCCTGTTAACAGATTCATCACATGGCAATTTAAAGCAGACCTGCACAACTCCCTGCACTATCTGGGTTTAAGGATGGATTCGCATGCACAGCTCGAGATTAGGGAACCATCAGAAGCAATAGCCAGATGTGTAAAAGCTGTAGCTCCCTGGAGTTATGATGCATTTGAAAGATATAGACTAAATGGTATTTCCTTTTCCTCTGATGAAGCAGAAGTTTTAAAGCAAATTTTAGCAGGACATCCTGTCGAGTCTGCAATTCCAGAAAGATGGTTAAGAAGAAGCGAAGATGGGAATCTAAGGCCCCACAGAGAAAGAGATGAACTGATCACCAAATTAAAAAAATTAGACCTAAACCCGGAGATAAAATAATACAAAATGAGAAAAGGCAAACTAATTGTAATTGATGGCGCAGACGGCACAGGCAAACAAACTCAGACCCAAATGCTGGAAGAACGCCTGAATCTTGAAGGTCTTTCAGTGGCGAAATTTGCCTTCCCAAGGTATGATCAGTATTTTGGCAGGATGATAAGGAAATATTTAGAAGGGCATTTTGGTGACCCTACAAAAATAGATCCAAGGCTAGCTTCATTACTATATGCTTTGGACAGGATGGGTGCTTCACCGGAAATAAAAAAACTGCTTGAAAGAGATACATATATCATATGCGACAGATATATTGAATCTAGTATGGGATTTCAGGCAGCAAAGATAAGCAACGAAAACGAGAAAGAAGAATTTCTTCAGTGGCTGCAAAACTTAGAGTATAATCAGCTTGGTATTCCAAAATCAGATCTTGTTTTTTATCTGCATACTTCTGTAGATATCTCACAAAAATTAATGAAAGGAAGAGAAGAATCAACAGACACATTGGCAGATGGGCATGAAAGTAACCTAGATTTCCAAAGAAGAGTTGTTGAAACTTACAGGTGGCTTGCAAATATCCATAGCCACTGGCGCCTGATAAACTGTTTGGACAGTGTAGGGGGCATGAGGTCAAAGGAAAATATTCACGGAGAGATTTACGCAAAGATAAAGAACTATATAAAATAACATTCTAAAACGCAAGCATTATTAATAATAAAAAAACAAAAAATACATGCTAAAATTGGTAATATTTGACATGGACGGTACAGTGTTTGACACTAATAAAATTATCTACAATTCAACAAAGCTTCTCTTCGAAGAATATAAAAAAAAACTGAATTTCAGCGAAACCAAAAAATATTTCGGCACAGGAGCAATAACATATTTAAAAAAACTTGCAGAAAAAAAAGGCATAAAAGAAGACATTAAGATACTTCTTAAAAAAAGAAGAAATTATACAAATAAGATAAAATTAAAGCCAAAAATATTTCCTGGAATAAAAAAGCTATTAAGAGAGTTAAAGAAAAACAAGATAAAGATAGCGCTTGCAACAGGATCATCAATGCACTCAGTAAAAAGAAATATGAAAGAAGAAAAACTAAAGACACATTTTGATGTAATAATGACTGTAGATGATGTAAAAAATGCAAAGCCAAATCCTGAAATATTCTTAAAAATAATAAAAAAATTAAAGACAAAGCGCTCAGAAGCACTTGTTATAGAAGATTCAATTGCAGGAATAGAAGCAGCAAAAAGAGCAGGAATAAAGGTTATTGCACTCACAAATTCCTTCCCAAAATCAAGGCTTAAAAAAGCAGATTTAATAGTTGATTCTGCAGAAAAACTAAACATTAATACCCTAAATTACATGACCACTATAAAGTAAATACAATAGAAAACTTTAAATAATCTTGCATTAATTAAATCCCTGCAATGAGCATAAAAACAGTAGTATTTAGTTTAGGTGTTATGGCTACACCATCAGCAGCATATTCTCAGGTAACTGTAGGCTCAAGTGCAAGGGTTGAAACATTTGGAGCATATGAAACACCTGAAGCAGAAGCTGATGAAAAACCAAAAGAAGAGCCGCAATTTAAAATTTCAGACAAATTAACTGCAAGGGCAGGCTACAGGTTTGAAACAGTAACCTCAAATCCAGTAGGATCAGAGCCTGAAACAAATCTAATGATACATTCAGCACCATTCGGTTTATCGCTGAGAGCAACAGATCACTTAACTGCTTCAATGGATGGAAACCTAAGTCAGGGACAGAGAGGGCATGAAGCAGAAGAGGTAATTCATACAGGATATGGTGCATTTTCAATAGGCCCTGGATTAAGATTAAAAATTCCAGGATTTTTAGCATCATTAAGAACTGTGTATACTTCAGTTGACACGCGCAGATTTCTGGCAGAAAATGAAAAAAAGCCTGCACTACTGGCAAGCCTTGATTTAGTAATAAATAACGGAAATGAGGTTGAATTAAAAGGCAGCCTTGCAGGAAAAACAGGCATAAACGAAACCAAAACACAGGATGCGATGTATGGGGCGCTCTCATTCAGGCTAGACAATAACTTCTACGGAGATACAGGCGTTGCAAGGGAGAGGGATGAATTTTTTAATCAGAACATTCTATATGGTGTTCTTGGAGCAGAATTAAGGGGAAGTTCGCCAATAAGAGTTGAAGGTTTTGTCGGTGAGAGACTTGGTCTAAGGCTGCAGGCAGGAACAGAAATCACAGAAAAACTAAGGTTATTGTTTGGAGCCTATGCACAAAAAGACAGAACAAATCAAAGAATAAGCGACGTTGGAGTTACAGCAGGTCTTGCTTTCTGGCCTGGAAATTAATTCCCTAAATTCTTAGCAGCATTTCTCAGCTCTTCAACGCGTTTCCCGTCAGTAATATAAAAAACAGCATCCCTTACATTCTCGGCAAATCCATAAATAATTCCTCTGCCTGAACCTCCAGCAGACTGAACATTTTCACTATTGTAATTTTTTTCAATAAATGGATATTTGATAGCATTGTACAAATCTCCTAATTCAATAGTGTCGTTCAATCCTATCCCTATGGAAAAGGCAGCAGGAACAGCAAGAACACGCAGAAATCTGAAAAAAGCAACCTTTGCAAAATCGATTGCAAGCGAATCAACAAATCTCTCTGCAAATGGCTCCTGCCGGCAAGCAGTCTGATTATTTACACTCTCAACTATTTTTTCATTTATTTTTTTATCAGTAAACTCCTTGTATTTTTTACACTGGTTGTAATAGTTGCTTCTATAATTTATATGGGGGGGAATTTCTTTTATTATTTTGTCTTCAAATTTGAATGCTGCCTCCTTGTTTCTCTCATTGAATTTTAGTATGTAACCATAGTAGACAGATCTTGCGGTAGCATCATCAAATACTCTAAACTCCCTGTAAACAGGATCAAAAACTTTTAAACTCGGATCAACAAGCACAAGCCTACTATCAAGATAAACTCCTGAACACATATGGCTCATTGGCCTGCCGTTGCCTTTTTTTGTAACAAGAGCAACAAAAGAGTTTAAGCCGGCAATCTTCGCCATTGTAGTGTATAATATCGCACTGTTAACACAAAGACCCTTCTTGGAAACAAAACTCTGGCTTGCGCTCTGATAATCACCCCCCCTGGTGCTAGAAAAATTTTCTTTAAACCAGTAAAGTATCCTTCTGGCCCTAAAATCATCACAGCCTCTTCCTGCCATATCCCACACAAGATCTACAATTGCAGGAGTTGCATCATACGGTTTTTTGTCAATAGAGTATTTCTCCCAGTTTCTATAAACTCTAGCATCAAATGCCTCCTTTGTTTCAACCCTTTCTTCTAAACAGTCCATAAATAAGATTTACTTTTAAGCTTAAAATATCTTAACTAGTTTTTTCTGGAAAAACATGCAGGTTTTATGGAAATTGCAAAAACATTGGAACAAAGATTCATTAGTTTTATATACAAAAAGCAAAAAGGAAAGATGTATGATTGCACTGTTAACAGGAGGAGCAGGATTTATAGGAAGCCATATTGCTGACAAACTCCTGGAATTTGATCATGAAGTAATATTAATAGATAATTTTTCTCTTGGAAAAGAGGAGAACATTGCACACCATAAAGAAAATAAAAAGCTTCAGTTATACAAAACAGATATTTGCAGCAACCTGGACAGTATTTTTAAAAAACATAAGATAGATATTGTTTTCCACATTGCAGCACTTCCGAGAGTACAGTTCTCAATAAAAAACCCAGTAGAAACCAACAATGCAAATGTGAACGGCACGCTGAATCTCCTGAATTTATGCAGAAATTATGGCGTAAAAAGATTTGTTTTCTCCTCAAGTTCATCAGTTTATGGAAACCAAGAAAAGCTCCCATTAAAAGAAAGCATGCTAACAAACCCACTGTCTCCTTATGGCTTACAAAAATTAATAGGAGAAAATTACTGCAGATTATTTAACATCATTTATGGAATGGAAACAATAAGCCTTAGGTATTTTAACGTCTTTGGTCCAAGGCAGGATCCTGAAGGAGATTATGCATGCCTTATCCCGAAGTTTATAAAATTGATGAAAGAAGAAAAACAGCCTGTAATATATGGTGACGGCGAACAGACAAGAGATTTCACTTTTGTTTCAGATGTAGTCGAGGCAAATATTCTCGCAGCAACAACAGAGAATAAAGAATGTTTCGGAAAAGTGTTTAACATTGGTGCGGGAAAAAACATATCTGTAAACATGGTAGCTGATAAAATATCAAAAATAACAGAAAGTAAAACAAAAACTATTCATTCAGCACCGGTTATTGAACCCAAACACACTCTTGCTGATATTTCACGTGTACAAAGATATATTAAATGGAAACCAAAAACATCATTTGAAAAAGGGCTTGAAATAACGCATAATTATTTCAACAAATAAATTTATAAACAAACTAAGACTAAAATTCCTGAATGGAAATTAACAAGGACTTGATACTAAAAGTAGCAAAAAATTCAAGACTGAAATTAACAGAAGAGGAAATAAAGGAATTTGTTCCGCAGTTTAGGGAGATATTAAATACGTTCTCAGAAATTTCAGAAGTAAAAACAGACAGCGTAAAGCCAAGTTTTCATCCAGTAGAACTAAAGAATGTAGTAAGAGAGGACATGCCAGAAGAATGTGTGCAGACAGATGAACTGCTGAAAAATGCAAAGCACAAAAAAGGAAAATATTTCCTGGGGCCGAAAGCATTATGAAAACATCAGAATTTGTCAAAAAAGTCCAGAATAAGGAAATAGATATAGTTGAACATACAAATAAAATACTTGAAAAAATAAAAAAAATTAACAGGGAATATAATTATTTTAATATTATTTCAGATGATCTTGCATTAAGGCAGGCAGAAGCATTGAAGAAAAATCCTAAAGGAAAATTGGCAGGCGTGGCAGTATCAGTAAAAGATTCAATATGCGTCAAAGATCTTGAGTCAACAGCAGGATCAAAGATATTAAAAGGATATAAACCATTATTCCATGCAACAGCAGTTGAGAGAGCTATAAAAGAAGGCGCGATAATTATAGGAAAAACAGCGCAGGATGAATTCGGATTCGGAGGATTCTCAGTAAACACAGGCATAGGATTCAAAACACCATTAAACCCGTTTGACAAAGAAAGAGCAACAGGCGGTTCATCCGGCGGCTCAGCAGGCTTCACACAAAAAGCAGACTTTCCGCATATCTCTTTTGGAGAAAGCACTGGCGGAAGTATTGTAAATCCAGCTAGTTTTTGTGGTGTTTTTGGTTTGTGCCCGACATACGGAAGAGTGTCACGCTACGGATTAATTGATTATGGAAACTCTCTTGATAAAATAGGACCAATGTCAAAAGAGGTTGGCAGCTCAGCCTTGCTGCTGGAAGCAGTCTCTGGCTATGACGAAAAAGATGCAACATCACTGAAAGAAAAACCTGAAAAATACACAGCTTATTTAAAAAAAAACGTAAGGGGATTAAAAATTGGGATAATAAAAGAAGCATTTGGTGAAGGTCTTGATAAGTCTGTAGAAAAACATGTATGGGATGGAATTAAAAAATTGGAAAATGAAGGATGCACTTACAAAGAAATTTCTCTTCCTATATCTATAAAATACGGAATTCCTGTTTACTATACAATAGGCTGCTCAGAAGCCTCAACAAATCTTGCAAAATTCTGCGGAATGCGTTATGGTGCAGCAGAAGAACTCAAAGGCAATTTTGATGAATACTTTACAGATGTAAGGAGTAAAAATTTTGGAGAGGAAGCAAAGAGAAGAATTATGCTTGGAACATTCGCAAGAATGTCAGGCTTCAGGGACGCATTCTACATAAAGGCAGCAAAAGTCAGGACGCTTATTATAGAAGAATACAAAAAAGCATTCAAACAATTTGATGCCTTAATTTTGCCTACTGTGCCAACTCTTCCGCTAAAGTTTAAAGAAATAAACAAACTAACATTGTTGCAGAACTATATGATTGATATGCTTACAGTAGGTCCGAATCTTGCCGGTCTTCCGCACATAAATATTCCTGTTGGTTTTGAAAAAAATCTGCCTGTGGGAATGATGGCAGTTTCAGATCATTTGAAAGAAGGAACCCTTATTCAGATAGCAAAAGAGTTTGACAAGAATAGTTAAAATTATATTTTAAAAAACACAAAACTATAAAAACGCCAAGAAAAGATTAACACATATGGAAATAAGATATAATGTTGTTAACCTGAATAGAAGGGAAATATCTGACTTATTGGGTAGGGGTGTAATTGAAGGGCCATTAGATAAAACCCGTATAGAAGAAAGAGACACCATGCTTGGTACAGGATACGAACGATGCAGAAAAAAAGCAGCAGGAATAGCAAGAAGAAACAATACACCAATTATAACTCAGACATTTGACGCATGGTACAATGGAAAAGCAGAAGTTGAATTTGCATTTTACAGGTTCAAATTTGATTCCATACATTCTTCATCATAAGAGCATCGCTGACAGGATCAGGACTCTCATTAATCAGCCTTATTGAAATTTTATATTTTTTTAAATACTCTAGTAGCTCTTTAGCTCTGTCAGGTTCAGTAAGAACATGTCTTCTTTCCCCCTTATCTGTAAATTCTATACCTGCAAAATGTCCTGTCAAAATTTTTATTTTTTTAATTTCCTTGCAGACATAATCATAATTAATACTTCCAATATTTCTTGCATAAATATGCGCAAAATCAATGCAGACACCGCAGTCTGTCTCGCTGCTAAGTTTTACAAGCTCATCCACATCTCCAAATTGCGTTTTTTTTCCTGTAATCTCAGGGCACAGATTAACATCTGAATAATTTGCCTCCTTAAGTGCATCCTGTAATTCAACAACAGAATCCCTGACAATATCATAAACCTCTTCACTCCCTAATTTTCCATAATAAGCGGCATGAAAAACAACATATTTTGCTCCAAGATAATGCCCGCTTTTGCAGCTGTCAAAAATTCTTTTCTTTGATGCTTCTTTTTTATTTTTATCCTCAGAAGCAAGATTAATGTAATAAGGTGCATGAATGCTTAAAGAAATTCCAATTTTTTTTGCAAACTCTCCAACTTCCTTTGATTTTTCAACACTAAAATTAACACCATGTGTAAAAGAAATCTCTGCGGCATCAAGACCTGCAGATTTAATAAGTTTCAAACCTTCAATCGCAGGACTACCTAACCCTGCAGGGCCAAACAAAACTTTTATCATAATAAAAATATAACTAAATTTTATTTAAAACTTACCAATTAGAATCATCCACATCTACCCCCTCATCAGAGTCAGAATCCTCCCCACCTTCATCGTCATCATCATCAAAATCAAATTTATCGTCATCATCATCCGCAATAGAGTCGTCCTCATCATCTATATCCACTGGTTTTTTTTCCACTGGTTTTTTTGCAATTTCAGCTAAGAAATAACTATCTAAAAAATGAATTCCAAGACCCAATTCAGCAGTAGTTTCAGTTGTCATAACTAGCTTTTTCTCATGAGATAACAGACTTATATAATTTTTGTTCTGCATCTATAAGCGTTTAAACAGGGTTATAATGCAGTAAAAATAGGATATTATATGCCAAAGAACATATTAGGATGGCTTTTCCTAGGTAGTAAAATAAAAATGCGCCGGCCGAGATTTGAAATCCCGATCTTAAAAAGATTCTCGGGTCAGAGCGTGTTTGCTTTTTTATCAAACTTTCTTAAAAAGTTTGAATGGCAACGCCCCATAATAACCACTATACTACCGGCGCATCATCCAAAATATATTTCAGCATCCTTCTTACTTTCGCTCTTTTTCTTCTCCTCTTTTTTAAGCATACTCTCAGCCCTCTTCACAGCCTCAGGCTTTATTATCTCTCCGAATCTGCTCTCATACTCCTTTATAACCTTAGAGAACATAACTAAAAAATTCTTTGCATGAAAAGGGTTCATTATAACCATATTATGCTTTAGTACAAGCCCTCTTCTGTCAGCAACATCATGCGTATGTGTCACGCACTTAAAATCAATAACAAGCTCATTTGGGTTAAAATTTATGCTGCTCTCATTAGAAAAAAACTGTTCTCCGTCTCTTATCCTGACATTTAACTGCACAGGAGGTTTCTGTTCTTCCTTTTTCTTTTCTTTTGGCATTTTAGATTAATGGGCCCGGCCTGATTTTCTTATAAAACCCTGGATCGATAAAAACCAAGAGGTTTACATTTGAACAGGCGACCCTCACCTTGTAAGGGTGATGTTTGTTAACCATTTAGTTCATAACCGCTAGACTACGGGCCCAAACTTGAACAACACACAAAAACCATGTTTAAAAACCTTTCCCCAAACTTACTTTGTTAACTTAAAGGGACTTTATGAACATTAAATTTAGCCATAGTAAGATTCATTTAGTTTTTGAACACTTTTTTTGTTAAAAAGTTTATTAATTCATCAGCGAGTTCATTTACTTCTTTTGCTTTTTGATAAGAAATTTTAATATTATTCTTATCTTTATGATGTATTATTTTATTTCTTAAATCTTCAAAGTTTTTTACCTCTTTCCATAATCTAGTTTGTTTAAATTTTTGGACATTTATTCTTGAAAAATTTTCTAAAATAAATAATAGTTTCTTAGTTGTAGGTGGTCTAGAATTTACTTCAATAAATAAACCATCATCATTTACTTTCAATTCTTTTTCTAATAAAAATTTTCTTAAATGTAGTTCTATTCTTGTACTATTTGAAAGGCTATCACTAATCATATTTATGTAACTCTCAATTCTAATCCAAGAAAATATTACTGAACCAATATAAAAATAGCTTTTCTCTTCATAATCTAGACTTTCATAATCATAATTTAAAAAGAATTTACTGGCTTTTGAGTAATATTCTTGATATTTCATTAAAATGCCTTCTTTCTTTTTTCTTCTGCTTCCTTACTAGATTTATTTGCATGATATGTATCTATGGAAGAATTACACATTTCTTGAGTAATTTTCTTTTTATCTGAATTAGAGTAATCTAAAAATAGTTGTAATAGTCTTCCTCTTTCTTTTTCATCTGTTCTAGTACCTAAACCACGATAATTTTCAGGGTCGGTTTTATGATGTGCCTTGCTCATGCCAATAGCATTTAATGGATCACCTTCTTCTGAATACTCTGGTAATGAATATAACTTTGTTAATCTTTTTTCTTCTGATTGTAAAACGCCTGTGGCAAAAGCCCAACTAGATATTATAGAAAGGCTAAATGCCTTTATTTTATATTCTTTTTTTGAAGAGGATTTTATTTTATCTGCCTTCTGGTACTGTGCATCATGCAATTTTGCAAACATTTTACCCGCTTCTAATAATTTTTCATCATCAAATTTTTCTTTAGATTTAAATTTATTAAAGATTGAAATATATTCTTCATCCATCTTTTGTCCTGTTGCACATATATATGGTGCATGAGCATCCTTATCAATATCGCCTTTATATTTTAGACCATCAAAAAAATCTACTATAAAAGTTCTCATCATTCTTACAGTTGGTGAAAAATCTTCTTCATATCTCCTTTTATCTCCAAAATCTTCTCCCTTCTTTAATATTCCAGCATCATAACAAAAATTTCTAAGCATATTTGCAGGAGTTAATCTCTGCTCTTCAATTCTATCTCTTAAATCTGGTGAAACATTAATGTTTGTATTAGAAATACGCATTATCTCTGCTCTTTGTTCTTTATTTAAATTAAAATAAACTTTTATTCCATGATTTGTGCCGGGTTTATCTTTTTCACTTCTTTTTATAGCTTCTAATCTGTGTTGCCCACCTAAAATTTTTAATGGATTTTCTTCTTTATAGGCATCATTATATTCTATAACTATATCTGAAAATGTTCTACCCATTTTTGCATCATCAATCATCTGCAAAAAATAATAATTGTCTGGTTCTAATTCCCTATTTGCTCTAAATTCTTCTTGTAATTCTGGGTCAATTGTTGCGTCTGGGTCTGAAAATTTAATTAAATTACTTGCAGAGATATGTACTTCTACAAAGAATGATTTAGATTTTTCATCTTTAATTATAATAATTGGTAGATTATATCTTTTTTCATATAATGGTAGTTTGTTCTTAAAATTTTTAATTTTTTCTAATGTATCATCTGGTACAGAAAATCCATTTGTTATTAATTCTTTATCATGGCTAGTAGGTTCTAATCCTTTATTTATCAGTTCTTCAACTGCTAGATTATTATTTTTAAGATCTCTATCAATTTTATACTTTAATACCTTGTTCCATAATTCATCATTTGTTACAAGTTGTAATTTTGTTGTGACTTGCTGATTTTCATCCATAATCATTGATAGATTTAGGAAATATATAAAGATTGTGGTTTTCATCAACAATTATCAATAGTTATCAATGAAAAGCTTTAAATAGTTAATAATATACTCAATTATCAATAGTTATTGATAGTTATTGATTAAAATGGTAAAATGTTCAAATTGTAAAAGTCAAAAGATAGTAAGGCGTGGCTTCCGTAAAACACAAAATAGAGGTTTAATACAAAGATATTTCTGTAAGAATTGTAAAAAGCGTTTTGTAATTGACGAAGGATTTTACAGGATGAGAAACAGCCCTCAAAAAATAACCTTATGCTTAGACTTGTTTTACAGAGGAATTTCAACAAGAAAAGTTCAGGAACATTTACAGGCTTTTTATCCCCATAACTCAAGTAATGTTTCAATATACAAATGGGTAATAAGATATGCAAATAATATAAATAAGTTTACTAATAACCTAAAATTAAAAGTAGGCTCTGAAGTTCAAGTGGATGAAGTAGAATATCACAGAAGAAAAACCCACAAAGCGAAAAGAGGAATTGATAAGAACTGGTTTATTGACTCTATTGACACACAAACAAGATTTATGGTCGCTTCTAACTATTGTAAATCTAGAAGTGCAAAAGAAATAAAACAAGTTATGAAATCAATAAAGATAAAAACAGATAATCAAATTAAAGTCATTACAACAGATGGTCTAAATGCTTATCCAAGAATAATAAAGAATATTTTTGGGTATAGCAATAAAACAAGAGAGTTTAATGTTGTGCATCATAGAAACATCGCTACAAAAGACGAGGGCTTTAATTATCCAATAGAAAGGTTACATAATAATCTAAGAGCAAGAACTAAGACATTTAGAGGTTTTCATGGCTCAATAGAAAGTGCAAATGCTATAATGAAAGGATATGAAATATATTATAATTTTATAACAGAACATCAGGCGTTAAATTGTTGTCCTTATGAACTCGCTACTGACTTAAAATTAGAAGATAGAAATAAATGGTTGGAATTGATTAATCTTAGTGCTTCTCAAGAGAGTCAATTCTCCAAGATATAAGAATCATCCAAAAAAAGAGAAAAGTTGCGACCATGCTAATTTTGTATCTTGTGCTGTAAATTTGTGATTGAACATATGATTCTTGGTATGAATCCCAAACAGAATCAGACTTATCCTTATCAACTAAAGAACTCCATTTATAAAAATTATCCCTTTGCATGTCAAGAATCTTTTTATCAAAATAAGTCGGAATTAAAAATATTAATATAAGAAACAAGATTGATATGATTGTAAATACACTTATCTTTATAGAGCCTATTTTCATAAGAAGATTAAATTAACCTAAGTTTAAAAAATTATGTATTTAAAACTTAAGTCCCTTTAAGTTAACAATGTACCCCAAACTTTAAATATAAAATAAAACACTAAAATTATATGATAGAGGTGATAACCTGTGAAAATGGCCTTAAGAAGGGAATTCTTGCTAAGGCAATTAAAAGTAAAAAAAATACCAGTACATGGGTAAATGTAACAGAACCAACAAAAGAAGAAATAAAGAATCTCCAGAGCACATTCAATCTGCATCAGACGACAGTAGATGATATCACATCCTCAAGAATGAGGCCAAAAGTTGAGCAGTTTCCAAATTACATATTTTTTACACTTTTCAGCCTGAAAACAGAAAATAATACCATAAAGCAAAATCCTATAATATTTATTCTTGGAGAAAATTACCTGATTAGTCTGTCGCACAAAAAAATAGACAGCATAGAAGAATTTTCAAAGGCAGGGAGTAATCTCGGAGATTGTATGAAGCTTGGTATTGATCACCTTTTCCACAAAATACTGGAATCAATAATTAATAATTACTTCCCGCAGCTTGAAACAATAGACAATGAACTTGATAAGCTTGAAAATCTAGCATTAACAAATCCTAATCCAAATGTCCTGGAAAGGCTCATGAAAGTAAAGAGGGAGCTTCAGAATCTCAGAAAGGTAATATTTCCTCAGAGAGAAATAATATCAAACATCTCACTGGGAAGATACAGCTGCATAAAAGAAGAGGCCAAGACATACTTCAGGGATTTGTATGATCATACAGTAATATTAACAGACATAATAGAGGATTACAGAGAAACAGTCACAAGTGTAATGGAAGTAAATCTTTCAGTAACCTCAAACAAGCTTAATGAAATAATGAAGGTCCTGACAATAATAGCAACAGTGCTCATGCCATTAACATTGATAGCCTCCATATATGGTATGAATTTTAAGTTTATGCCTGAACTAAACTGGCGCTATGGCTATTTTATAACCTTGGGATTAATGCTTTTTGTGTTGATAATCACAATAATATTCCTAAAAAGAAAAAAATGGATATAACAAAATTTAAAAACAAATTTCTTCTCTAATCTTGTATGGAATCTATTATAGGCCTCGAAGTTCATGTTTCGCTTGACACAAAAACAAAATTATTTTGCAGCTGTCCTTTAACAGGATCAGAAGAACCAAATTCAAGATGCTGTGAAATATGTACAGGATTCCCAGGCTCAAAACCAGCAGTAAATAAAAAAGCAATAGGATACGCGCTAAAGCTGTGTCTTGCATTAAACTGCAGTATATCTCCAGAGGTAATTTTTTCAAGGAAAACTTATTTCTATCCAGATATGGGAAAAAACTTTCAGATAACGCAGTACGAGATGCCAATAGGATCAGACGGTTTTCTTGAATTAAAAAATAAAAAAGTCAGGATTAGGAGAATACAGATAGAAGAAGATCCTGCCGCATTGGTCCATCAAGGAAATACAGTTCTAGTTGATTATAACAGATCAGGAACACCTCTATGTGAAATTGTTACAGAACCAGATATGCAAAACCCTGAAGAAGCAAGAGAATTTTTAAAAAAGCTTCTTACAATCCTAAACTATATAAAAATTTTTGACATAAAAACAGGAATAATAAAGGCAGATGCAAACGTAAACATAAAAGGATGTGAAAGAGTAGAAATAAAAAATATAAACGGATTTAAGGATATAGAAAGGGCAATAATATACGAATTAGAAAGGCAAAGACATCTTATCAAAGACAGCAAGCCCATAACACAAAAAGAAACAAGGGGCTGGGACTCTGAAAAAGGCATAACATTGTTCCAAAGAAGCAAGGAAAGCGAGGAAGATTACGGCTATATTATAGAACCAGATTTAGTGCCTGTAGAAATAAAAAAAGATTTCATAGAAAAAACAAAAAAAGAACTGCCAGAAATGCCTGAAAAAAAGGCACTCAGATATCAAAAAGATTTCAGAATAAAAAAAGACGACGCAGAAGTAATAGCCAACGACTATGAATTAACTAAATTACTGGAAGAGGCAGTAAATAAAAAAATAAACCCGCTCTTTGCAGCAGAATGGATTAGAAGGGAAGTCACAAGAGTTTTAAATTACAGCAAAAAAGATCTTGACGAAACTTTCATAGCTAAAAATTTGATTGATGTTTTATCCCTAATACAAAATAACAGGATCACAAGGCAGGCAGGGCAGAAACTGATGGAACTGCTTGTAGAAAAAGATCTCAACGCCAAAGACTATGTAAAAAAACAAAACTTAGAGACAGTTTCAGACACTAAAGAGATAGAAGAAATATGCAAAAAAGTAATCAAAGAAAACCAAAAAGCAGTAAAAGAATATATTGAAGGCAATGAAAAGTCATTTATGTTTATAGTTGGAAAGGTTATGTATGCCACAAAAGGAAAAGCAGATCCAAAGGTTGTAAATGAAACCAAAAAAG